>OIYO01001550.1_pt1 | contig 11961 bp, 14 predicted proteins | sample 1588191 | NCBI WGS metagenome assembly OIYO01 (sample SAMN03283275) | human gut metagenome | biome: human-associated habitat; material: feces | host: Homo sapiens | place: Peru | collected 2012 | reverse complement strand
TGCGGGCGAGAATTAAGTTTTAGAAAAGTCTGTACCTCCCCCGAGGAGAGGGGACGCGCCATACTTGAATAAATTCCTATGCATCTTTGCGTCTACGCCTCTAATCATCTTTCTATAGTTTTTACCAAGTAGCCGACAGTTGTGTCTACGTGCGTAGCACCTAAGTATCGATGTTAGTAGCATATACGGCATTTGATTCAATGAAATCACGACGAGGTTCAACTTTGTCACCCATCAAGATATCGAACAATTGGTCACACATCATAGCATCTTCGATGTTAACCTTCAGCAATGTTCTTGTTTCAGGGTCCATAGTTGTTTCCCAAAGTTGTTGCGGCATCATTTCACCAAGACCTTTGAACCTTTGGATTGTTAAACCTTTTTGACCTCTGTCATCAACAATTTTTTGAAGCTGTTCGAAAGATTTAATTTCTATTTCGCCATTTTCTGTTTCAAGAATAAGTGTATCTTCTTCTTCAATCAAGAAATCACGAATAAGCGGATAAGAATTCTTTAATCTCTTGAACTCATTGCTCTTGATTATGTTAGAAGTGATGAATTCATGTTCATTTTCGAATAAATCTAACTGAATTGAGTATTTTGCACTATCCGGATTATATTTAAGAGAAACCTCGTAATTCTTAGCTTCTGCTACATTATAATTCTCTGCGTGGTCTTTCAAGTAATGAGAAAGGTATTCAATAACTTTATTCATCTTTTCTTGATCAGCAAAATCTTCCGGCTGAACTTCAGAACGGATAAGTCCTCTAAGTACAACTGATGGAATAATGTTCAAAATAGGGTTGTTATAAGACTTGTAGAATGTTGACATGTTAGATAACAATGTCAATAATTCATCTCCGGTCTTAACCTTTGATTTTGTTTTGTCTGACAAGCTTAAAGACTTAATACCACGTTCTTTCAACATCTTGTCTAAAGCGTGCTCATCGTATAAGTATTCAGAAGTTTTGCCTTGAGTAACTTTGAATAGCGGTGGTTGAGCGATATACACATAACCGTTTTCGATAAGTGGTTTTGCATAACGGAAGAAGAATGTTAGAAGTAGTGTTCTGATGTGCGCACCGTCAACATCAGCATCGGTCATGATGATAATTTTGTGGTAACGCAATTTTTCTAAGTTGAATTCCTCTTCGTTTTTACTAATTGTAATACCGAATGCTTGAACCATTGATTGAATTTCGTTGTTAGCATAGATTTTATCAAGTCTTGCTTTTTCAACGTTAAGAATTTTACCTCTTAATGGCAAAATTGCTTGGAACATTCTGTTTCTGCCTTGTTTAGCAGAACCACCTGCGGAATCACCCTCAACGATGTAGATTTCGCATTTTTCAGGTTCTCTGTTTGAACAATCGGCAAGTTTCCCTGGAAGTGTAGAGTTTTCTAAAACTGATTTTCTTCTTGTAAGTTCTCTTGCTTTACGTGCTGCTTCACGTGCTCTTTGAGCTTGAAGTGTTTTTTCAATAATTGTTCTGGCAAGTTTCGGATTGAATTCTAACCATTCTTGCAATTTTTCTTTAACAACATCTTGAACGGCAGGCATAACTTCAGAGTTGCCTAATTTTTCTTTTGTCTGACCTTCAAATTCCGGATTTTCGATTTTTACGGAAACAATTGCAGTCAAACCTTCTCTGACGTCATCACCTGAAAGATTTTGTTCTGAATCTTTAAGAATTTTGTTTGTTCTTGCGTAATCATTCAATACACGAGTGATTGCGTTACGGAAACCTGTTAAGTGAGTACCACCTTGGTGAGTGTTGATGTTGTTAGCAAATGACAAGATTGATTCGTTGTAAGAGTCTGTATACTGCATTGCAACTTCAACCTTGATTTTGTCGACGATTTTTTCCATGTAGATAGGCTCATCAAACATAACAGTTCTGTTGTGATTAAGAAATGCAACATAACTTCCTATACCGCCTTCATAGTGGTAAGTTTCATCTTTTCCTGTATCCTTTTCGTCATGAAGAATAATTTTAAGCCCTTTGTTTAAGAAAGCCATTTCTCTGAAACGAGTAGCGATAACGTCTACATCAATTTCAGTTGTTTCCGTAAATATTTCAGGGTCAAGCCAGAAAGTTGATTTAGTACCTGTTTTTGTTGTAGGAACAGTTTTTTCAACCGGTCCGGTTGGCTCACCTCTAAGGTACTGTTGACGCCATACAAAACCATCACGAGAAACTTCTACAACCATTTTTTCAGATAGTGCGTTAACTACAGATGCACCAACGCCGTGAAGTCCGCCTGACACTTTATAACCGCCATCACCGAATTTACCGCCTGCGTGAAGTACTGTGTGTACGATTTCAAGAGCAGATTTTCCTGTTTCCGGTTTTATATCAACCGGAATACCACGACCATTATCTTCTACGGTAACGCTATTGTCTTTATGGACAGTTACGTGGATTTCTGTACAATAACCTGCAAGAGATTCGTCGATTGAATTATCAACGATTTCATAAATACAGTGGTGCAAACCTCTTTGTGAAGTTGAACCGATATACATGCCGGGACGCATTCTAACAGCTTCCAAACCTTCTAATACACGTATATTACTAGCGTCATACCCTTGTGCCATTTATCCCCCTCAATAAATAAAAATCTTTTTCTATAAACTAATTATACCACAAACATTTAAAATGGCACAAATATTAAGGATAAGTCGTTAGGTCATTAGGTCTTTAGGTCGTTAAGTTCATTTTATGTAAATAAAAATTAACAAAGTGTTTTTAGGTGGCAATTTTTACGAATCACTGTACTTATATTATATATATAGTGTATTAATGTAGGTGAAATTTATGGTAAATGGAATTAACTCCAATTTTTATGTTCAAAATGTTCAAGCTAACAAACCACAAACTATTCAAGAAAATCGACAACAAGCTGTAACCAATCCGATTGATAATTATACAATGGCAGGATTGGAGTCACTTGGAATTTATAATATGAGCTTGATTAAAAACAAGAATGATTTTGAGCATAAACCGGCAGAATTAATATTACCAAAGAATACTGAAATGAATCAAGTTGAGGGTAAAAAAGTTTATAACCCTTATGGTCAACTGGAGTACGTAGTAGCTGATGATGGTAAATTTGAAACAAAATATTATCCCGATGAGAATGCTCCAGAGAAGGTAGGTAAAATTCAAATCAGAGATTTATATAGTGGCAAAATATTGAAGGAACAAAACAGTGAATCTGCTTATAATTGGACTGAGGTGTTAGAGTATCCGGAAGACGAGTCGGACACACATTATAGAACTCTTTATAGAAGTGGAAGGGTTGAAAATATAGAAAAAGTACAGATTTTCCCTGATGGTTCAAGAAAATGTTACAGTAAGGATTTATACATGGCAAATCCTACTTTAACATTAACTTTAGCTAGCAAAAATTACAAAGACTCAATAGATGTTCAATTAGATTCTAAGAATAATGTAAAAAGTATTCGTGTGGGCAAACAAGTCGGAAACACAGAAGTAAATAAAAATATTGAATTAAATAAAGGTGCTGTAATTGGCGTTACAGAATTTAAAAACACCACTGTTCCAAACTTTATGGAGCGTGATGTTTTAAACGATGCAGATGTAATGCCAACCGAGAAATTTGATAAAGATAAGATAGAAAATATTGCTAAAAATAGCCCGAGTGATGTGTATTCATTTTATGGCAATGGTAGTTTGAAAGAATTGAATGATGGCAATATTAGAATAGAATTTGGTGAAGATGGAAGCCAAAAAATAACAGAGTATTTGGGCGATAATAAAACAAAAATAACTGACTATCAAAAAGATGGCGAAACTTATGTAACTTATAAAGATGGTAAAATAACAAAATCTTTAGATATTTCATCAGAAAATAAACCTATAACATACAATATTGCAGAAGGTGATAAATGTGTTCGCTCTGCTACTTTTACGGATGAAGGCTATTTAAGATGGTGTGAGTAGATTGGCTTATTTTGTTGAAGTAATATTGCATATTTGTTATAATTAATATAACAAAGGAGTGATTTATGGACATATCTTTATCTCCAGATAATGAAAAGTTTATTCAAAACCAAATTGCAGCAGGAATTTATACTTCTATAAATGAGGCTATTAATGCTGCAATTAATATTGCAATAGCAGAAACTTCTGTGTCACAAAAACATATTGACGAATTTAATCAAGAAATTGAAATTGGCTGGAATGCAATGGAAAATAATGATGTTTTAGATGGCAATTTTGTAATGGAAGAATTAAGAAAAAAGTATGCCCAATAATATAAAATTAATTATAACCATTCCTGCACACCAAGACATGTTGAAAATTTTTGAATACATTGCTAGTGATAATAAAGATGCCGCAGAAAAATTGTTAAATGTATTTGATAAAAATTTTGAAAGTCTTTTGGCTTTTCCAAGTCGCGGATTTAAATCAAAATTCTCTTCAAGAGATGTACGTATTTGCATTGTTGCAAGACATTATCAAATTATTTATACCTTCTCAAATGAAAAGTTATACATACTAAGAATTTTAACTGGTTATCAAGATATTTGTCGCATATAGCCCTATGTGCAGTTGCGTTTTTAAAAAGTAGGGTGCGCATATTTGCGCACCCAAAATTATTTATCCGATAACCGGAGCTACGAATGTTCTTGTTGCAAGATCTTTATCTAGCATCAACAAAGCTTTTTTATCTTCACCGATTAATCTCAATGTTGCCAAAACTCCGCCAACGTTTGCTTCTTCTTCAACCTGTTCTTTTATATACCAATCAAGAAGGTGCATTGCTGCTCTATCACGAACTTCTTCCGCTACATCAGCTAATGCGTTTATTCTTGAAGTTACATATTCTTCATGACGCAAAACATGTTCAAACACTTCTAATGGAGTTGTACCTTCAACCACAGGTTTATCAATTGCACGAAGTTCAACTTTTCCGCCTCTGTCATTAAGGTAATTAATCATGCCAACGGCATGCGCTCTTTCTTCTTGAACTTGAACATCAAACCAATTTACAAACCCTTGAAGGTTAAGTTCTTGAAAATAAATTTTCATAGCGTGGTAAAGATACTCTGAATAAAGCTCTTTGTTAATTTGATCATTAAATGCTTCTTGTAATTTTTCGTTAATCATATTTAGTCCTCCAACTGTTTTAATTCTAGCATAATTTTGATAAAATATGAGCATGGCAAAAATTATTCTAACAATATGTTTTTTACTATTTATCTGGGCATTTTTTATTGAGCCCAATTTAATTGTTGTTAGGCATTTTCAGGTGGAAGCTTTAAAAGATAAAAAAATAGTTTTTGCTTCAGATTTTCATATCGCAAAACACGATAAAACAAGATTAGAAAAAATTGTTGCCACAATTAATAAACAAAATCCGGACTTGGTATTGTTTGGTGGCGATTATGTAAAAGGGCATAATGGCGAAAATACTATGCCAATTGAAGAGCAGGTAAAGATTTTTAAACAAATAAAAGCTCCGATAGTCAGTATTGTAGGCAATCATGATGGCTGGTACAACAAAGAAAAAATCATAAGAACGCTTAAAAATAATGGCGTAACTGTTCTTGTTAATGAAAATGTAAGGATAGGTGATATTACAATTGCCGGAGTTGACGATTTACAAACTGGTTCTCCTGATTCTAAAAAAGCATTGCAAGGATGTTTAGGTAAAACTATTCTTATGACTCACAATCCGGATGTTTATTCAGACCTCGATAAAAAAGTTGATTTAATACTTGCCGGACACGTTCATGGCGGGCAAGTCAGAATGCCGTTTGTAGGAGCATTGATTGCACCATCAAAATTTGGGACAAAATTTGCACAAAAACACGTTTTTAATGAAGCACAAAACACAATGATAGTTTCTCGTGGACTTGGAACAAGTATTCTTTCTCTACGTTTTTGCTGTTTTCCGGAAATTATTGTGATTAATTAATATATATTAGCAATCTGTTTCGATTACTTTCCATAGCCAATCAAATCTTTAACGACTTCTCCTGCAATAATCAAGCCAACAACCGAAGGTACAAAAGCATTACTACCAGGGATTTGTCTTCTTGCGGTACATTTTCTCACTGTCCCCGGAGGGCAAACACAATGTTTTTTACAGCTGATTTCTATATCGTCATTTGGTTTAATCGGAATTTCTTTTGAATAAACTACTTTGAGCTTTCTGATTTTTCTTTTCTTAAGCTCTTGTCGCATAACTTTTGCAAGTGGGCAAACAGAAGTCTTAAATATATCAGTAACTTCAAATAAAGCCGGATTCATTTTGTTGCCTGCGCCCATGGAAGAAATCACAGGAATTTTAGCTTCTTTAGCTTTCTCTACAATTTTAAGTTTTCCAACAACTGTATCAATCGCATCAACTACATAATCATATTGGCTGAAATCAAATTCATCAGCAGTTTCTGGAGTGTAAAATGTTTTATAAGTGTTAACAACTGCATTAGGATTAATATCCAAAATTCTATCTTTGGCAACATCAACTTTATATTTGCCAACAGTACTTCTTAAAGCATAGATTTGTCTGTTGATATTTGTAATGCAAATTTTGTCATCATCAATCAGGTCAAAAGTACCAATTCCACTTCTTGCAAGAGCTTCTACAGTATAGCCGCCGACTCCACCAATTCCAAAAATTGCAACACGAGAAGATGCAAGCTTTTCTATGCCGTCTTTTCCTAATAAAAGTTCGGTTCTTGAAAATTGATTAAGCATGTTTCCTCGTAATTATTTGATTATGCCAAAACCTAATAAAAATACGCAAACAATAAAAACTGCTGCAACGATACCGGTTAATTTGTTCAAACCTTTTTCTGCACTTTTTTGTGAAGAAAATACTTGAGCAGCATTACCTATCCCTGCGATACCATCGCCTTTAGGTGAGTGCATAAGAATTAAAACGATTAGTAATAATGCTGAAAGAACTAAAATTGTCCAAAAAATTGTTAACATTTATTCTCCTTTTGGTAATTAAATTATTTTTTGATTTGTGTTTTGTTTTATCCCTTGACCGCTTTTTTGATAAAGTGAGCTCTTTTTGAGTTCAATTTGATATTATCAAATGTATACAAGCGAGCCGGACGTTTTGATGATGATTTTGAAAACTCGTTTAATTCTCTTAAACCATCGGTCGTAATAACTTTTTTTCTGAAATTGCGCTTATCCAATTTCTTTTCCATAATCATTTCATAAGCTTTTTGCATTTCAGTAAGTGTGAATTTCTCATTCAGAAGTTGGTACGCAACCGGACACATTTCTAAACGTTCACGAGTACGTTTCAAAGAGTATTCAATAATTTCTTTGTGGTCGAACGCTAGAGGTGGCAAATCAGAAACTTTATGCCAAGCAAGTTCTGCGGTTGTAACGACATTGAAATCTTCCGCTCTTATTAGTGCAAAATATGCACAGGTTATAACTCTGGAAACAGGGTGTCTTAGAGGGTCACCAAAGGTATAAAGCTGTTCAAGATAAATGTTGTCAACATTAGTTTTTTCTTTCAAAACTCGCATCGCTGCTTCATCAAGATTCTCGGACATTCTAACATATCCTCCGGGAATCGCCCATTTATCTTTGAATGGCTCGTTGTTTCTTTTAACAAGTAAAACTTGCAATGCGTCATCTTTAATTGTTAAAATTACAATATCGACAGTGATTTCGTGAGTTTTAATTTCGTTAAACATTTTTACCTCTAGTGCTTATAACCTTAAAACTATTGTATAATAAAGAACAAAAAAATGTAACAACCTAACAGTTGAATAAGTGTAATTTGTTACATATACTGCATTGTTAGGATTTTTTTAATATAATAGCTTGACAAATTTGTAGGCTAAGACTACAATTAAAATATGGAAAAACAAATTGTATATTATTACTCTATAGATAATTCTTGTCCTTATATTGAGTGGTATAACAAGCTTGATAAATCTATTCAACTTAGAGTTGATAAAAGAATTGATAAGCTAAGAGGTGGATTATATGGTGACCACCATACATTACAAAAATCGGAATTATCCGAGTTGCGTATGGACTTTGGAAAAGGTTATAGAATATACTATTATGATTTAGATGATATTTTAATATTGTTTATTGGTGGTAGTGAAAAGAAAGACCAGAAACAAGTAATAAAGCAATGTAACGAGTATTTTAATGACTTTATTGAAAGGAATTTATAATATGTTAGATAAGAATAAATTAAAAAATTATATTAAACAAGCGCCTAATTGGGAAGAAGAACAAATAAAACATCTTCAAGACCCTGAATATCAAAGAAATTGGGTTGAATTAACATTAAGTGAGTTTCTTTCTGATGGTGATATTGAAACTTTTATCCGATGTTTAACTTATGTAGTAAAGGCTCGAGTTCAATCTAGCGGGCATGGTGAAATCAGTAGACTTGCAAGAAAATTAGATATTGACCGTAGTAATTTATCAGAAATTGTTAATGGTAATAAACAGCCACGCTTAGAAACAGCATTTAAACTTTTGAATGGACTTGGTTACAAGTATGATATAAAATTACAATCAGCTTAAAATTAAGTGTTAGCAGGTCAGGCATTGCATGACAAATGACTGTTATAAAATTGGCATAAAAAATAGGAGCGAAATTTTTTCGCTCCTATCTTATATCTTTTTAATTATTCAGCTTTAAACTCTTTACCTTGTCTTTTATAGAAATCTTCTATAAATCCGGTATTGAATTTACCGCTCATAAATACTTCATCCTCAACAATTTGTTGGTGGAACGGAATTGTTGTCTTGATACCTGTTACAACATATTCTTTCAAAGCTTGATACATTCTGCGTCTTGCTTCGTTTCTGTTTTCACCCCAACATATTAATTTACCAATCATTGAATCGTAATAAGGCGGAATTGAATACCCTGGGTATACATGAGAATCAACTCTTATGCCGAATCCCCCTGGAGCAAAATATCCGTCAATTTTTCCAGGGCAAGGCATAAAGTCGTGTTCCGGATCTTCTGCATTAATACGACATTCAATTGCATGACCTCTCAAAAGCACGTCATCTTGTGTATAACCTAACTTCTTGCCGGAAGCTACAAGAATTTGTTCTCTCACAATATCAATCTGTGAAATCATTTCTGTAACACAGTGCTCAACCTGAACACGAGTGTTCATTTCCATAAAGTACCATTTGCCGTCGTGGTCAAGCAAGAATTCACAAGTACCTGCACCTTCATAACCAATAGCCTTAGCCGCACGAACAGCTGCAGCACCCATTTCTTTTCTGGTCGCTTCATCAATAGCAGGTGATGGAGCTTCTTCTAATAATTTTTGGTGTCTTCTCTGAATAGAACAATCTCTTTCACCTAAGTGAATAACATTACCAAAAGAGTCACCTAAAATCTGAACCTCAATGTGTCTAGGGTTTTCTAAGAATTTTTCTGCATAAATTCCTGGGTTGCCGAAGAATTTTTCAGCTTCCATTTGGCAAAGGTTCATGTTTGTTTCAAGCTCGTCGTCGCTTCTAACAATTCTCATACCTTTACCACCACCACCGGCAGTAGCTTTCAAGATGATTGGATAACCGGCTTTGTGAGCAAATTCTCTAGCTTGTTCCAAAGATTCCAAAAGCCCAGTCCCCGGTGTTACAGGAACATTATTTTCAATCATTGTCTTACGAGCAGTAGCCTTATCGCCCATTTTTCTCATTGAATCAGCAGACGGCCCGATAAACTTAATGCCGTGTTCAGAGCATATATCAACAAAATCAGCTCTTTCAGACATAAAACCATATCCAGGGTGAATAGCGTCGCAGCCTGTCATTAGAGCGGTTGAAATTATTGCAGGAATGCTCAAATAACTTTGAGAACTTGGAGCAGGTCCAATACAATAAGCATCAGTTGCAAGTCTTACGTGAAGTGACTTTGCATCTGCTTGTGAATACACAGCAACTGTAGGAATTCCTAATTCTCTACACGCTCTTATAACTCTAACGGCGATTTCGCCTCTATTTGCGATTAAAACTCGTTTAAACATAACCCTTTTTCCCTTGTAGTGAAGAGTGAACAGTGAATTGTGATTAGCATAAAATCACCACTCACTACTCACCATTCACTATCAACTAACTATTCCACATACATCAAAACTTGACCAAATTCAATTGGGTCACCGTTTTTAACACAAATCTGTGTAACTTTGCCGGCTTGTTCAGCTTTGATTTCGTTCATTAATTTCATTGCTTCAATAATACAAACAACATCCCCAACATTAACTGTAGAACCAACTTCTACAAATGGAGCTGCTTCCGGAGAAGATGCTGCGTAGAAAGTACCTACCATTGGTGAAGTAATAGCTTTGCCTTTTGCTTCCGGTTCTTTAGTTGTAGCTTGTGGAGCAGAAGCTTGTGGAGCTGCTTGAACAGGAGCTGGTGTCGTAGCAACTGCAGGAGCAGAAGCTACCATATTAACTTCCGGCAAATCCTTTCTGATAGTGATTGCTTGTTCACCATCTTCCAGTGATATTTCTGTTAAATCATTGTCAGCAATGATTTTTGCTAATTTTTCTATATAATCTGATTCAAATTTCATTAAAAATCTCCTTTAAAAAAGTCGTTAAGCCACTAAGTCGTTATGTCCTTAAGTTCATTATATCTAAAACGAACTTAACGTCTTAATGACTTAAAAACCTAATGACGTTTTCTAAACTCTATCCAAATACTCATTGCTTCTTGTATCAACTCTGATTATGTCACCATTTGATACAAAGAAAGGAACGTTAACAACTGCGCCTGTTTCAAGTGTAGCTGGTTTTGTACCGCCTTGAGCAGTATTCCCTTTTTCAGCAGGTGGAGTATCAACAACTTCCAACTCAACGTGAGCAGGAATATCAACACCTATAATTCTAGTATCGTGCTTAAGAACTTGAACAATCATGTTTTCTTTAAGATATTTTTTGCCATCACCAACTTGGTCTTCTGTTAGTTGAAGTTGTTCGTATGTTTCGTTATCCATCATAACGTAATCTTTGCCATCTTTGTATAAGTATTGCATTTCTCTACGGTCAAGTGTAGCCTTAGCAACTTTTTCACCGGCTCTGAATGTTTTTTCAACTACGTTACCTGTTTCAACGTTTTTAAGTTTTGTTCTAACGAAAGCTGCGCCTTTACCAGGTTTTACGTGCAAGAATTCAACAACGTTCCATAGACCATTGTCTAGTTCTAGTGTTAAACCATTCTTTAAATCGTTTACTGAAATCATAGGGACTCCTTAATTATACTATTCTATTATCTTTTTTCCTAAAGAATAACATAAACCATAATGTGGCGCAAGGTAGGGTTATTATCAATTAAATTATTTATTTAATTAATAGCCGTAATATGGTATAATAGTAAACGTTTTGAACATTAATAAAGAAATAAGGGGGACTAAACCGTTAAAGCTCCTACCACTAGCACAACAGTAATTTGGTGGAATTAAGCTAGGAAGGAGGATGCGACTATGAGCATTAAATTGCTAATAAAAATAGTAGCAGTACTATTGCTACTATTTTTAAGTTCTTTATATGCTTTATAGAGAACGGTGGACTGAGTACAATCTCGAACCTTGTACTCAGGTTCCCTATATTTCTATTATTTACTATTTTTTAACTTTTGTCAATTGTTTATCTAAGTTTGTAAGAGCAAAATAGGGTTACTTTTTTGTAAATTTTTATACAAATATTACGAACATAATTTTTCGCCCAATAAATATCCGCCAATGCCACCAATTAAACCACCGACAAGTTTGCCACCTGTATTTGTAATTTCTACTCTATAATCTTTTTTCTTGATTTTTTCAATTTCTTGGTTAAAATAATAAAACAACCCAAAATTTAGTATTGAAGTTGTAGATATGAAGCGGGCTTTTAGCGTTCCCTCTCATCGGGGGAGGGTACAGACTCTTCTAAAACTTAATTCTCGCCCGCAACATCCATTGAGCGGGAGA
>OIYO01001547.1_pt1 | contig 11974 bp, 10 predicted proteins | sample 1588191 | NCBI WGS metagenome assembly OIYO01 (sample SAMN03283275) | human gut metagenome | biome: human-associated habitat; material: feces | host: Homo sapiens | place: Peru | collected 2012 | reverse complement strand
AATCACCTCTTGACTCTATCATAGACCTGTTGTCAAGAGTGTGCAGTATTTTTTTTGAGTGCTATAGAAACCATTTGTTTTATAATATTTTCTATCTTTTTTGCATCTATATAATTTGTTGTTCCAACACTCATATGCACAAGTTTTATCTTTTCTTTTAAGCACCATTCTAACGCCGCTTTGAATGAATCAATGCTACCTCTTTCCCCTGTTTCCATAATTTTTATAGAGATAAATTCTACCTCTGGGCAAAAATATTTGATGATACTATAACACTTATCGCCATGTGTTAGTTTATATCTCTTTCTAAACAGATTATCTTTTTTTTCAGAATTGCACAAAACAACTTTTTTATTCTCATCAACATAGTATTCATTCTCACTCAGAAACAGCCCCCTGCTGTCCCGTCATCTATAATTACATATTTTCCATCGTTTTTTTATTTTTCATATGCAAATAGTCTTGTTCAGCTTTTCTTTTTCGTCTACATACTTACATTATATCTATATTTCTTCTTTTTTCAATATGCTTTTTGTACATATTTTCAGTTTTATTCATTATAAATTCACATAAATATTTTTTTCACAAAAACATGTAATTTTTTTTATATAAATACGTATATTTATAGATATTTCTTTTCATATCAGTTCAACCCCCATATTTTCCACAACTCTCAACTTTTTCCACTAATATCCTATTTGTTCTTTCATTTCCATTCTTATCCCCTTCTATCTAGCAGATTCTTCCGCTCTCAACTTCAGAGAAAAAGCGGTCGGTCTCCGCCCCACCCAAATCACAGCCCCGCGCCCCGGCACGTTACTCTCCTTCATACGGCATCCACCGCCCACACGCCGACCGCTTTTTCTCGTCCAACTCCCCACGTAAAAAAACGGCCCCACCAGGAACCGTTTTTCTCTCATCTTTTACAATACATTCTTCAATAACAGCAATACCGGATTGTTTTCCCTCAGCCATGCGAGTGCCGGATCGCCCTGGATCTGCTTCATGCATACATTCCCCCAGTGTGTCGCCTGAAAGCAGTACACCACCGCAAAGAAAATCCAGATCCACAGCACCGCACGCACGACACCAAGTCCTGCTCCTCCCATGCGGTTCAAAAAGCTGATCCCCGGAATCTCCGCAATCAATTCCACAATTTTCACCGCAATCGTCACGAAAACAACGGCCAGCACCAGGGTCAGAAAGAAAGCGATTCCTTTCATAATCTTTTCCGATACCGCCTTCGCCGCGTAGGATGCCAGACTGTGCAGCTGTTCCTCCTGGTAGTCCTGCACCGCGCCGCTTCCGAGAATCTGGTTCACCAGCTCCTCCGGCACGCCCATGCTCTCCAGCCATTTCTTCTGCACATCCTGGTTTTCCCCCGACAGAAATTCATTGTTTTCAAATGTCTCTAAACATTTCTTCTCCACATACTGCGGCAGCGTTGTCCGCTCATTCAGCACATCCGTCACATACGGATTCATCCAGATCGCCAGTCCTGTCACCAGAATCAGGGACACCATGGACAGCACTGTCCGGACCAGCCCCTTTCGATATCCAGCCAGCGCGGAAAGAATACACACCGCAAGTAATACGTATCTCAGCCAATTCATGTTTTTCTTCTCCTATTTCAGCCGGATCATCGAAACGCCGTCCTCCTCCGCGAGCAGATACCGGTTCTGCCCCATGCCGAGGATCTCGTGAATCTGTGTTTCGCTGACCACTCCGCTGTACTTCTTTCTTCCATTTAAGGTATATACACACAGCTCCTGCCGGTTCGTCAGCAGAATCTGTTTTTCTTCTATCTGAAGATTCTGGTAATAGAAATCCAGATTTTCATCCGCAAGCTGTTTTCCTTTCAGATTGTAGATTTTCATCCGGTACGGATGATCGTCACTCTCCCCGCGCAGAACCAGAACCACGCGGTCGTCTGCATACGCGCAGCTTAAAATTTCTCCATCTTCTGATACGCTCACTGTCTCTTTCGGCTTGCTCGTTCCTTCATAGATGCGGAAGCCATTATCAAAAAAGGCAACCCAGAAGGATGTTCCCGCGGTTTCAATCTGCGGGCACAGCATATCGGTATAGCTCGATGAGCTTGCAAGGTTGTCCACCAGATCCTCACCCCTGCTTCCGAAATTGTAGAAAGCGACCTGTGATTTCATCTTGCCGCCGTCTTCGTAAGCGTAGGAAACCGCCATCCAGAGTCCGTCCGAAGAAAGCGAGAGATCCATCGGATAGCCCGGACTGTCCATGTTCGGGTGGGAGGAGGCGATCTCCGTTCCATCGGTATTATAGTATTTGATCCAGCTCTCCCCGTTATTTTCCAGAATTGCCGCAACGACGCCCTGGCCTGCAACGGATGCTTTCACGATCGGATACGACGCGGTAATTTCGCCGGCCTTTCCATCGGCATCGTATACAACAATTTTGGTTCCGTTTTTATCGTAAATGGCAATTGCATCGCCGCAGGATATCATCTGCGGATTTTCCATGGTATAATGATCGCTCCAGAGGGTCTGATTTTTCCGGTCGCGCAGTTCGATGCCGTCGATACCGTAGCGCACGATCTTATTTCCGGATTTCTGAAACATATACGTATCGGTGTCTTCGGTCTCTGTTGCCTGTACCGTGTCGTATCCCTGAAAAGTACGCAGCTGAATCCATACCCCTGTACCGATTCCGGCTGCGAGAATGGCTCCCGCAAGGATTCCGACGTTGATCCGGCGTCTGCGTTTTCTTTTTCTGTTTTCTGCTTTATACTCCTCAAGATCCCGGACTTTTGCTCCGTTCTCCTGTTCTTCTCTGTTTTTTCCGTCCATTTTCATTCCCCTTATGTTCTTTTCGGACTTATTTTCTGCTGCCCTTTCGGCCGCAGTTTGATTCCGCTCTAGTGTACCATATTTTTCTCTATTTTGGGAGGTATATTTTCTGCCCCGCATATATGAGATCTTCCACCGCGATCTGGTTCAGTTCGCAGATATCTTTCACTCTGCTCATCGTTCCGTAATATCTCTCACTGATTTTCGAGAGGCTGTCCCCCTTCTGTACGGTGTACTCCTGCCAGACCTGCGCGGCAGTTTCTGCCGTCTCACTGCCGGAAGCAGTTCCCGGGGCGGACGATGGCTCTGCTCCCGGTGCTGGATCTGTCTGCGCCGTACCGGTATTGTTCTCCGCTGCACCAGTCTGCTCCCCGCCGGATGTGCTTTGCTCTCCGCTGCCTGCCGGATCCGTTCCGGATAAATTCTGCTCCTCACTTACCGCCGCGCTCCCGCTCTCATTTTCCGTTCCTGTGCTTTCCGGTGCCGAAGTATTTTCCCCTGTGTTTCCCTCTTCCGCCGCTGACGCTTCCGCTGCACTCTCTGCCGTCTGTGTCTTCTCTCCCTGTACGTTTCCCGCCACTGCTACCGTCTGCTCCTTAGTTTTCCCCGGAAACGGCAGTGCATCTCCGTATTTCTGCGTCACCGTCACAAGAAGCGCCGCAGCCGCGCACGCTGTCATCGCATAGAGAATCGGCTTTCTGTGATCGTGTTCCGGCTCCTCGCCGCTCTTTTCCTCGATCATCTTCCGAAAATCGCTGACAGCGCGGTCGGGTACGCTCTCTCCGTTTTCGATCGACCGATTCTGATTCTGGTCGATCAGATACGACTGCATCGGCTCATTCTTTTCATAATAAATGTAAAAGCCTCCCGTACTCCGCAGGGTGCCGCCCTCGTACGTATAAAAGGTTTCCTCTTTTTCCTGCCCGTTCACGCGGAACAGCGTTTTATCGTTTCCGCCGAAATGGTTCAGATGCGTCCGGATGATCTGTTCGTTCAGATCCTCTCCGTATCCCGGAAGGGAAAGCGCCCAGCCGAGGATCTGCTGGTTTTTGAAATATTTTTCCATTACATCGTGGACTTCCGTCCATACCGCATCATCGAAGACCAGGTGATCCGGCGCAGGTTCCATCGTATAAATCGCGGCCGCACTGCGGATAAAGAAGTAAGAAATTCCGTCCGCCCACTTAAATTCGCCGAACAGCATGGCGGCACGTCCTTCCGGTGCGGAAAAATATTTTTTCAGAAAGGTTCCGACATAATCTTCCAGATAAATCCGCTCCCTGCCGTTCGTGTCCCCGACCTGGCGGATATTTTTCGGCAGATGAAAGTATCCCTCGTTGCCGTTCGCCTGCTCCTTGTTTTCTTTATAGACAATCTCAATCATGCTTTTCACCCCTTTTTGCCTACTTTATCACGGATGTTCCGCGAAAAAGATCGTTTTGGGGCAGGGCTGTCACGGTTTTTTCCGACTGTTTTCCCGTTTTTCTGCACCGGAGGGCATGTCATGTTTTTTTCATTGCAGGAATAGTTTATACCATATACGGTTAAACTGTGGATGATTCTTCTGAAAGGCAGGTACCGGTCATGTTTCGAAAAAAAGACGCCGAAGTTTACTACATCAATGAGCGAAGCCGCAGCGCCAGCGAAGAGCTGGCGTCGCTGTTTTCTTACTGCATTCAAAAGGACGGACGCATGTTCCGCGAGCTGGTATTTCTGTGCATCGGAAGCGACCGGATCACCGGAGATTCCTTAGGGCCGCTGATCGGATATCAGCTTTCGCCGTACTGCAGCCGCGTTTTTCATGTCTACGGAACGCTGGATGACCCGGTGCACGCCCTGAATCTACCGGACCGGATTTCGTACATCCATTCCCGCCACCCGGAGGCACTGCTCGTTGCGATCGATGCTTCGCTTGGTTCGCGGCGTCATCAGGGATACATCACGATCGGAAACGGGGCGATCCGGCCGGGCGCGGGGGCAGGAAAGACGCTGCCCGAGGTCGGGGATATTTTTATCACAGGCATTGTGAATGTATCGGGCAGTTTTGAGCAGCTTCTTCTGCAGACAACCCGGCTTGCGACGATTTTTCATATGGCGGAATCCATCTCGCAGGGAATCCTGCTCGCCTGCCGGGAACTTGAGGCGGCCGGAACAAGCGAATTTCTGCTTTGAAGAAAGCAGTGTACAGCGCAAAACAGGCAGAGACCCCACCTTTTTCTGGTGGAATCTCTGCCTGTTTTAATTTTTCACTGATAAAACGTCTTATTTACAGAACTCTTTTACCTGCTCGTAAACGCCCTCGCCGTCGAGTTTGTATTTTGCAAGAAGAGCAACTGCCGGGCCGGACTCTCCGAAGACGTCCTGTACACCGATTTTTTTCACCGGAACCGGGCATTTTTCTGCCAGTGCGTCGCAGACTGCGCTTCCAAGTCCTCCGATCACGGAGTGCTCTTCTACGGTTACGACTTTACCGGTCTCTTTTGCTGCTGCAACGATCAGCTCCTCATCCAGCGGTTTGATGGTGTGGATGTTGATGATCTTGGCATCAATGCCGTCTGCTGCAAGTTTCTCTGCTGCTTCCAGAGCGGAGCTTACGCAAAGGCCTGTTGCAACGATGGTGACATCCTTGCCTTCACGGAGAACAACGCCTTTTCCGAGCTCAAATTTGTAATCCGGTCTGTCGTTGATCACCGGCACTGCCAGACGTCCGAAACGAAGGTAAACCGGTCCGTTGTATTCATAAGCTGCTTTCACGCAGGCTTTTGCCTCTACATCATCTGCCGGGTTCAGGATGACCATGCCCGGGATGGTTCTCATCAGGGCGATATCCTCGTTGCACTGATGTGTTGCGCCGTCTTCTCCTACGGAAATTCCGGCATGGGTAGCACCGATTTTTACGTTCAGATGCGGGTATCCGATGGAGTTGCGCACCTGCTCAAACGCACGGCCTGCGGCAAACATTGCGAAGGTGCTTGCGAACGGAACGATGCCTGTGGTGGAAAGACCGGCAGCGATTCCCATCATATTACATTCTGCGATACCACAGTCGATGTGACGGTCCGGATATGCTTTTTTGAACACACCGGTCTTGGTTGCTGCCGCAAGGTCAGCGTCGAGTACGATCAGATTGTCATGCTCTGCGCCAAGCTCAACCAGTGCATTACCGTAACTTTCTCTTGTTGCGATTTTCTTTACTTCTGACATAACGCTTCACCTGCCTTTTCCAGTTCTGCCATAGCAATTGCGTACTCTTCATCGTTCGGAGCTTTTCCGTGCCAGCCTACCTGGTTTTCCATGAAGGAAACGCCTTTTCCTTTTACGGTCTTTGTGATGATGGCGGTCGGCATGCCTGTTACGGTACGTGCCTCATCAAATGCAGCTTTCAGCTGATCGAAATCGTTGCCGTCTGCTACGTTGATTACATGGAAATTGAATGCTTCGAATTTTTTATCGATCGGGTACGGGCTGTTAACGTCCGCGATATTTCCGTCGATCTGAAGACCGTTGTTGTCTACAATCACAACGAGGTTGTCCAGATGTTTTGCTCCGGCAAACATCGCTGCTTCCCAGACCTGTCCTTCCTGGATTTCACCATCTCCCAGAAGGGTATAAACACGAAATGCTTTGTTCTGCAGTTTTGCACCGAGTGCCATTCCGACTGCTGCAGAGATTCCCTGTCCGAGGGAACCACTCGACATATCAACACCCGGGATATGCTTCATATCCGGATGTCCCTGCAGATAGGAGCCAAGGTGGCGAAGAGTCAGCAGATCTTCTTTTGGGAAGTAACCTTTTTCAGCCAGTGCTGCGTAGAGTCCCGGCGCTGTGTGGCCTTTCGAAAGTACAAAACGATCGCGGTCCGGATCTTTTGGATTTTTCGGGTCCACGTTCATTTCTTCAAAATACAGATACGTGAAAATATCGGCTGCAGACAGAGATCCGCCCGGATGGCCGGCCTTTGCTGCATGAACGCCGCTGACGATCCCTTTGCGGATCTCATTGGCCGTCTTCTGAAGTTCTAACTTGTTCATGTCTTTTCTCCTTGTTTAGTTGGATCGGAATCAAAAGCTGGAAATATCGCTATTGTTCACTTTGTTCACAATACCATATTTCCAGCTTTTATGCAATCATGTTTAGGTCTTATTCGCCGAATACAGCTTTGTAGTCAGCCTGGAATTTTGCGATTCCGGCGTCGGTCAGAGGATGTTTGGTCATCTGTACGATTACATTGTATGGAACAGTTGCAATGTCTGCACCAGCCAGTGCGCAGTCGGTTACGTGGATCGGGTTGCGGACGCTTGCTGCGATGATCTCGGTGTCGATGCCGGCTACGTCGAAGATCTCAACGATTTCACGGATCAGATCAACGCCGCGGGTGCTGATGTCATCGAGTCTTCCAAGGAATGGGGAAACATAAGTTGCACCTGCTCTTGCAGCCAGAAGTGCCTGGTTTGCGGAGAAGATCAGGGTTACATTTGTCTTGATGCCCTCTGCGCTCAGAACTTTAACAGCTTTGAGTCCTTCTACGGTCATCGGGATTTTAACAACCATGTTTGGATGGATGGCTGCGATCTCACGGCCTTCTTTGATCATGCCTTCTGCATCTGTTGTGGTAGCTTTTACCTCGCCGCTGATCGGTCCGTCTACAATCTCGGTGATCTCTTTGATGACCTCTTTGAAGTCACGTCCTTCTTTTGCGATCAGGGACGGATTGGTGGTAACGCCGCAGATAACGCCCATGTCGTTTGCTTTTTTAATGTCCTCTACTTTTGCTGTGTCGATGAAAAATCTCATGTTGTTTTTCCTCCCATATTCATACTTTCGTAAGGTTTCGGGGCCTGTTGTTTTCCGCAGAACGGCTCCGTTTTTCTGTTATCTCCAGTATAGATATGTTTGGTTTTTCCGTCAAGTCGGCCTCATTTTTATTAATTAATTTTACTATTTATAAATACTATTTTATAAATTACTCCGGCGGATTTTTTCTCATTTTTTCCGGTTTTTCCTTTTCTTTGTGTTTTCCCGGTTTGCGTCGGAGCTGTTTTGTTCAAAATTATTAATAATAATTTCAGCCGTCCTATTTATTTTTTAATTTTTCGGTTCTTGCATACGAAGTGCTGCGCCGCACGATCAGTTTCGGCTCATACTCAACATGATACGTGCTTAAGGGTTCATTGCCGTCCTGGCTTTCCCGAAGAGACTGGATTTTCCGCAGGATGATATCGCACGCATCGCGGCCCTTCAATGGCACATAGTGGTCGATCGTCGTCAGGGAAATCGAGCGGAAGCTGGAATAGACGGTGTTGTCACATCCCACTACGGAAATATCCGCCGGAATGCGCAGTTTGCTCTCGAGCACGGCGTCCATGATCCCGAACGCGATCATATCATTCATGCCGACGATTGCCGTAAGGTTCTTGTCCTCCCGCAGCAGTTCCTTCGTCAGATAATAGCCCATCTTGTACTCAGAATCCATGCTCGGGATCACCTCGTCGAGGTCCTCATCCGCCGATTTGACGATCACGCCGTCGCCGTATCCTGCCTCCTCAAACTCGCGCACAAAGCCCTCCACGCGTTTTAGGCGCTGTCCCTGTTTGGAAGTCAGCGGAGGTGAAACAAACGCCACATGCCGGTGTCCCAGTTCCAGCAGGTGGCGTGCCATCAGCCTGCCGGGTTTTGCATTGTTCAGCTCGACCGCATCAATTTCCAGCAGCTCTTCTCGGTTGTTGATGATGACAAGCGGAATCTCCGCGGCCAGCTCCTCCACTTTTTCCTTGCAGCTTCTGCTCGGATTGCAGGTGTAGATAATGCCGCGCGGGCGCACACTCTTCATCATCCGAAGATAATTCTCTTCGATTTTCAGGTCCCTCTGCGTATTGCAGACAAAGACCCCGTAATTCTTCTCTTTTGCAACTTCTTCGATGCCGTGCAGCAGCATCACATAGTAAGGATTCGTCAGCGTCGGACAGAAGACGACGATCAGCTTGTTGCCGTTCGACTCTCTTCTCATCTTCCGCCGCGGAATCTGGTAGCCCAGCTCTTTTGCCGCCGCCTCCACTTTTTCCACCGTTTCCCGCGAGAATGAAACGTTTTCTCTCCGGTTCAGGATCATGGAGACCGTCGCCTGGGATACGCCTGAGGCTGCCGCGACATCGCTGGATGTCACTTTTTTTCTGCCCATAATTACAGCTCCGTTCTGCCCTCTAACGCACGCAGAAGGGTGACTTCGTCAATATTTTCCAGATCGCCGCCCACCGGAACGCCGCTCGCAATCCGCGTCACCTTGATACCGGTCGGTTTGATCAGCTTGCTGATGTACATCGCCGTGGTTTCGCCCTCCAGGCTGGAGTTTGTTGCGACGATCACCTCTGAAACATCGCCCTGAAGACGCTGCATCAGCTCTTTTAACCTGATGTCGTCCGGCCCGATTCCCAGCATCGGGGAGATGGCCCCGTGCAGGACGTGGTAAACGCCGTCGTATTTTCCGGTTTTTTCATAGGCCGCAAGATCCTGCGTCGTCTCCACCACCATGATCACGCTGTGGTCGCGCTTGACATTTGCGCAGATCGGGCACAGCTCTTTGTCGGTCAGGGTCTGGCAGCACTTGCAGTACTGGACGTGGGATTTTGCTTCTGTGATCGAATCGGCCAGCCGTTTTGCCTGGTCGGCCGGCATATTCATAATATGAAAGGCCAGCCGCTGTGCGGTTTTCACACCGATGCCAGGCAGATGGGACAGCTGCTCGATCAACTGATTGATGTATCCGCTGTAGTAATCCATCAGAACGGGAATCCTCCGCCCATGCTGCCGAGTCCGCCGGCAAGTTTGCCCATAGCTTTGGCTGCCTCGTCCTCAACTTTGCGCAGTGCTTCGTTGGTTGCTGCCATGATCAGATCCTCGAGCATTTCTACGTCGTCCGGATCTACGGCATCTTCGCTGATTTTAACTTTGGTTACTTCTTTTTTACCGGAAATGGTTACTTCTACGGCTCCGCCGCCTGCTGTCGCAGTGAACTCTTTCTCCTCCAGTGCTTTCTGGTTCTCTTCCATCTGCTTCTGCATTTTCTGAGCCTGCTTCATCAGATTGTTCATGTTGCCCGGCATTCCTCCCGGGAATCCTCCTCTTTTTGCCATGGTAATATCCTCCTGAAAAATTTGTTTTTAATCTATTCTTCCCCGTCGTCAAAGTCGCTCTCGTCGTCCTCCTCGACCGGGATTCCATGAATCGCCTGCGTCAGTGCATCATCCACGGAAATCGTGGAGAGCGCGGCGTTTGCATGCTGGTCTGCTAAAATGAGCTGGACCTCTACGGTTTTTCCAGTCATCTGTTCAATAATGGTGCGGATCTCATCGGCTGCCTCCGGCCGCTCAACGTAAATGGATGCGAGCTGGTCTGCAAACTCAACAAACAGTTTGGCGTCGCCCGTCTCGCTGTTGTATTTCGGAACGGCGCTCTGCAGAAACTGGCGGAACATGCCGCTTGTCTGGCCGACAATTGCCTTCCAGGACGCGCTGATGCGCTGTAAATCCGCCGGTGCGGCTTTCACTGGTGCCAGTGCATTCTGCGGTGTTTCTGCCGCCGCATAGCCGTCTCCGGCCGCTCCGGAGCCTCCTGCACTGCCGTTTCCTGCTCCCGGTGCATTTGTCACCATCATCGGGATTCCGCGCTCCATTTTTTCTTCGAGAATCCTAAGACGCTCCAGCACGGATTCGAGGTTCTGCTCCATCTGCGGTTTGCAGAGTTTGACGAGCGCCACCTCAACGAGCACGCGCTTCTGCGCCGCATAGCGGAGCTGGCCGGAGAGCTCGGATAAAACGCGGATATAGTGGATCAGCGTCTCATCGTCTACCATCGTGCTCTCTTCTTTTAAAAGCTTCAGGTTTTCTGTAGAGACGTCGAGCAGTTCTTCGGTTTCATCTGCGCTTTTTACCAACAGCAGATTCCGCAGATACCACGTAAAGTCGGTAACGAACTGTCCCAGCTCTTTTCCGCGGTTTAAAAGGGTTTCCAGCGTGCGGATGCTTCCCGTTACATCCCCGGCGAGGATCGTGCGGAGCATCTGGCTGAAGATTTCGGTATCAACAGTTCCGAGAACTTCAAGGACTTTATCGTACGTCAGCTTCTGCCCGAGGTAGAAGGCGATGCACTGGTCCAGGAGGCTTAACGCGTCTCGCATGGAGCCGTCGCCCGCCTTTGCGACGTAGCGGATGGCTTTTTCTTCGACGTCCACGCCCTCTTTTTCCATCAGTTCACTAAGACGCGCCGCGATGGTGTCGATCGTGATGCGGCGGAAATCGTACCGCTGGCATCTGGAAAGGATCGTCACCGGGATTTTGTTTGCCTCTGTGGTCGCCAGAATGAAGATGACATAGGACGGCGGCTCCTCCAGAGTCTTCAGCAGGGCGTTCTGTGCCTGCTGGTTCAGGTTCTCTGCATTCGGAATGATGTAGATCTTATAAGGTCCGTAATAGGGCTTGACTGACACATCTGCCTGAACAAAACGTGCAAGTGCAACGCCAAGCGTTCCCGTTTTCGTAGCTGCTCCCACCCGCTCATTGGTCAGAAGAACGACATCCGGATGACTTCCCGCCTGAATCTGCACGCAGGAATGGCATTCTCCGCAGGGTTCCGGCCCGCCGTTTTCCTGCTTCGGCTGTTCACACAGGAGTGCAGCCGCAAAAGCAAGCGCCAGCTTCATTTTCCCGGCGCCCTTCTCTCCGCTGATCAGATAAGCCTGTGAAACCCGTCCGGTCCGAACCGCATTCTGCAGATGAGATACCGCAAGCCTCTGTCCGATTACCTGTTCAAATCCAATCTTCGGCATAACTCCTTCCATACTTCTTCCGCGCAGCGATCTGCGTCCTCGTTCACATAGCAGCGGGTGATTCCGGCCTCCCGCAGCTTCTCCTCCGAAAAATCCTGTTCATCCGCAAGAAATCTTCGGCAAAGCTCCGCATACCTTGGATGCTCCTGCTGCTTCTCCCTGTCCAATGCACGCTGAAGCCGCACTCCGTCCTCCAGCTCAATGTAGAAAGGAACAACCTTCTCCGGTCCGAAATAACGCACAAAGGAACAATAGGACTCAAGCGTGCCGATCACAAGGCTGCTTCCCTCCTCCAGGCGGATCTGCCCGTCATCCTTCGTATAGTAGTGCC
>OIYO01001546.1_pt1 | contig 11978 bp, 15 predicted proteins | sample 1588191 | NCBI WGS metagenome assembly OIYO01 (sample SAMN03283275) | human gut metagenome | biome: human-associated habitat; material: feces | host: Homo sapiens | place: Peru | collected 2012 | reverse complement strand
CGAGCTGCCCATGCCGCATTCGGTGGAAAACACGCTTTTTGCAAAGCCTTCGCGCACCGCTCTTTGCAGCAGCGCACCGGAGATCCCGCCGCGCACGGCATCCGCCCCGAACGCCTGTGAAAAAATGCGCGAAAATGCCGCCGGTACAGATTGCGGAAAACGTATCAGCAGCGCGCCGCAGCAGGAAAGATATATGAGCGATGCCGCGGGCAGCACAAAGGCGCTCACGGCGGATATCCGCTCGCTCCCGCCCGAAACGGTTACGGCTACAAGTGCAAAGCAGATCGCCGCGCAGGCAAGCCTCGGCAGCCCCAGCGTACCGAGCGCGCCCGCCGCCGCCTTGCTTTGTGCAAGGTTCCCCGTGCCGAAGGAGGCAAGCACGCAGAAAATGCAGAACGCCGCGGCAAGCCGCTTTTTCCCGAGCGACAAAAGCCGCCCCGCAGCCCCGCAGCCCGCGCCGCCGCGCATGGCGATGCAGACCTCCGCATACCGCAGCCCCGCGCCGAAGAAGGAGCAGACCCACATCCAGAAGATGCTGCCCGCGCCGCCCGCGGCGATGCCCATTGCGACCCCCGCAATGCTCCCCACGCCGACGGTGCCGCCCAGTGATACCGCCGCCGCGCGGAAGGATTCTCGCCCGCCGCTGCGGAATATGCCTCCGACGGTGCCCCTGAACACCGAGCATATCGCCCGCGGCAGGAAAAAGCGCGAGCGCGCCGTGAAATAAACGCCGAACACGGTGAGCAGCACGAGTGTCGGCGTGCCCCAGATGATATTGCGGATAAATAAAATAATGCCGATCACGCTCCGAATTCTACTTGATATTACCGCAAAACGGTGGTATCATATATAGGTAAAAAACCGTAAAGGAAAGGACATCGCCATGAAAACAGTCATAATAACCGGTGCATCCTCAGGGCTCGGACGGGAATTTTTCCGTGCGGCGGCAAAAAGGTTTCCGGATGCGGAATTCTGGCTGATCGCCAGGCGGGAGGACAAGCTGCGCGAAACCGCGGCGGCCGCGCCGGATGTAAAGACACGCATAATACCCGCCGACCTCGCTTCGGATGAAGGGCTCGGCGGCATATCGGCGCTGCTTGAAGCCGAACATCCGGAGGTAAAGCTGCTCGTGAACAATGCCGGCTTCGGGCGGCTGGGCAATGTCGGCGATATCGATCCGATCGTTCAGCGCGATATGGCGACGCTCAACTGCGGTTCGCTTGCGGCGCTTTCGGCAATGGCTGTCGGATACATGGGCGCGGGGTCGTGCATTGTCAACGTTGCCTCCATCGCCGCGTTTGTGCCCACTCCGCGTATGTCGGATTATTGCTCCACAAAGGCGTTTGTGCTTTCGTTTTCCAAATCCATGCGCGAGGAATACCGCAAAAAGGGCATAAACGTACTTGCCGTCTGCCCCGGGCCGATGACCACCGAATTTCTTGGCGTTGCGGGGATAACCGCCGAAAATTCCAAAACCTTTGCCACGCTGCCCTATTGCAATGCCGCTTCGGTGGCGGAAAAGGCGCTTGCCGCCGCGATGCGCGGGCGTGCGGTATATACGAACAGATTCATTTACAAATTCTACCGTGTGCTTTCGCGCATCATACCGCACGGATTATTTATGAAATTCACCAAATGCTGAGCATTTGACGAACGGAAGAGAGGTGCCTGTACTTGGCGGAAACATACTTCAAAAAGGCCATGCGAGGCTACGATACAAAGCAGGTGGATGCTTTTATCGTAGAGCTGAGCGACCGTTACAACGAATCGAAAAGGGAACTGGAATCCGAACTGGAGCGTGCCCGAAAGGAATGCGAGCGCCGCGACGAAGAGCTGAACGCGATGCGCGCAAATGCCGAAAAGGCGGAATCCGAACACGCAACCGAGCTTGCATCGCTCAGGAGCGAATACGATGCGCTGTGTGCCTCTGTCGGCGAAAAAATGGTGCTTGCGGACAGGCGCGCGGCGGATATAGTCAAAAACGCCGAAAAGGAAGCCGAATGTATTATCCGCAAGGCAAGCGCGGAGGGCGAAAGCCGCGCGCGGGCGGAGCTGGAGCGTGCACGGCAGGAGGCGGAAAAGCTTATATCCGAAACCGAAAAGCGCATTGCCGGGATATCCGCCGCTGCGGATGAATTCCGCGCAAAGCAAAACGAAATGGACAGATCGATGAACGAGACCGCAAGGAGCCTGAACGAGGCTATGCGAAGGCTCAGAAGCGGCATAGACAAAGGGGAATAAATAAAATGAACGAAAGAATTGCAAAGCTTGCGGATGAATATTTCGCCCGCGAGGACATACGCGCCCAGGCGGCAGAGGATCTGAAAAGCATAGTGCGCGTGCCCTCCGTCGCCGCCGAAAGCGACGGAAAATATCCCTACGGCGCCGAATGCGCACGCGCGCTCGACACCGCGGCTTCTCTTGCCGAAAAGTACGGGTTCCGTGTAGAAAATCACGAATACCATTGCCTTTCCGTGCTTTACGGCGATTCCGACCGCGAAGTCGGCATTGTCGCGCATCTCGACGTTGTTCCGGCAGGGGACGGATGGAGCTGCGAGCCTTACGACGTTACTGAGCGCGACGGGCTTTTTATCGGCAGGGGCACTCACGATGATAAGGGCCCGTTTATACAAAGCCTTTATACCCTGCGCTTCTTCCGCGAAAACGGGATAAAGCTTCCCTTTACGCTCCGCCTTATTCTCGGCAGCGACGAGGAGGTCGGCAGCACCGATCTCGAATACTTTGTCACCGTGCGCAAGCCGCCGATGTTTTCCTTTACGCCGGATTCGGAATTTCCGGTGTGTATCGGCGAAAAGGGCATTCTCGGGCTTGAGGTGGATTACGGCAAAGCGCCGGAGGGCTTTACAATATCCGGCGGCACGGTATCCAACGCCGTCGCCGGAACTGCGCAAGCCGTTGTCAAAACCGAAAAGGCTCTGCCCGAAGCCGAAAATATCACGCTTGAAAAGGTCTGCGGCGGCGTAAAGATCACCGCGACGGGCAAAACCGCCCATGCAGCCATGCCGGAAGCGGGCGTAAACGCGATAAACCTTCTCGTTTCCTACCTTTCCGAAAACGGGCTTGTTTCCGGAGAAGCCTTTGAGCTTATCCGCAGATCCACCGGCGAATATCTCGGCGAAACGCTCGGGATCGCCGCAACGGATGCGGATTTCGGGTATCTCACCTGTGTCGGCGGCGTCATCTCCGTGCGCGGCGGGCACATTATCCAAAGCTACAATATACGCTATATCCCCACGACCCCGTATGAGGATATCGCCGCCGCCGTCGAACGTACCGTCGCCCCCTGCGGCGGCAGCGTGAGCGTTGTTTCGCAGTCCGACGGTTACCATGTTTCCGCGGAGGACAAAAAGATCAAAGCGCTTACCGATGCCTGCGAAAGCGTGCTCGGGATCAGGTGCGAGCCTTATACCATGGGCGGCGGGACATATGCCCGCTGGCTGCCCAACACCGTGGCGTTCGGCTCCGGCATAGACGCTCACCGCCACTACCTCGGCGCGGAAAGGGGCAATGCCCACCAGCGCGATGAATATATCGCCGCGGAGGAATTTTTTGCGGGCATGAACATCTATTCCCGCGCGATCGGCAATCTTTCGGATATACTCTGATCCGGGGTCAGCTCGTATTCGACTTCAACGGCTATATCCTTTTTCAGAACGGCGTTTGCTTTCAGAATGCAGACGCCGTTTTCTTCATCCGCGGTGAATTCGGTTTCTACTGATATCAGCTCGCAGCCGGTCTCGGCAATGGCGGCTTCCAGCTCGCCCAGGGCGGCTTCACGGGCGAATGCTTCGGTTATACGCCGCTTTGCGGGTGTGTATTCGCTGTATGTGATGCGCGTTTCGGTCATCGGCAGGCGTATGAAGCCGAAAAGCTTTACCTCCCTTGTGCCGATAAGCGCATCGGAATATTCGTAATCGCTTTCCGCGCCCCGCGGGCTCGGCAGCTCCCTGCCGAGCAGGGTGTATATCCGCTTTGTCTGCGTTTCGCCGCTGAAATCCTTTTCGGTGCGTTCAAGCGGTATTTTTATCTCGTAATCCCGCTTTACCGCCGCGATGACCTTCCCGCGCGCGTGCGTCGGGCGGTAGGTACCGTTTGTCCCCTCGATAAAGCTGTTTATCAGCAGCATGCCTTTATATACCGTGTCCCCCTCATGCACCTCCGGCGTGCCGTCGGCTGCATCAATGTCGATAATTATCCCGTCCTCCGCCGCGACAACATTGTAATATCCGCCCGTATCCACGAGCTCCGGCGGTTCCCTGCGTTCCAGTACGCTCAGCGTGAGCCTTGTTCCGGAAACGGTTATTGCGCAGGAGGAAAGCCCGCGGCAGGAAAGCAGCAGCCGGTTGGAATCCCGCGCGGGATCGATGCGCGGCAGGAAGCAGCCCACGCTTATCCCGCATTCGTTCAGGCTGCGCAGGATCTCGCTTCTGCTCACCGCGCTGTTGCCGCTTATCTCTATATCCCACACAAAAAGCTGGGCAAGAAACATGGCGCAAAGCCCCACGACCAGCCCGAGCATAAGCCCGTAGCGCCTGCGGTAGCGTGCGAAAAGGAACGGGAACCCCTTTTGAGCGAGCTTTTCGATGCTTATCCCGGCGGAGTGTGCACATCCGGCAAGCGCTTCGGCGGAAAAAACCGAAGCCCGAAGCTCCACGCGCTCGCCGCGCCTTTTTATCCCCCAGATATTAAAGCCGCCTTCGGTGACAATATCGGCAAGCCTTGGGAAATCCTCCGCCGCGACGGAGAATATGCCGTAACCGAAAACGACATGGACAGGTCTATACAAATTCAATTCCCTTTATCCTCCCGTCCACCGCGATCCTTCCGCGGCTCAGATGCCGCAGCGTCAGCTCCTCCCCCGTGAGCAGGATCCCGCCCGATGCCGAATCGAACCGGATGCGGGCATCGGAATATTCGCCGATCCTGCAATATCCCTCCGCCACCATGCCGGAGCGGCCGTGCAGCTCGATATATTCCGGGGTTTTTTCAAGCTTTATCAGCGATCTGATCTTCATAAACAACACCACCGCTTCAATATACTCATTCCGTGGTGGTTTTATGAAGATATCAAAACGGTTTTACACTGTCGCGGAGCTTGCGGCTGCGGCGGTGTTCGTATACCTGCTCGCATACCCGGCAAAAGCGGCGGAAAGCACGCTGCACGCGCTGGAATTCTGCGGGCGGGTGCTGTTTCCTTCGCTGTTTGTCTATACGGTGCTTGCCAAAAGGCTTTTCGGCTCCGCCATTGCAAGGCGGGCTGCGGGCGCGGTGGGGTGCAATGCTTTTGTCTATGCCGCCGGTCTTCTGTGCGGTCCGCCGCTCGGGGCGGCGCTCTCGCGGGAATTGTACGAATCCGGCGCGTATGACAAAAAGCAGGCGGAATATCTTGCCTGCTTTACGAACAATGTAAGTCTTTCGTTTTGTATCGGCTTTGTCGGCAGGCTTTTCGGCACGGGCTGCGGGCTGCGGCTCGCGGTTTATCAGCTTGTCGGCTCGCTGGCTGCGGCGTTTGTGATGAAGCGTGTCATGTTCGGTGCCGGAAGATGCACTCCGGGCGCTGCGGTGCGGGTGCGCAGTGTCGCACTGAGAACGGCGATATCGGATGGCTTTTCCGCAATGCTGAACGTGTGTGCCTGCGCGGTGTTCTTCGGTGCGCTGGGCGAAGCGCTTGTCGGCGACGGATCGGCGGCGCGCGTGCTGCTGCGCGGGGTGTTTGAGTTCTCCTCCGGCTGTGCGGCGGCAGCGGGCGGGCGGTACGGCTTTGCGCTGTGCGCGGCGGCTGTCGGGCATTGCGGGCTTTCCGCCGCGATGCAGGTTCGGTTTGCGCTCGGAAGCGGGCTTTCCGTAAAGCCGTATCTTGTCTCGAAATGCGTCGGAGGTGCGGTTATTACGCTGCTTGCCGTTATTTTCGGTTGACAAATGTCGCGCTTTGGGGTATTATATACCCGTGAAAGGTTGTGGCGGAATGAAAAAGCAGGGCTTGAACGAACCGGAAAGCATATGTGCAAATTGCGAAAACGCGGTCGTTATCCATGAATCGGATATCTGTATATGCAGCATCAGGGGTGCCGTCGCAGCGCGGTTCTGCTGCCGCAGATTCCGCCCGGATATGCTCAAAATATCGCCGCTCACCCGCATCACGCCCGAAAACGGCGAAACGACATTGCTTGAGATTTAGCTTGATGTGCGGGAACATTCGTTTTTTTGCTTTTTTGCAAAAAAAAGGGTTGACAAATCCGAATAACCGTGTATAATAACTCTTGCGCGCTTCGCTTGCGGGGCGCAAAAAACGAATGATGCAGCTGTGGCGGAACTGGCAGACGCGCACGTTTGAGGGGCGTGTGGGTAACCGTATGGGTTCAAGTCCCATCAGCTGCACCAAACAGTACAAATCCGAACTCTAAGCCGTTTGGCGAAGGGTTCGGATTTGTCGTTTATTTAGGCGATCTGAATTTGACCTCAGGCAAATAAATATAAAAAAATGAAAAACGGAGGTCAAGAAAATGAATCTGAACATTGGTAACACCGGAGTATGGGGATTTAGACACTATAAGTTTCTCAAGCAAAACCGCCCGTCAACTGTCGGCGTGATGCGCATGAGCGAAAAAACCGGGTTTTGCCGCCGCGGCTTACCGCTTCGGATTATCGGAATCCGTATCCTTTTCCGCCAGTCGCTTTTCGAGCTGTGACTGTTTTGCGAGTATCGCGTTGACCTTATCGTAAAGGTCTTCGATCATGATCTCGGTTTTCAGATTGACTTTGTAATCGTTTTCCGCGCGGCGGCGGTCCTTTTCCTCCTGGCGGTTCTGGCTCATCATTATCAGCGGAGCCTGTATTGCCGCCACGCATGAAAGCACAAGGTTCAGCAATATGAACGGGTAAGGGTCAAACGCGTTTGCCGCAAGAACGGCATTGATCACCATCCAAAGGATCAGTATGCCGGTAAACGAAAAGATAAAAGCCCAGCTTCCGGCGAATTTTGCAATGGCATCGGCGGCGCGCTGCCCCACGGTGTATTTTTCCTTTTCGCTTTCGGGGCTGACGGATATCTTGCTGTCCGCCAAAAGGTTCAGTACTTCTTCGTCCGTCATGTCGCGGCGGATATCGCGCAGCACCTCGCGCAGCAGTTTTCGGTTTTCTTTCATGGTGTTTTTCTTCCTTTGTATCGTGTGTTTATAACGTTTTTCATATCAGACGGAAGCGTGTCCGTCGCTGCGATCTTTGCCGCAGGATAAATATCGCTCCGCGGAAAACAAGGTCGATACTCATGCCGACCGCGATTCCGATCACGCCCCGGCCGAGCCACAGCCCGAACATCGCGGAAAATAAGAGCCGGGCGGCGACCGTCAGCACAAGGGAAAAACCGCGGATATCATCAGGAGCTGACCGGATGCGCGGGAAGCTTCTTCCTTCCTCCCGCCGCCGATATACCGGCTGATTATGACGGCGCCGCCGGAGGAAAGCGCCGTGAACAGGAAAATGAGCACCGTGTTGAAGGATGTGACAAGAGACACTCCGGAAACATCCGCTTCGCTCGAAAAGCCGGCAGTGAAGGTGTCCGCGATACCGACGAACATCAAAAGAAACTGCTCTGCAAAAAGCGGCAGAATAAGCTTTCGCAGGTCTTTATTCGTAAACATCGAAAGCCTCGTATTTCCTTGTGAACGCTTCCTTGCTGTCGGCAAGCATCCGCGCGGCTTTTTCCATGTTCCAGCCGCAGAAATCGGTTGCAATCATGAAAGCGATCCCGTGTGCGTTCATCCACATCCGATCGTGCAGAAGATCGGCTTCCTCACGCCCGATGAGATAAACCGTCATCAGTTCCCGCACGGACTTTTCGATAATCGGAAGCAGGCTTTTCTTTGTTTCCGAAAAGGCATCCCTGCACATGAAAAGAAAGCGGAACAGGCACGGCTCCGACTTTGCAAATCTGACGTAGCTCATATCGTAAAGCCGGATCACGCCGTCTGCGCTTTCGCTTCTCATGGCATTCTCAAAGGTATTCACGGCAAGCGGGATCAGCTCCGCCCGCAGTTCATCCATCCCGGAAAAGGAAAGATAAACCGGCTGTGTGGAACAACCCAGCTCACGCGCGAGGCATTTGACATTCACGGCTTCGCAGCCCCGATCCTTCAAAAGCTTTAATGCGGTACGCAGAATCATTTCCCGCGTGATTTGCTTTTTTGCCGGCATTTTGCGCACCTCCTTCCGTAACGGTAAACGAGTTTATCAATAAACGTATTTATTATATCGCATCCGGAGCGAAAATGCAAGGGGAAACGAGGAATATCTACCGCATAAAGAAAAAACAGTCGCTTCCCGGCGGGGGAAACGACTGTTGTTTTGTTTTAACGGGCGAAGAGCAGCAGTAATTCGTTTATGCCGTCCACCGCGCCCTGCCTTCCGGCTTGTATTTCGCGGTTGCGCCATTCCACAAGGCATTTCCGGATAATGCTTACCTCCTCCGGTTCAAAGGGGATCTTCTTTTTGCGGTTCGGCTTCATCGTATCCGATATTTCCGCCAGCCGCAGCAAAAGATCGCCGATCACGGCGTTGGTTTCCGTATCGTAATCCGTCCGCTGCCGGAATAAGCCGTTTATCAGTGCCCGCAGCCCGAAATCGTCCAGCTTGACCTTCATGCTTTCACCTCGGATAAATGATTTATTTTCAAATACAGCCCGTAAAGAAACCGAAAAAGGGGGGGCGGCATATTTACGCTTGTTCGAGATTAAACTGCTTGACGAATTCTTCACGCAATCTGTTTACCTCATACGATTCGGGCGGAGGGTCAATTTCGGTCAATTTATTATTGTAGAATTGAAAGCATTTATGCTCTATTTTATCGAGTTCGGATGTCACGGACAGCCGATGTATTATAACAGGGCGGTCGGCTTCTGCCGCAGTCAAAACAAAATCCCCGAAGTACAGGCAATTCCGCGGCAATTTTAAGCGGCAGCACACATTGATAATGTCGAAGGAAGACATCGAAAGGTTAAATACCGCAATAATCAGCAGCCATATTCTGAAAGATGAAATAAAAAGAGCTGCTGTTGCAGGGACAAACGTCAGCAGAATAAGCGGAAATGCCCCGAACAGCACTGCCTGCGTTTTGTTCCATACGCCGAAGGCGGGTTTTACATATGCCGTCGCGGAAGTAAAAGAAAAAACTCGTTTGGAAGGGAAGAAATATATGCCCTCCGCTTTTCTTCCCGAAAGCCGGCAAAATAACGCGTGGCACAATTCGTGTGCAGGGAGGCAAAGGATTGCGATGATAATACAAAACGGCCAGTCGGAGCCAAGCCTCAGGGAAGCCAAAAAAACCACCAAAGGAATTACAAGCAGGAACTGCAAATACTTTCCTGCTTTTTTAAGCTTGAAATCAACAACGACCTGTTCAGCATTTGTCCAACAATAGGATGTGCGAGGGTGAAAATCCGATTCGTTTTTGAAGAATGCGATTTTCATGCTGCTGCCTCCCCATACTTTGGTATTATTGCTCCTCCGTATGATATCATAATTTCCATCGGCAGTCAACGGTATTTGTACTCACAGCTCGGTCTGCCGTTGAAAAAATGAGCTTTGCCTGAGAAATTATTTGTATTATCCAAGATTTCGCTCTCCTTTCCGTAGTTGGTTTTCCGATGTCTCGTTATATCACAGAACCGCATGCGGTTTTGCAATAAAATCCGCTTTTCGCCCCTGCGAAAAGCTACCTCACTTCTTCACTATTCACTATTCCTTATTACTTCGCCAAAAACCTCCCGGACGGGATAAGTGAAAAGTGAAGAGTGAAGAGGTAATAGGTAAAAATCTCCCCAAACTTCGTCCGGGGAGATTTTTGGCAGGGATGGCTGGAATCGAACCAACGAAATGCCAGAGTCAAAGTCTGGTGCCTTACCGCTTGGCGACATCCCCTTATTCTCGGTTATTATATATCGCGCGCGGAGTTTTGTCAACCGCTATTTTTGCCGTTGCAAATGCGGCGGCGGTATGGTAAAATACATATAATATATCCGGGGGTTTTTGAAATGAGAAAGTATATCGCACTCGCACTGCTTATATTTACGCTTCTTCCCGTGCTTGCCGCAACACCCACCGCAGCGGCGGATATTTATGCACAGACCGATGTTCCGAAGATATTCATCACGACACAGACAAATGTCACGCGCGATTACTGCGCAGCCGCGGTGCGCGTTATAGATAAGAAGGGCGGCACGGAGCCGGAGCTTTCCGACACCGGCGCAAAGGTGAAGATCCGCGGGAATTCCACCTCCTCCGGTGCGAAAAAGCCCTTCAATATCAAATTCTCCTCCAAGACCGATCTGCTCGGAATGGGCAAGAACAAAAAATGGTGCCTGCTTGCCAACTGCTACGAAAAAACACTGCTGCGCAATCAGACGGTGCTGGATTTTTCCGCGGCGATCGGGCTTGCGTACACGCCGAAATACCGCGTGTGCGATGTTTATCTGAACGAAAACTTCCTCGGCAGCTATCTTGTCACGGATGCGATCGGTGCCTCGAAAACCCGCGTGGACATAGATACCGATGCAAACGAGTTCATTCTGGAACGCGATTCCTATACCGATGAGGGAACGACATATTTCACGACCGATATTTACGGCATCCGGTTCGGCATAAACGAGCCGGACGAGCAGACGGCGGAGCAAAAGGCGTGGCTTTTCGATTTTGCCGCAAAGGCGGAACGCGCGCTTGCCGGCGGCAGCCTCAAAGAGATCGAAAAGTATTTCGATGTGGATTCCATGGTGGATTTCTATATCGTGCTCGAATATTTCAAAAACGTTGATGTCGGCACGGGCAGCACCCGCTTTTATATCAAAAACGGCAGGATATACGGCGGCCCCGTGTGGGATTTCGACCTTTCCGCCGGGAACTGCAGCTCTGATTATTACAGGGATTACAACAATGTCGGCACCTCCGGCAACAGCTGGGAGGGGCTGTGGTGCGAGCGTATGTGGTTTCGACCGCTGCTTTCCGTGCCCTCCGTGCGCGAAAAGCTTGCCGCGCGTTACGCCGAATTGCAGGATGAGATCATAAATCTTTATGCCGACAACACGCTCGGCGGGAATTATATCGACCGTATGCTTGCAGAATACGGCGCTTCCTTCCGCCGCAATTACAAAGAAGCGGGCTGGAGCGACAGCGTTCGCTACAATGTTTTCGAGCGCACCCCGGATAGGGGCTATGAGGCAAACCTCGCCTATTACCGCGCATGGCTGGAAAAGCGCAACGAATGGCTGAAAGCCGAATGGGGAATAGACGACAAAATCACCCTGCTGCCCGGCAGCGGCGCAAGGGCGGACGGATGGTTTATCCGCGATATAAAAGAAAAGACCGCCGCGGGCGCAGTCTCCGCCGATGCGGATGCGTTTTTCGGCGGCAAAAAGCTCAGGTCCGGCGAATATCTTCCCACCGGCGCCGTGCTCACGCGCGGGGGCGCGGGGTATTGTGTCATCGTTCGCGGCGATATCAGAGCAAACGGCATTCTCGATTCCGTGGATTACCTTTACCTCAAACGGCTCGTGCTGCAAACCGTATCGCTCGGCTATCCCGAAACGCTTGCTTCGGATATCACGGGCGACGGCAGAACGGATGCCTATGATTACCTCCTGCTCAAACGCCATGTCCTCGGGACATATAATATATACGGCTGAATATACGGCTGATAATTGCGTATTGATTATTCACAAAAAACACCTCTCCCGAGGTGTTTTTTGCGTTGCAGCCGAATATGTGCAGGGCAACCAAGTATTTTCGTGCAAATTTGTCGCAATCGTTAATTGATTTTACCGAGGGGGGAATTGATACAATATATTTGCGGGAGCAAATCAACGCCCCGACAAAATAATATTATTTCAAAAGGAGAGCTCCGAAATTAAGAAAACCATCATATCCATTGTTTTACTTGTGTGTACGCTTTTCTCCTGCCTGATTGCTTT
>OIYO01001543.1_pt1 | contig 11999 bp, 9 predicted proteins | sample 1588191 | NCBI WGS metagenome assembly OIYO01 (sample SAMN03283275) | human gut metagenome | biome: human-associated habitat; material: feces | host: Homo sapiens | place: Peru | collected 2012 | reverse complement strand
GCCCCCAGTGACAATATCGGAACAAAATGATCCTGACCGCAATGTGGAGGACTATAAACAGCAAGAGCCATTATTGTTGGGAGAAAAGTTTAAGCTTCACTATCAGAATGCTAAAACAGAAGTTCCATTTGATGGATTTAAGCCCGATGTTTGCATTTTTCGAGAGCGAAAAAATATCCTTATTGAGATTGCCGTAACGCACTATGTTGATGCAGAAAAATATAGCAGAATAAAAATGGCGCAGATGCCAACAGTAGAAATCAATATCGCTGAGTTTATAAAAGACTATAAAGCGGAAGAAACAGAATCGATAAATGATTTTGAGAAAAAACTGAAGAACAATCTAGTAGAAAACGTTGAAAACAAAACATGGATATACCATCCGAGCGAAAATGAGGGAATCCAAAAACTCTGTGAGCGAAACCGAGAACTTGAAAAAGAATTTCAACAAAATCACATAAAGATACTAAAGGAGCAGGAAGAACGGAAAAAGCGGGAGAAACAGCAGGAGAGTTGGATACAGGAACAGCAAAGACTCCGGGAGCAGATCGATGTTGAAGTAGAACGGCTTCACACGGATGAACCGTATTATCTGAGCTGCAAGGCTAAAACCAAAGGGGCGGATACTGCCGTTCTGAATTGCATCAATCGTCTGGGAATCTGCAATCTGAGATTTAAGACGACGGATGAGATACCGTTCTTTTTGAATATCCCAGTCTTTGGAGAGGTCGTCTTTAATTGTGACCGGAGAATCTGGCAAACGATTTTATTTGAAAAAGTGTTCTATCAATGGCAATATAATGATGTGAATAGTGCGAGAATATATTGCTATTTTGCGGGCTGTCGGGAAGGACTGTTGAATCAAAAGTTTGTCTACATTTGGAAAAAGAAGGGAAAGGTCAAATTTCCATCTGAGGAAGATATTCTCCGCTGTGCGATCGAAGAATATCTGGTGCATTTGTCAGCACTAGGCTTTATCGATATTCGTTATTATTTTTACCCGCACTCTGGAATGGATCACGGAATCATGCACAGTTCATTAAAGCCGCAGAGAAGAAACTATGCGACCTTCTTAGAAAGGTTGCTGATGAATTTTCCGGACACCAATAACCCTTTTCAATACATACAGGAAAAATGGATTAGCTTAGGAAAAGAAATGGAGTTCATTCAAGACCTCGATACTCTGTAAGCTCAAAATTTCTCCTTTGGTCAAAGGTTTTGGCACGGATCGTTTTGATCCCTGCCACGTTCAAAGTCACCGGGGTCCCCCAAATGGGAACTTCGGTGAAGCCGGTCTCCCTTGCTGCCTCCCGACAGGAAATCTTTTTGGACTCTGTGTCGGCCCCATGCAGGGCGCTCGCTCCCCCGATGGGAGGTCTTGGCGGTCTGGGCAGTTCGGACGGTCATTCTGTTGTCAAGGTCCTGGTATGAAAGATATTTCAGAGGGCTTTCGCGGGAAGCCCTTAATATGTTCGCTGCTGGGGAGTTAATATGTTTTCTTTCTGTCTATAGGATAGCACCTCCATGGTCGCTGTGCCGTATATCCATAATGTCGGAAAACAGGTGCAGAAACTGCAAAATTCCACGCTTATGGACAGGAACCGCCGGAAGTGATATACTGTGCAAAAAACATCGGAGGTGCGACCATGAACATCAAGCTGACACTGGGAGAACGGCTCAAAGACCTGCGTGTGGAGCGGCATCTGAAGCTGGAAACGCTGGAAGAGCAGACGGGTCTGTCCAAATCGGCACTGTCGAAATACGAGAGCGACGATGTGACCGATCTCAGCATTTACGCGGTGACAACGCTGGCTGAGTTCTATGGCGTGACCACGGATTATCTGCTGGGTGTGACGGAAAACAAAAAACGCCCAGATGCAGTCCTTTCGGACTTGCATCTGAGCGATGGCGCAGTGGACGTATTAAGGAATGGAAAATTCAATCATCGGCTGCTGTGTGAACTTCTGGAACATCCCGATTTTTCCCGGTGGATGACCGACCTTGAGATCTGTGTGGACGGTCTGGTCAGTGACCGCATCCGGGATATGAATGCCATGGTGGAAGCCACCCGGCAGGAACTGGAAAAGCGATACCATGCCGATGCAGAGGACCTGACCATGCGGACGCTGAAGGCGGCGCAGATCAACGAGGATGAATATTTCGGGCGGATCCTCTATGATGAGCTGGCAGTGATACTGAAGCAGATCAAAGCGGCACATGGAAACGATAAGACCACATCGGACGGCGCAGCGATTGAGCAAGCAAAAAAGCAGCTTGAAAATGCACAGAAGTTTGAAGGTTCTCCGTTGGAAAAGAAGATGAATGTCCTGATGGGGCAGATCGGCATCGACTATTCCAAGCTGACAAAAGAAGAACAGATGACCCTGCTACGGGTGTTCAACAAATCCTCCATGTTGAAGCACCGCACAAAGGCAGGGATGCGGGGCAAGCACAGACGTTGATCATTTGCCCTGTGTCTGATACCACTCGTTAAAATAACGGTCTCCAACAGATGCTTCGCGGATATTAAAGGTTCGAGTGGCGAGATACTTTTCGTATGGTGGGCTGTATCCCCGCAGTGGTGTGATTTCATGCACATCCTTGACATTGCGGTGCTGTATGATCTCAAATTCATTACGATTGTTGAGATAGGCAATTACCTTATCAGCTTTTATGGTTCCCTGATAAACATGATTGGGCAAACGATAAATGAGAGTACTGCGGCGCGCAAACCACTCGGCAATGTCGTAAGAAAGCGACCAAGAAAGAGAGAGCGGAGCACGCTCAATGCTTCCGATACCTCCACGGTATACGGTGAATGTGTCAAGATTTCTTACACACTCCGGCAGAGCATCGCGCCAGTTTTCAGGCCGGATGATTTTTGCGCGGCGTACATATTTCCGAATAATGGGAGAGTGGTCGCCGTGACTGTCGTAGTGGTCTAGGGCGAACCGACATTTGATTTCCAAAGGCATGACATCTTCGCAATCATGCAGAAGGTCTTCCATCATCTTGGCATCATAAAAAGAATACTTTTCAAATGCCTTCCAGTCTTGGTCGTAAGCAGCTTGAACGGCTTTTCGATACTGTGCATCAAGGTGTGGATTGTCTCGGTAGATCATAATACGGGTCGCCTCCTTGTAAATGGTGTGTTGGATGGATTATGGAAAACAGAATACCATAAACATGGTAGGCTGAATAGAGTGGAATCGATAAATTCTTCTGAAAAATGATAAAGAGTACGACTAACAAACAGGAAGAACGCTGCTGCGGCAGGACGGGGGAACGTACACCATTGGTTCCTCTGAAAGCCTGCGCTGGGTGGGCAGAGACCGTTAACTGCCATCCCCATCCGCGCATCCTTCTGCCACAGAACAGGTGCTTGCCGGAGCCTCTCGCAGCCCCTTTTCCGCGTCAGCCGGAACCAAGGTGTAACACACTAGACTTTGCAAGCAAAGTCGTGTGCCAAAGGGATGCTGCGGCCCCTTTGGAAACCCAAGAGAAACGCCCATCAACTGCGCTGCTCGTCCTCGGCCAGTGCGCTGATCCGCTTGCCCATGGCCTTGACCAGAGGAACGACGAGCGCATTCCCCATGGTGAAATAGCGCAGTCGTTCCGGCATCCCGGCTGTCCAATCATCCGGGAAGCCGTTGAGCCGTTCGCATTCGATGGGCGTTAGCGTACGCAGACGTTGGGTCCGTGGGTCTGCGACTACATGGGTGCTGCGGGAAACGGAGCCTTCGCTGGTGAGCATCGTGCGGGCAGGAAGGTCAGAACGATCGGGAAATGCCATGGAGCCTTCCGAAAAGAAATAAGTAGAACCGTTCCTACGGCGGCGGGTCTCCTGCTTTGCGCCCTTGAGATACCGCCAGTGGTCGATGTCGGCGGCGGAAAGGAAATATCGCTCTGCAAGTGGGGTGGTTTCCAACACGGAGCAGAGCGGCTTATACGGGAATTGAAGGGGGATGCTCTCGACGGAATAAAAGCGTCCGTTGACCATAAGCCCGGAGGTGTAGAAGTGGCAGGATTGTGCGGCAGACAGATCCTTCAGGTCGAGGTAACGAAACTCATCGAGCCATCCCTCACTGTATTTCCGTTCAAAGCCATACAAGGGGAAGATGGGAGCAAAGAAGCCGTCCTGCAGGAGCAACTGATGGGCACCTTTCAGACCCTCCACACAGATGAGGTCTGCCGCTTTTCGGAACAGGGCAGTATCGTTTCGGAAGGCAAAGAGAAAGGTGCGCCGCCTGCGCTGCGCTTCGCCGTAGTCGGCGGCATTTATCACCCGCCATTCAACGGCATAGCCTGCTTCATAGAAGCACCGCAGGATGATAGAAAAGTCGCGCCCTTTTTGCCATGCCGGAGATTTGATGAGCCGGTCTACGTTTTCCAAAAGGACATAGCGAGGCCTGTGTGTCCGTAGGATAGCGTTGATCTCCCACCAAAGAACGCCCTTCTTCCCTTCTATCCCTCGTGCGCCCTTTTTGGCGATGGAGTAATCCTGACAGGGAAAGCCACCGACCAAAAGGTCGTGTGGAGGGATGTTTCCTTTGGCGGTCACGATGTCCTGACAAACGTGTTCTGGACGATGCCCGAAATGCCGTTCGTAGCACTCGAAAGCAAACTGGGAACGCATGGATGGTTCCCACTGATTCGCCCAGACAGTTTGAAAGCAGGAGGAAGCCTGCTCCAGCCCAAGGCGAAAGCCGCCGACCCCGGCGAAAAGCTCAACAACACGGATATTCTCCATGATAGGACACCTCTTGATCGTGGCGAAAAAGCATAAAAACCAAGGCCGACTGTGCAGCCTTGGTTTTTCGTTATAAGATATCCAGTAATTGCTTGCCCATCTGGGTGATGAGCGGAACGACAAGGGCATTGCCCATGATGAAATAACGCTGACGCTTCGGCATCCCGGTGTCGGTCCAGCCCGTCGGGAAACCGTTCATGCGTTCGCACTCCTCTGGCAGCAGGATGCGTAACTTCCCTGTTTTTGGGTCTGTGATTGCATGGGAGCTGCGGTTCTTGGTGCCCTCGCTGGTGAGCATCGTACGACCGGGACGGTCGAGAGGGTCTGGGAATGCAATGGGACCTTCGGAAAAGGTGTAGGAGTAGCCGGTCTTGGAAGTGCGCTCGATGGTCTTGGCACCCTTCATGTACTTCCACTTCTCCAGATCCTCGTCCTCGATGAAGAAGCTCTTGTCGATATCGCCGTTGACAACGATCTCGCCAAGCAGCATCGGCTCCTTGCCGTTCGGGACGGCTTCCAGAGAGAAGATCTTACCGTTGCACAGCACACCGCTGTTGTAGAAAGCGGCTCTGAAACGGTTCGTTACGTCAACGGTGTCGGTATATTCATTGAAATCGACGGTGGTCACTTTCTTAGGGTCTGCGACCTCAGAATGCACCGGGAACGCATGGGCAAAGAAGCCCTCCTGCATCAGCCAGACACGACCGTCCTTCGTGTCCTCAGAGAAACACGAGGTCATACGCTCGTACTGCTTGGTGGTGTTCTTGAATGCAAAGATAAAGGTGCGCCGTCTGCGCTGGACGCAGCCATAGTCTGCGGCATTAATCACACGCCATTCGATGCCATAGCCTTCTTCCTGCAAGCACTTCAGGATGATGCCGAAATCACGGCCCCGCTGGGATGCGGGAGATTTCAGCAGGCGGTCTACATTCTCCAACAGAACGTAGTTGGGATGGTTCTTCTGGATGATTTTATAAATCGACCACCAGAGAACGCCTTTTTTGCCCTCGATGCCCTTAGCACCAGTGCTGGCAACAGAGTAGTCCTGACAGGGAAAGCCACCCACCAGAAGGTCGTGCGGCGGCACTTGGTCTATCACGGTGGCGATATCTGCATTCACACAGTGGGAATCCTCGCCAAAATTTTTGTCGTAGCACTTATAAGCCCATTGACCAGCTTGGCCGGGTTCCCATTGGTTTGCCCAAATCGTCTTAAATCTTTCGGAACAACGCTCTAATCCAACGCGGAAGCCGCCGACGCCGGCAAATAGCTCCACAACACGAATATCGCTATTTGCTGACACTTTCATAACACCCCATTCTGTGATATACTTAAACTTAAGTATACACTTTTTTGAGGAAAAGATCAACCACTTTTTGTGATTTTGACCGTTTTCTCACCATTATTATAGCAAAAACCTACCGAGGGATCAACCCCTAAAATTGGAGGGTAAATCATGGAGCAGCGGAAGTACAAAACGAAGGCAGAAGTTCTCGCTCGTGGGCAGGAAGCAGTCGGTAAAACGCTGGGCGAGATCGACAAGACTGGGCGCATCGCAACAGGCAAAGGTGCCATCGGTACCGTTGTGGAGGAAAGCTGGTTCGGGTATAAGCCCAATAGCAACCCGGCTCCCGATTTTGAGGAAGCGGGCGTTGAATTGAAGGTGACGCCCTATCGGCAGACCTCTCGTGGCATTCAGGCCAAGGAGCGGTTGGTCTGCGATATGCTGAACTATGATGAAGAATACTACAAGACCTTCGAGACCAGTGCATTCTGGATGAAGTGTGCTTGTATGCTGCTGATGTCCTATGAGCACCGGGATGGGGTGCCCAAGGTCGACTTTACGATCGACAAGGCAGTGTTGTTCCAGTTCCCAGACGAGGATCTGGAGGTCATCCGCAATGACTGGAAGATCCTGATGGATAAGATCAAGGCAGGACAGGCACACCTGATCAGTGAGGGCGATACCATGTATCTGGCAGCGTGTCCGAAAGGCCGTAACTCGCAGGATACCCGGTCGCAGCCGTTCAGTCCTATCCCGGCCATGAAGCGAGCGTACTCGCTGAAGTCCAGCTACATGACGCAGATCCTACGGCGGTACATCTTCGGGGACGAACCCTGTGAGAAAATCATCAAAGACCCGGCAGCGTTAAGAACGACCAGCTTCGAGGACTGGTTCATCGCAAAAGTCCGGCCTTATGTGGGTATGAGCAGGACGGAACTTAAGGTGCGGCTGGGCGTGGAAACGAATGCCAAGAACCTCAACGAGCGTTTAGTGGCAGCAATGCTTGGCGTGAAAGGGCATCTGTCAAATACAGAGGAATTCCAAAAGGCAGGCATCCAACTCAAGACCATCGCCATTGAACCGAATGGCAGTATAAAAGAGAGTATGTCCTTCCCTGTGATGAACTTCTGCGCAATGATGAACGAAACATGGGAAGAGTCTGCGCTCTATGACCTTCTTGCACCGACCAAATTCCTGTTCATCATCTTCCAAAAGTCGAAGGACGGCGAGTGCTACTTCCAGAGGGTGAAATTCTGGAATATCCCGGCAGAGGATCTGGAAGAGGTGCATCATGTGTGGCAGCGTACGGTCGATACCCTACGGGAGGGCGTTCACATCTGGAAAGATGCCAGCGGGCGGAACCGCAATAACTTGCCTAAGGCATCGGAAAGCCGTGTGGCTCACGTCCGCCCCCATGGGCGGGATAGTACGGATACCGCGCCCCTGCCTACGGGTGGTTCTATGACGAAGCAGTGCTTCTGGCTGAACAATTCGTATGTTGCGGAGCAGATAAAGGAAGTATAAAATGGCAGGATATGTATTTGCTATCGGCGGGGATACCGAGATAATAAAGATCTGTGCAGAACGAGGGGTTTATGCGACTCGCTTGAACAGTTTGGCTTCAAGACCGTTTGAGGCAACGCTGGCGGATTATGTGTCCATGAAACCGGGCGACAATGTTTACTTTTTTAGTGAACGTAAAATCTATGGTATCGGAGAATTGGTTGCAGTCGGCCCAGATTGCAAGTATTCAAATTTTCCGGGTTCATCAACTTGTGCAGCGGTCGATTACGCAGATGTGAGGGATGACCTGTTGGTCGATTCTGGTGAGGATAGTGTCTGGTACCGATGGTTGTGCACTTTTAAGGCATCGCCGTACTTTTTTGAGGAAGGAATCGACACCGATGAGGTGCTGGTCTATAAACCGAATACGTTCAAGATGCTTCGTGCCTTTTGGAACGTCTCGTTTATAAAATTGGGCGATGAAGAAAACGAGTCCCTGAAAGAGATATTATTGCTTCGGCATCAGCAAGAAATGAGAACAGGTCAGCGTGTTTGGGAAAGAAATGAAGATATGCATGACCTGATAGGTGCACATGAGTTGGACCGATATTTGATCAAACCAGAGAGTTTGCTTCTCAACTGTGTGAGAGCAGATAGGGTAAAACATGAAATGGCCCTAGAGGTATCGGTCGTTTATGACTTATGTAATGAGGGAATCCCGAGTCTTGGCAGATGGGATTATGTGTCCCATCAAGTGGTAGCATCTCCGTTCAAGCCAATCAATTATATGGACAAGATCGATGTGTTTGCTGCGAGATATTTGGAGGGGACAAGGATCCCGTGCCAATATTTGACCATTGAACTAAAGAAAGATAAGGCAGAAAAGTCGACGATAGACCAAGTCTTGAAATACGTTGATTGGGTGTGTGCAGAGTATGCGTATGGTGACTATGAAATGATAGAAGCCTGCATCATCGCAGCAGATTATGAGGATGATCTGAACGAGTACTATCGAGAAGTTGTACGACGGTACTATACGCTTGGAAGTCACCCGGTCCGCAATAAACAATGGAATCGGCTGAAGCTTTTACGGTACATCTGCGTCGATAATAGGATCGTTTATGAGGATGTAACACCTCAGATACGGTGATAAAACCAAATGAAACATCCAAAATCATATGATACGACCCCGGAAACATCCAAACGGATGTCTCGTGTCCACCTGAAGCAAGGCAAGGCGGAAGTCCTTTTGGCGAAGCGTCTGTGGCATTTGGGGTTTCGGTATAGGCTGAACGATAAGCGTCTCCCCGGATCTCCCGACATTGCCGTCCTGAGATATAATATCGCTATCTTCGTGGATGGTGAGTTTTGGCATGGGCAGAACTGGGAAGAACGCAAGCCGAAGCTGAAACGTAACCGGGAGTACTGGATAGCCAAAATCGAGGAGAATATCGCACGGGATATTCGAAACGACAAGGATTTAAAGGCGAAGGACTGGTATGTTATCCACTTTTGGGAGAAGGAAGTGTTGAAAGATACGGAGGAATGCATCAGTTCGATTCGGGAACTGGTTGAAAGCCGAAGGGAAGAATGGCTGGACTTGTGAATCAATGGTTGTTTGGCATAAAGTGACTAATTGGAAATCCTAAAAAAGTGGATTGTTCTTCAGGAGAAAGTTTTGAAAAGTGTACAGTGGCTGCAACAGGTGAATCCAATAATAAGTAAGCACCCACATATATTTGTTCATCTTCTTGAGGAGATTCGGTGAGTTGGTATAAGTCGGCTTGTTCGGAAACCGTTAATTTGCGTGACCGTTTGATAGCCTGATAATGATTGATGGTTGTGACAGAGGGCAGAGAGAAAGTGTCATTTTTTCGCACCCAGTCAGTAAGTTCTATAACTGCTGAGAGGATGTCTTCTCTCGTAGAATTGCTACAATCATATGCATGAAGCATTTCAAGAATGAGAGTGTTGAGAGACTGCGAGTATTCTTCGGAGAAAGGGATTCCCTTAAGTGTGTCGAGCATGATGTCGTAGTCAATATTATCACACCACACCATGAGGTTACGATTTAATTGGACATAATAAGAAGATGGATTTTCATTGCCGGAAGAATCCTCTGTCGTAAAAGTTATAGGAGCTTGATTGAAGTCATAAACGTCATAGAAATTATCGGTTCCCTCAATGGGAAGTGTGCATAAAAGAAGATTTAGATTGGCAACATGGCAGGGTCTAAAAATAGAGTCAGAAGGAACTAATTTGACTGATTTTTTGTCCAGAAGTGCGATTTTTAAGATGTTAAGACAATTTTGCCCGGCTTCATCGATAAGCGAGGGGTCTAAATCCTTTTTCACATGGAGAAGGTTTAGAGTGTCCTGCATACCGACCAAGAAGTCGAGTTGTTTTTGGAGGGAAGAAACGTCAATGAAACCGGAACTGTTGGAAGATGCGCCACTAAAATTTAGTACGCCACCATTTATTTCGTATTGCTGAGCGTTTAGTACAGCAATAATGAATCGAGCATCTCGGATGCGTTCGGAAAGTGAACCCGACAGAGAAAAATGAAAATCAGGTTTGGCTTGAGTGCCAACTTGTAGAGCTTGATGAATATCCGCACCAAAATTTATGGTTGACAAATTTTTCGTGCGGGAAACAGTATAGTGGTCGTAGAATACTACTGACTTTACACTAATTGGGGCATTTACTGTATAGTTCACAGTCTCGACATTTTTTAGATGAGCAATGGGCAAGGTCACATCGTGTGGCTGCTTAACATAAAGATATGTTTCGTGGTCAAAAAAATAGTCGAAGGGAAATTGATGTTTTCGTGATGTAGTAGAATAGCCCATAGTAAGTTCTATATTGGAAAATTGTGCAGGATCAGATGTGCACAACGACTCTAAAGTAACAGGGGTGCTGTTAATGGACGCACGCTGCATATTCATATGATGCGTGAAGTTGAGGAAAACATCTGCGATGTCGTTTTTCTTTTTGGGAAATGTTTTCAGTTCAATGCTCTTATACTTATAAGGATCTCCGTCGTATGCCTTTAGATGTTTCTTTAGGTCGTATGGAAGCAAGTCTACATAATATATAGCTGCCTTATCGCCAGAATCGTTGATATAAATAACAAAAAATATGGTTCCGCCTATAGCAAGATAGTTCTTCAAGTCGGCGTATTGGATAGAGTATTTAATGCTCTTCTTTTTCAAGTTTGGTTTACAGTGCCCTTTGACCTGGACAGGGACTTTTAGAATTAAATCGGCCTTAGCGTGGACGTGACCAGCTTTTCGGTATACTTCAACATCGCCATCCCAAGAGGGTTCCTTATCATTGGAATTGATATGGGCGACTAAATGGTCAGTCTTGCCTAAGGCAATTTGAAGATAGCTAAGGCCAAGCATTTCAGAATTCATGTTGAACCTCCTGTGTAGCGGTTACAAAGTGAGTAAGGAATCGATGTGTCTTGATTATACACCCGAAATCACAGAAAGATCAACTGGATAATAAAAATTCTTGAGAATCAGAAAATGAATCGAAAGAAAACGCAAGATGCTTGCCCACGAGGTTTTCTGGATAGATAGACGGGCATTGTCGGTAAGATTTGCGCTGAGTCTTACACTAAAGGAGCGTTTTACGCTGACATTTCAGGATTTACGCTGAAAATACGCTGACTTGGTATGGTTTACGCTGAATTTGCGCTGAAAACGCGCAATCGCGCGAACAAAGCGCGAATAAATCCGACTGACCGCGAATAAACCGCGAACAAAAATCGCACGGCGTGCATTCTTCATGTGTGGGAAGGTGCGACGTGAAAGTGAGAATTTGCAAAAATAAACCGCAATACGATTGAATTTTGAAAAAAGTGAGATCGCACGCTGGAATGCACGCGTGCAATGTTGCCTGAATAAAAGTCAGCGATAAAAACGCGCGCCGCGCGATTAGCAGTTTTGCCGCGCGTTTTTTGGGGCTCAATCCTCCAGCCTGCCGTGGTCACACCCCAGCGACAGGTAGTGCGCCATCTCCCCTTTCAGCACCATCTGTGCGTACTCCAAGGGCTTGTTGTAGAGCAGCCAGTCCAGTTCCGCCCGCTGCGTTGGAGTATTGCCGTATTCGTCCTCAATAGCGATGCAGATAAACAAAACTGTGATTATGCAACAAATTTTCTATGAATTTATGTGCAGTCATACGATGTTTTAAAACAAGTGTAACAAACTTCCTTTAAAAGCGTTATTATAATAGAAAAATTCCTTTTCTAGGTGCGTGTAAGACATAGGGGAGGACAGCTTATGAAAATCAAAGAAAGTCCATCTATCATTCTGGCGTTTCATGGGATGCTTGGCCGCAAGAAGCAGACCAGTCTATTGCTGCTTTTGCTGACACTGGTTTTCTCGTTCCTGACGGCGGCGGTGATCTACTCCGTCAGTTCTGCACAGGTATTGCAGGACACCCGCTGTGAAC
>OIYO01001542.1_pt1 | contig 12006 bp, 11 predicted proteins | sample 1588191 | NCBI WGS metagenome assembly OIYO01 (sample SAMN03283275) | human gut metagenome | biome: human-associated habitat; material: feces | host: Homo sapiens | place: Peru | collected 2012 | reverse complement strand
AGAACGCCATCCTCAAGGCGATGAATCTTGAAGAAGGCGCAACCGCGAAAGACCGCAATGCGCAGATTGGAGGGCATAAGGCGTGAACGGAAAATACGACGAGATCATGGGACTTCCGCACCATGTTTCCAAGACACGACCGCAGATGCCAATGACAGATCGTGCAGCACAGTTTGCCCCCTTTGCTGCCCTCACCGGCTACGACTCGGCCATAAAAGAGACTGGACGTCTGACCGATGAGAAGATAGAACTGGGCGAGGAAAGTCTGACCGCATTGAATGCGAGGTATCAGATGCTCATGGATGTTCTGGCAGAAGGGCCGGAGGTCAGGATCACCTATTTCAAACCCGACGAGAGGAAGGCTGGCGGTGCGTATGTGACCATTACAGGGGCAATCAGGAAGATAGATGACTTCGAACAAATAATCATCATGCAGGACGGGACAAGGATACCGATGGGTGATGTCCTGTCACTTGAGGGTGAACTGTTTTCTGTACTCGAATGAGGAGTCAGGACTACCAAACGTGCAGGTAACCAAGTGAAAAAAACAGCACCGGCGGCGTTACCCACACGCTGCCGGTGCTGTTTTGAGGTAAATCCTCATGGAAAAGTAAAAGTATGGTTGGCTGAACCATGGCCTTATCATAACAGGTCGAATAAGGTTTGTGAAGCGCATCTTTGTCCTTGAAAACATGAGGACTTGTATAGTATAATGCTCCTCGAAACGAGGTGTGCTATGAGTATTTCCAAATATCAGGTGTTTTTGAAGACAGCCTCCTGCGGCAGCTTCTCCAAAGCGGCGGAGGCCATGAACTTCACCCAGTCCGGCATCAGCCACGCCATCAACTCGCTGGAAAACGAGCTGGGCGTGAAGCTGTTGAGCCGCAACCGCGGCGGCGTGGTGCTGACGGCGGACGGACGGGCGGTGCTGCCCAAGATCGAAAAGCTGTGCGCCGCCCACCACTCCCTGATGCAGACGGTGGAGGGGCTGAAGGACATGGACAGCGGCTTGGTGAAGATCGCTACGTTCTCCAGCGTGTCCGCCCAGTGGCTGCCCCGCATCCTCAAGAGCTTCGGGAAGATCTACCCCAACATCGAGTTTGAGGTGGTCACCGGCGACTTCTACGACCAGATCGAGGGCTGGATCGTCAACGGCACGGTGGACTGCGGTTTCCTGCGGCTGCCGTCGGTGAAGCGCTTGCAGACCTACGCTCTGCACCGTGATGAATTGCAGGTCATCGTCCCCTGCGACCACCCCTACGCCGACCGCGACCCGTTCCCCGTGTCTGCGCTGGCGGAGGAGCCCTTCATCCAGCTGGAGGAGGGCGACGACTACGAGATCATGGCGGCCTTTGACGAGATGGGCATCCGCCCCAACGTGAAGTACATCGCCCGGGAGGATCGGACCATCCTCGCCATGGTGTCGGAGGGGTTGGGCATCAGCCTCCTGCCGGAGCTGATGGTGCGCCACAGCCCCACGCCCATCAAGGTCTGCCATGCGCCCCTGCATTTCTACCGTACCATCGGCATCGGTGTCAAGGACAAGAAGGCACTTTCCAACTCCACCCGTCTGTTCGTGGACTATGTGCGGACGTGGGTGGCGGAAAACGGGAATACATAAACGTTCAACTTTCGCTAAAAAAGCATGAGAACACGTCATGTAATACAGACAAGAACGCAGTTCCCATACGGCTTTGCGGGAACGAACAAACGACGCCGCAAAAATGTATCCTTCCGCGAAACAAATACCCTCTTGCAAAACGGCGGGGTGTTCATCATAATAGCACCCGTAGCCCCCGAAAAGTGAATAGGCTTACCGGTCTGAAACGCTGCGGCGTTTCGGTGAAAGTTGGAATGTGGGTCAAAGTCCCCGCGAACAGGTCACTGTGAGGCTCCTCTGAGGCAGGAGATAAGTCAGGTCGCGCCGGTAAGCGTCACAATGCACACGCCTGAAACCGAGTTGCATGAACGGGGGCTTCGCGCCCGTTTACACGAGAGAAGCGTCGGCATTTGCCGGCGCTTTTTGCATGAAGTCAGGGCACCTATGGGGGACGGAAAGGTGCTTGAAAAAATGGGAGAACGCAGGAAATACGTCCGCAGGGACGCAACGGTGGGACGGTTGTCCGCTATCTTTCTGGAGGACATGGAGGGGAGCGTAAAGCCCTCCACGCTGGCGTGCTACCGCCGCAACATCCAATGCCACATCCTGCCGGCGCTGGGCGAGTGCGTGGCAGCGGAACTGACGGCGGCGGAGATCAACGACTACATCCAGCAGTTACAGGAGGACTATTCGCCCAAGCTGGTGCGAGAAATCGGTGGCCTTCTGCTGCGGATCGTAGGTATGGCCGGTGTGGGCTACGGCGAGGATGTGACGCTGCCGAAGGTGCGGCAGAAGGCCGTGGAGGTGTTCACCGAGCCGGAACTGAAGCAGATGGGGCAGGTCATTCTGCGCCGTCCGGACAGGACGGGAGTTGGCGTGCTGCTGACAGCCTACACCGGATTGCGGCTGGGAGAGCTGTGCGGCCTGCAATGGCAGGACGTGGACGTCGGCGCGGGACTGCTGCACATCCAGCGGACGGTGGAGCGCATCGCGCAGATAGGCGGCGGGACGTGCCTGACGGTGCAGCCACCGAAAACGGAAAATTCCGAACGCTGGATACCCATTCCGAAAGAGATGCTGCGGATGCTGAAGCCAGAGACAAAGCAGCCGGACAGCTACCTGCTGACCGGCGGGGAGATCGTCCCTGACCCGCGGGCGATGCAATACCGCTATAAGGTGTTGTTGGAGCGCTGCGGTGTGCGGTATCGGAATTTCCATTGCCTGCGGCACAGCTACGCCACACGCTGCGTGGAGCGCGGGGTGGACGTGAAAAGCGTCAGTGAGCTGCTGGGCCACGCCGATGTCCGCACCACGCTTCGGCTATACGTCCACTCGTCTATGGACTACAAGCGCAGAGCCGTGGAAGGGATAGGCTTTCTCAAGGGAATAACGTGAAAGAGACAGGCAAATGCCCAATGTCATTAAGTTAAGCAGAAAGTGCGGCTGTTGGGGAGTGAAAACTAAGTTTTCGCTCCTTAACAGCCGCGCTACTTTTACCTATATTATTAAGTTAATAACCATACTATACTGTGTACTACAACTTTTCGCTGCGTTCTATTGACATTTCGGCAGAACGTTCGTATAATAAAAGTATAATTCCCTTAACGCCGCGATGGACGGTGTTCGCAAGCAGTATGAGAGATAGCCAAAGTGTGTGAGTTCTGATAGTTTTATAGAGTTTTTTGAATTTTAAGTGAGAGTAAGTTAAAGTCAGCCAAATTATAGTAACAGTAATTTTAATAGCTAAAGTATAGTAGCGAGCATTTGAGCATCAGCGTACACGCTCTCTGTAGGAGCGTGCAGTTGGTGTTTTTTCTTTTCATCCGGCGAATTTTTCGCACGGAGGCTGACTTTTATATGGTATATCCTATCATTTCGGCATTAAATAGTGCCGTTCTATGCGCCGCTACTGAAAACAGCAACGGTAGAAACTTCTCTCGTCAAAGCCCGCTTTCCCGCACCACCGTCATTCGGTTGCTGCTGGGCGCGGAGGGCGGCTCTTTAGATAAGATTTTGCACACCGCTGGTCTGAACGTGACAGCTTCAGCCGTCAGCCAGCGTCGCGCCCAAATTTCTCCCGCTACATTTCGCGCTGTCTTCGACTACTTCAATTCTGCTTGTACGGACAATGACCTATGCCGCGGGTATCGCTTACTCGCGGTGGACGGTACGACTGTGAATTTACCCCGCAATCCCAATTCGCCCTCATTCGTTCAAAATGAAGGCATCCAAAAAGGCGTGAACCAACTCCACGTCACTCCGCTATATGACATCCTCGCCCGCACTTTTGCGGATGTAGTCATACAGCCAGAGCCTAAAAAGGACGAAATAGGTGCGCTGCTCGAAATGCTGCACCGCCGCAATTTTGGCCAACGAACACTCATTGTTGCAGATAGGGGCTTTGAAAGTTACAACCTTATCGCGCACATTCTTGAAAAGCCTAACGCGGATTTTCTTATCCGCGTTAAACAGAATTACTCGGCCATGCGGGAGATAGCAAAGCTGCCAATGATGGAAATTGATGGCAACGTGAATTTTACCATCACTACTACGCAGACAAAGGAAGACAAGGAGAAAAAATACGTTCTTCTGCAAATGCCCAAAAAGAACAAGCCAAATGCCAAGGCACAGCACAGACGGTGGGATTTTTCCTCACCGTACCCCATGCATTTTCGCGTTTGCCGCTTTATGCTGGATAGTGGGGAGTTTGAAACCGTCGTGACTTCGCTACCTGCATCTTTCACGCTCGCAGACGTCAGGAAATTATACCACCTGCGCTGGGGGATCGAAACCAGCTTCCGCGATCTAAAATACACGTTAGGGTTGGTAAACCTACACGGCAGGTCAGACGCCTTTGCGGAACAGAAAGTCTTTGCCAACTTGGCCGTGTTTAATTTTGCAAGTCGTATCTGCAAAGAGGTTGTTGTGCGCCAACCATCCGAAGGTATCTATGCCTATAAGGTAAACTATAAGATGGCTGTGATGCTCTGCCGTGAGTTCATCCGAACACCAAGTGCAGACGTAGAGGAGTTGTTGGAGAACATCGGGCGATACACCGTTCCCATTCGTCCTGACCGTCGAGACAAGCGGGAGTTGCGTGTAAAAGGCTTTCCCGGTTTCGTGTACCGCGTCGCTGCCTAAAAAAAGAGGGGGCTGGGGTATCAAGCCCCGCCCCCTCTCAATGTGTATTTTTTCAAAGGCCGGTTTTTGACCGTCAAAACAGGGGCTTTCGGAAAAATAAATGTCCGCCTTAACTTAACAGGCAGCAAAAGCAGAAATAACAGCGAACAGTATACAGTACATTTCAACAAGTATAGTAAAAACAGCAAAAAGCGGAGTATTTTCCGCAAAAGCGCAATAGGGACTGTCTTTCTGAAAAATCAACTTGTCCTACGAATGATGCAAAAATTCAGGGCTTACAGATTTGCGAGGTGGGTGTTTTTTTGGCATATAGAGCCCAAAACAGCCGTTAAGCCAATGAAGACGATTTGCGTACAACAAGTCGTTGGAATGTATCAAATTTTGATGGCTTTTCTCAAAAGAGCAAATAGCGACAATGTATTTTTGAATGTCTAAATTTGTATCAACAAGTCGATGCAGAGAGTAAAATATTCCGGAACACAAAAGCAGGGCTGATAAATCAGCCCTGCTTAATATTTTCAGTGTTTTCGTCCAAATGGAACTCCATAATATCGGTCAATTCGCATTTCAATATGTTACACAGTGCATTGACAGTATAAGTCGAAACAGACTCGTCATTCATCAGCCGTTGTATAGTTTTACTATCGAGGTTATACTCACCGCATTTGTTCCGCAAATAATAGGTGCTTACTTTCCTCTCCATCAATATTTTCCGTAAAGGGGCAAACGAGATCATGGACAAGACTCCTTGACTTTTTATCCATTATCCCATAAAATAGCACTGTACAATTATGGGGAATATTCCTCATATTAAGAGGTGAAAATATGTACTTCAAAAGGATAGCATTTCTCTTGGCTGCTGCGCTGCTGCTGTTTCAGTTGTCTGCCTGCAGCGAAATGGAAGCGATTAGAGGTGCTGTATCAGACGCAAAAGCCGCAGCCGAGCAGGAGCGCGCTGATAGAGAAAATCAACTTCCTTCGACAGCGGATTACAACACGATCTTTGATAATCCAGAAAACAATAGATGGCAGAATGGAATTATTAGCAGTTCTCCGCAAGAATATAAGCTGGTTATCGAGATAGGTGGCAGAACATTCAGATTTGGGATGGACAGACATTCAGAAGGAACATTTATAATCAATCCAAGGATAGACGGTAATACAACGCCTTACTTTATTCATTGCATTGTGAATGACGGAGCAATAGGTTATGAAGGGCGGCGGATAAACGCTTATACAGATGATGTGTCCAATACATTGTACATGTATCAGCCAGACGAATCATTTGTTTGCACAGATGCATCTTATGTAGATTACGAGAACTATGGAATCGGCTGGAGCATTTCAAACACACTTGATAGCCCAAAGATTGTTGTTAAATTTGTAAATGCAGAAACATTTGCGCTTGAGGCGGCTGTAGAAATCGGGCTGAAGCCTGATGCATCCCATAGGTACGGTGTGGAGTACATAAAGGATGTAACAGATTTTGATAATAGCGAAACGGTTGAAAAATCCGCATTGTATGCAGTGAAGCAGCACATTACCGCTTTTGACTATGTAAACGTTGAAAGCATAATGGCCACACTCTGCTTTGATATTGATTACAATTATTGGACTGACGTAAGCACTGGCATGGAGATTGCAAGAGCCAACATTTTCGACTTGCCAACCTATGCTGTGACCATGACACTTGAGGATAATCCCTACACAAACTATACAATTTACTTGGATGAAGATGAACAGCTTATGGGTTATCTTGAGTTTTCATTGATTGATGAATACGCCGTGTATGAAAGAGAAGAACTAATGGGGTATTAAAAAGAATGTGAGGATATTGTATGAGTGAGATATACTACATAATAGACGTAATGACGAACTCTATTGGCTACATAGATAGAATAAGCGATCAAATAGTCTCCCTGCTGACCGGGCTAATGGTGATTGCCTTAATTCCATTGCTGCTGGATTGCTTCTTTGGATATAAACTTCTGAAATTTACGATCACCTTATCTGGTGTCTGTACAGGAATTGTCCTTGGCTTGTTGATCGGGCTTACCTCGCAAAGTGAAGGTGCAATGATCGTAGCAGCATTATTGTTGGCCTTGCTATGCGGTTTTATTGCTTTTAAATTGTACAAATTTGGCATGTTTATGAAATTCTGGCTATTGGGTACGGTTGTATTTGCAGTAATTTTTGTTGCATACAGGGCTTGGCGCTTTGTTGGTATGTCCTTTGTCTTCGGCCTGACTATTGGAGCGCTCGCATTAGTACTGCACAAAGGGTTCGTTATAATAACAACGGCCATTTCCGGCGGCTTAAGCGCGGGAATAGGTATCGGAATACTTATGGACAACCTTGAATCAGGAGCAATTATTGGTATTGTATTGGCTCTGTTTGGCGCGATTCTGCAATTTACGATGGATAAGAGGCCTTCTCCCAATGGCGAGAATCATTCCGCAAAGGAGAACGCTGGGTACAGCCCTATCCCCAAAAGCGACAAATCGATCATTCCAAAGGTAAGCAAGAGTACATCGGGGCTAAACACTGTACTTTCAAAAATAACGCCCGACTACTATTGCCCGAAAAGTAAACTGCTAATTGAATCTATCACGCTATCAAAGGATAATGAAAACAACGTTTATGCCGATCTGCATTTTGAGAATATGGGTAGCGAAAGCATTATTGCTGTTTTCTTCAAACTGATTGGATATAACATAGTTGCCGAGCCTTTGGGCGAAGAAGAATATAGCACTATCGATGTTCTCGTTGCACCCGATACCGGGTTCGATTCAGGGCCGATATTGTTGTTTGACAATACTGTTCGGCGGGTTCGTGTGGAGATTATGAAAGTCGTCGACAGTGAGCAGCAGGTATATGAATTTACATCAAATGATACGATAGCGCAAAAGCGTGCTTCACTGCTGACAGATGTTATCGATGGGGATTTACTTTCCTTGGCAAATTTAAAGGAAGATGAAAAATATCTGTTTACCCCTCTTGAAGATGGCTTTTGGGTATGTACCTGTGGACACATCGGCTACCGTCATTGCTCTTGCTGCGGTCGAACGGCGGAAGACTCTATCAAGGATGCCGGGGACGTTATGTGCAGAATCGATGCATATCTCGACGATTTGATTCGGCACATTGGAAAATGCAAGTGGATCAACGGCCTAAATGGGTATCAGACAAAGGTCGAAGCCGCGGCAGCCGCGTTGTCCAAGAATAATGATTGTTCTGAACTATTGGCAAAATGCGATACCGCCGCCGCGCTTGTCAATCAAAGGAAACAGGAACTCGATGCCTATGTCGAAAACGTAAAACGTAAAGGGGCACAGGCCGTCAGACATGTGACAGGGCTTTTTGACAAAGGGCAAAAGAATAAGTACTAATGGAAAGGATGTAACCGCATTAAATGAACATTCTTCAAGATGTGATGTATTATACATTTTCTATGTGGTATAGCCCATATAGGTTTATTCACGGTTTTGCACTGGCGGCTTTTATTCCTCTTCTGATTAACTGCTTTTTCGGACAAAGGCTTTTGAAATACACAATGCCGCTTGGGTGCATATACATCGGTTGGGTAATAGGGCAGGCGCTTGGACTTGTCGGCATGGGCGAGATTTGCCTAATGATCGGGGCGCTCTTTGGAGTGCTGGGAGGTATACTTGCCTTTAAAAAGCCAAAAGCAAAAATGTTTATCCATTTTTGGCTGCTCGGAGCATTAGCGGTTGCAGCTATAGTAGATATGGTCATGAGTTACATATATGTTCCTGAATGGCTCGTGTGTATGCCTTTTATCTTAGGCCTTACTCCGGGAATACTTGCATTCAGAGTAAAGGATAAACGATATCCCATGATGGCAACAGCAAGTCTGGGCGGGTTCTGTGCTGGGGTTGAATTGTGTATTATGATGAGAATACGGCCATTTGCCTTGATTATAATAATAGGGCTATTCATAGCAGGAGCAGGTATTTTCGTACAACGTACACTATCACAAAATTCCAGCGCAGACGCACGAACAAACCCTCCAAAAAGCGGCAATGCACGTCAGCGAGGATTGACTCAAAAGGTACAGCGAGCAGGGGTTACAGCAGGTGCTAAGGAAACATCACAGGTTTCCCGGCAAGAGTTGTATAAAGCTACCCCCAATCTTTATTGTCAGAACAGCGGTATTCTGATCGAACGATTTACTTTGTCCAAAGACGCAGCGGACAAGGTCTATATCAACATTCATTTCAGGAATCTTGGGGACAGCATTATCGCCGTGTTTTTCGATGTAGTTGGCTATGATATGGCAGATCAACCGTTAGGCAAACATCAGTACAGTACCATAGACATTCTTGTAAACAATGGCGAAACATTCAGCTCTGGCATGATAGAACTGTTTGACTCTGCTATCAGAAAAGCAGATGTTATAATCACGCAGGTGGTCAATAGTAACTACGAAGTGAGAAAATTTGAAGAAAGTGATATGATCGAGTTAAGTAAAGCATCCTCGTCCACTTAATAAAAACACCCACCTCGGAAAAACGAGGTGGGTGTTTTCTTGTCTACGCCTAAAGGCTTAACTTAATGACATTGGGCAAATGCCTGTCTCTTTTGCTTATGGTTGAATGGGGACGAACTCTACCTTGAGAGCCATGCCCATACCGGCGGCCAGACGCTTGAGCGTCCGCAGCGAGGGGTTGGCTGTGCCGCTTTCCAGACGGCTGATGTCAGCTTGCGTGATGCCGGTGATCTCTGCCAGCTGCTTTTGAGTCATGTCCTTTTCCTCGCGGCCTTCGGCAATCGCACGCATAATCTGACGCTCCGGCTCTTGCGCGTTCCACTCTGCCAGAAATGCGGGATCTTTCATTCGCTCGTTCAGCGTATCACGAAAATTCTTTCCCATAGCGTCATACCTCCTTGCTTTCGTAATCAGCCCGATACCGCTTCGCCCGTTCGATCTCGCGGGACGGGGTTTTGGCGGTTTTCTTTACAAATCCGTTGGTCAGGATGACCCGTTTTCCCACTACAAAGAAATACAGCACCCTGCTGATATCAGACCCCTGCTTTGCCCTGACTTCGAAAATGCCGTCACCCAGCGGCTTGGAATATGGTTCTCGCAGTGCTGGGCCTTTCAATTCCAACAATTCAAGGGCGGCGAATATCTTTGCCTGCATTTTGTTGTCCTGTGACAGAATGAACTCCTCGGCAGGTCGTGAACCATCCGCTTTTTCATAGTATTCCACCATGAAATCCATATAACCACCGCCTCTTTTCCTATGCATATTATATGTGATAAAAAACATATTGTCAACGCAAAAATTTTCGCAAAGTAACATACTTTGCGAAAACTTTCCAATTTCAACCAAATAACAGTATATACCAGCCGTTTTTCCGTGTCAACAACGAGTTCTAATTTTCGACTTTTTTCTGGCATAAATCTGGAATGCCTTGCAGCGCAAGGCGTTCCGCGCTTTTTCGCAAAGTATGTTACTTTGCGAAAAAACTGTTCAAAAGAACCGAGAATTTCATACGGCTGAGTTCTGTGACGTCGTGTGGCTGTGCGTTGTAAAGACGATTTTTCGTCAGGGTACAGCCTTAAAGGAACATGGGTAACCAAACCCACCGCGGACGGCACTGTGAGCGCAAGGAAACGACCAAAACGGCTTTGAGCCGCTGGGCAATACCCGCCATTGGGACGCGAGTCCTGAGAAGGTAGGTCGTGTACGAGGGAGAGATCCCGTGGCGCGAGGGCAGTAGAATTACACGAAGGAGAACTTGTTTGCAGCGGCGCTTCTTCGTTGTGACGAGGGTAGGAGTGTACGCTGACGAGATTCGTCAGCGTTTTTTCTTACCGCCACATCACCATAGGGAGGAGTATGTCCATGAGCCATTTCAACCCCAACCAGCATTTTGATGTTGAGAACTGGCGCGAACAGAAGATCGCCCAGCGCACCAAGGACGCGCTGGCGGCGCGGGACGCGGCGTTTGCCGAAAAGCACGCTGAGACACCCTTGCGGGAGTTGGCCCAGTATCTGGTCCGGTGTGCCCGTATCCTGCGCCACAGTCCCGCCCCCTGCGAGGTAGACGGCGGCGCGTTTATCGAACAACGCTTCGGAAGCTGGGACGCAGCCCTGCGGGCAGCGTGTCTGCCGCCTACGCGGACGAAGGCGAAGCTGAACGGCACGGCCCGCTACCGCAAGGAGCGGGCGATACAGGAGCCGCTGTTTCTGGCGGAGCGCAAGGAGAAGAAGCGCCAGAAGCAGATCGAGAAGAACCTGCGGCAGGGCCAGCTTGCCCATGAAAAGGCCGTGAAGCGCCGCGCAGAGCGGGAGGCAGCCGAGGCCGAGAAAGCCGCCGCCGAAAAAGACACCAACCCTTGTCAAGCCGAGACAGTCTGAACGGAGACTGTCAGCTTTCCATAAGGGTGGGAGGGGAAAAGCCGCCCCTCCCACCTCCTCTCTCAGCGCAGATTCATCGGCTCGATACCGGCGGCGGGGCCGCCCTGATCCTTTTGACACGCCTACGGCGTTTGAGATAGATAAAAACACAAAAAGAAGGAGGAAACGCGCCCGCCGCGGCGGCGGAGCGCGAAACAACGATCTATGAGAGCTGTAAAGAAGATCACAGCATTTCTGCTGGCGATGGTCATGGCGCTGAGCCTTGTCCCGTCAGCTTTTGCCGCAGATGGAGATGCTTTTACCGTAAGCTTTGATAGTAACACCCCTAATCCGGGTGATACAATAACCGCTACCATATATGTTAATAAAAGCTTTTCTAATGCAGATATCCTTGATACATCACTGTATTATGATGAAGATATTACATGCGAAAAAATAGATTTTTTGAATGTTGAACTTGAATCAAAGATTCAAGTTAATGCTGATGTTCGGCGTGCAATTATATTTGGATACGGCGATGAAGATGAAGAAGTAGCCAAAAAGATTAAATCTATTCCTATTGGTGCTTTTGCAAAGATTACCTTCAAGGTAACGGAATACGCCAGTGGAAAAACTCTTAACTTTAAACTTTCTGGTGATCTTCAGAACGCAGATTGGGACACTCTTTATCGCTGGAATAACGAATATAGTATTGAGGTTGCCGGTTCGGCTGTAAAAAAGCCCACAGCTACCGGCTACTCTGTTTCTATGGGTGCCGACCAGCAGGTTGCTGCGGGCCAGCAGGTTCGCATTCCTGTGACCGTCGCCTCCTCTGAAAAGGGCATCACCGGCTTCAACGCCTATGACATGACCTTTACCTACGACCCGGCAGCCTTG
>OIYO01001536.1_pt1 | contig 12043 bp, 8 predicted proteins | sample 1588191 | NCBI WGS metagenome assembly OIYO01 (sample SAMN03283275) | human gut metagenome | biome: human-associated habitat; material: feces | host: Homo sapiens | place: Peru | collected 2012 | reverse complement strand
TGACACTATCAGATGCATTGACAAATGTTAATATAGAAAGTGCTAAAAATAATATCAATAAAAATGTAGATAATGCTAAAAAAGATATAAATAAGAACATAACAAGTGCAAAAAATGCATTAGCACTACAAATGACACTATCAGATGCATTGACAAATGTTAATATAGAAAGTGCTAAAAATAATATTAACAAAAATATAGACAATACAAAGAAAGATATAAATAAGCAAACAATGACATATGTAAATAGTGCTAAGAATAACATTAATTCAAATATTTCTAATTTATCAAATGATCTTGCTTTAGGTTTCCAAGATTTAAACTCAAAAACTACATCAGATAAAAATGAAATTATAGGAAAAATTAATGACATTTCTTCGAAACAGGATACGTATTATAACAACTTAATTCAAAAAATGGATGATAGTAATACAGATGTATTTGGTAAATTTGATAGTGTAAGCTCTACATTAGAGTCATTTAAAAATACGACATATTCTGATTTAAGTGATATAAAAACAACTCAAAATGATATTTCTACAAAAGTTTCATATTTAAGAGATGCTGTAGGAAATGCAACAGATGGAGCTGATAGGTATACTTTATTTGGAAGAATAACAGGAGTTGTAGATGGTATTGACACAATAAATACAAAACTTGATACAATAAATACAAATGTAAATACAATTGATTCAAATATAGATAGTATTATTGAGTTCTTAAGAACAAATTATGGATATACTAATTAATTAGATTTACTTAGCATTCATACTTTAAAAGTATGGGTGCTTTTCTTGACACTAAAACTTATGTTTGGTATAATGTACCTAATTAAGAGGTGTGATATGATAGTAAAGGTACTTATAAATACGTCAGTAAGTAAGTTAAATAAAGTGTATGATTATAAAGTTCCAGTTGAATTAGAAAGTAAAATTGAACTTGGTAAAAGAGTAGAAGTTAGTTTTGGAAGAAAGAAAGATTTAGAAGAAGCCATTATAGTAAAAGTTATAGAGGATGAAAAATATGTACCAAAATATAAACTAAAAGAGATTTCTTCTGTTATTGACGAAATTTCATATATTGATGAAAATAGACTTAAACTAGCAAAAAATATTGCTTATTTATACTTTTGTAATGTGTATGATGCTTTAAAACTTATGCTGCCACCAGGAACTGGTAGTAAAAAAAGCAGTAAAAAAATAGATGGAAAGAAAGAGACAGCTGTTAGACTTATAGTTGATGCAGAAAAGATAAATCAGGATATAGATGATGGAATTGTTTCCTCTGCAAAACATATACGATTACTTACTTTTTTAATGAGTAATGATTTTGTTTTGTTAAGCGATATAATAAACGGATTAGATATATCAAGAGCTATTGTTAATACTGTAGTTAAGAAAGGATATATTGAACTATATAAAGTCGAGAAAGAAATAGATTTATTAGATGAATTAAATGTTAAGAGAACTTATCCGATGAGCCCTACTCATGAACAAAAAAACGCTATAGATATAATAAATGGTAAACTTTATGATGAAAAGTATGATGAATGTTTGTTATTTGGAGTTACAGGAAGTGGAAAGACAGAAGTTTATTTACAAGTAATAGAAACGGTATTATCACAAGGAAGAAAAGTAATTGTATTAGTACCTGAGATATCTCTTACTTATCAAACAGTTGAAAGATTCGTTTCTAGATTTGGAAATAATGTTGCTATATTACATAGTAGAATGACTATAGCTAAAAGAAAAGAAGAATATAAAAGAATAAAAGAGGGAAAAGTAGATATAGTTGTTGGTGCAAGGTCTGCAATTTTTGCACCTATTGATAATTTAGGTATGGTTATAATTGATGAAGAACATGATTCAAGCTATTACTCTGGTTCTACGCCAAAATATTCTACAAAAGAAATTGCAAGATATATTTGTAAAAATAACAATGCTCTTTTACTTCTTGGATCTGCAACTCCTGAGGTAACCACATTTTATAAAGCTAAAAGTGGAAATATATCACTATTAACACTTAAAAATAGAGCTGGAAATGCTAAACTTCCAAGCATAGAATTAATTGATATAAAAGAAGATAGGCTTCTTGGTAATACTTCAGTTTTACCTATAAAATTAAAAGAGGAAATTCTTCAAAACATAAAATTAGGTCAGCAAACAATGATTTTTTTAAATAGACGAGGATATACGTCATATCTTACATGCAAAGATTGTGGTAAAGTATTTAAATGTCCAAATTGTGATGTTGCAATGACGTATCATAAAAAGAGTAACCTTCTACTTTGCCATTATTGTTCACATGTGGAGAAAAACATAACTACTTGCTATAACTGCGGAAGTACTAATATATCATCAGGAACTATTGGTACACAAAAAATAGAAGAAGAGTTAAGAGAAATATATCCACAAATTTCAATCCTTAGAATGGATGCAGATACCACTGTATCAAGAAATGCACAACAAGATATTTTAGATAAATTTAAAAAGAATAATGTAAATGTTTTAGTTGGAACTCAAATGATAAGCAAGGGTCATGATATTTCAAATGTAACACTTGTGGGAATACTTGGTGTTGATAATATGCTTGCAATGAATGATTATATGGCTAGTGAAAAAGCATATTCAAATATTTCTCAAGTGGCCGGAAGAGCAGGACGTGGAGATTTATCTGGTAGAGTTATAATTCCAACATCAGATTTAAATAATTATATTTTAAATGCAGTTATAAAAGGAGATTATACTGAATTTTATGAAAAAGAAATAGAATATAGGAAAATGTTTAACTATCCACCATTTACAGATATTGTATTATTTGAACTTTCATCATCTAATTTTAATATTGTAAAATCAGAATCTGAAAGACTTTATAATATTTTAAATGACTCATTGGCAAAATATAAAGTGTTTAGTCCAAAGTCACCTTTTGTAAGAAGAATAAATAATAAATATAGAATAAATGTACTTGTTAAAGCAAAACTAAATAAAGAGGTATATAGCCAAATATACGAGAAAATAAATATATTTAATAAAAATAAAAATAAACTATTGAATTTTGTGGTAACAAAAAATCCAACTAGTATATCTTAAATCAAATATACAATATTTTTAAAATTGTCTTGATAATTGTTTTTCTTTATTATAAAATATATATGTAAAAAAGAGAGGTATGATATATGAATTTAACTTTTTATGGGGCTGCTAAAACTGTTACAGGTTCATGTACAATGGTTGAAGTAGCAGGAAATAAATTTTTAATAGACTGTGGAATGTTTCAAGGAAAAATGACAGATCAAATGCTAAATTATGACGATTTTCCATTTGATGTAAATGATATTGATTTTATGATTTTGACTCACGCACATATTGATCATAGTGGTAGAATACCAAAGTTATATAAAGCGGGATATGCAAATCCAATATATGCTACAAATGCAACAGTTGACTTATGTGGTATTATGCTTGCAGATAGTGGTCATATTCAAGAAAAAGAAATTGAGTGGGTTAATAAAAAAAGAAGAAGAGCTGGAAAAAAAGAAAATGAACCTATGTATACTGCACAAGATGGTATTGACTCAATGAAATTATTTAAAGGTGTCGATTATAATAAAAAAATAACAATTAATGAAAATATTTCTTTTACTTTAGTTGATGCAGGACATATGCTAGGATCAAGTATAGTACTTCTTGATTTAACAGAAAATGGTCAAACAAAAAGAGTGGTATTTACGGGAGATTTAGGTAATAAAAATATGCCTATTATTAAAGATCCTACATATATTGAAGGTGCTGACCATTTAATAATGGAATCTACGTATGGAAATAGATTACATGGAAAAATGGAAGATCAATCAGACAAATTTATAGATATTTTACTAAGAACAATAGAAAGAGGTGGTAATTTAATTATACCATCATTTGCAGTTGGTAGAACACAGGAAATTTTGTATGAAATAAACAAATATGCTGCAAAAGAAGGATATGCTGAAAAATTAAAAAATATACCGGTTTATGTTGACAGCCCTCTTGCTGTTAATGCAACAAAAATATTTGAAGAAAATCCAGAATATTATGATGAAGAAGCTGTAAATTATTTAATGAAAGGTGATAATCCTATTGATTTTGAAAGCTTACATTTGGTAACTACCTCAGATGAATCTAAAGCCTTAAATGATGATCCAACACCTAAGGTAATTATTTCTGCAAGTGGTATGTGCGAAGTTGGAAGAATTAAGCATCATTTAAAACACAATTTATATAGACCAGAATGTACAGTTTTATTTGTAGGATATCAGGCAACAGGTACGTTAGGTGAAAAAATACAAACAGGTTCAAAAATTGTTAAAATTTTTGGGGAAGAAATTGCAGTAAAAGCTGAAATTGAATATTTAGACGCATTTTCAGGACATGCAGATAGAGATGGACTATTAGAGTTTATTGACAAAATGAAAAACAAACCTCATAATATTTTTATAAACCATGGTGAAATAGTTTCACAACAAGTATTAAAAACATATATTACTGAAAAATTTAATATACCTGTAACCATCCCAAATTATGAAGATACATATACAATTGATGGTGAATTTGTTGGAACAAAACAATTAACATATAAATCAACAAGATTTGATATATTAGAAATGCTTTCATTCTTAAAACAAGATGTTGATGATGTAAGTAGTTTGGTTAAATCTGAAATTAAAACTACAGTTGATACCGATACCTTAAAAGATATTTATGAAAAATTAGATGAAGTAAAGAAAGCATTAGGAAATACAAGAGAAATAAACAGAAAATAATAATATAATGAATACTCCTTTTTTATATAACATATATTTTAATGTAAATATATATTATAAAAAAGGGGTTGTTTTGTTTGATAATTAAAACTATTAATATTGATAAATCTAAAAGATTGTGGTTTATAATTATATGTGCACTTTTTGTCGCCTTTTTACTTATAGCAATTTCTTTTTTTGGTATATATAATGCAAATAGTAATGGTAGCAATGAAATGAAAGATATTTTTGATATAAAAAACTATAATACAAAATATTCATTAACTATATTTAGCAATAAAACGAAGAATAGCTATGAAGTAGAAGAATGGTACTTGTATAATAATGAAGAAGAAAGGTATAGATTTGACTTTACAAATGACTTGCAAGATAAAATATCATATATTATATTAAATAATGAAGTAAGAATAAATAATACAAAGGAAATTAGTAAGTTTGATTTAAGAGAATATTCAACTTCAGATAGAAATATTTTTAGTTTTTCAACATTTATTTTTTTGTACAATTATATACAAAGAGAAACTTCTTGTGGAAATATCGAATCAAAGATTGTAAATGATAAAACTCATTATTTAATAAAATTAAACGAAAATAAAATAAATGAAGTAGAAGAACTTAAATTTTTGTTAAAAGAAGGATTAAATTTATCTTCATTTGAAGCAGTTGTTGATAATAAGTCAAAAAAAGTAGAACAGTATGTAGTTTTAGATGAAAAAGAAAATGTAGTTATAAATGTAAATTACTTAAAATTTGATATATTAGATAAATTTGATGAGAAAATATTTGCAAATTTTGATAAATAGTGTATAATATATGAAAGTGAGGAATATATTTTGAAAGTAAAAAGAGGAGATATATTTTATGCTGATTTAAGTCCTGTTGTTGGTTCAGAGCAAGATGGGATTAGACCTGTATTGATTATTCAAAATGATATAGGAAACAAATACAGCCCAACTGTAATAGCTCTTGCTATAACAACTAAAAGTAAAAATAGGATTCCAACTCATATTCCAATCAAAGCAGGTAGTTGCGGATTAGAGAAAGATTCAATTATTCTTGTTGAACAAGTTAGAACTTTAGATAAGGTAAGGCTAAAAGAAAAAATAGGAAGTATTGATGAAATAACATTAGAAAAGGTTAAAGAGGCTCTTAAGTTAAGTTTTAACATTAGATGTGATTTTGATGATTTTTTTAGTGATTGGTAATATTTTTCTGTATTAGGAGTGAAAAAATATGGATAAAAATGATAATAAACATACAAAAATTTTTAAGACAAAATCTTTAAAGAAAAAGACGAAGAAGAATATCGAGGCTGGTAAAACACAAGTAGTTTCAACTAAAGATATTAATTCTAAAGCAAGTAGCAAGAATGCAAAAAAGAAAAGAAGAAAAAAAATAATAAAGATTTGTTTCTTTGTTTTCCTTGCTCTTTTTATTATTTGTGCAGGACTAGTTATAGGTGTTATAACTGGTGTAATTGACAAGACAGATAGTTTAAATCTTGAAGATTTGAAACTATACAAAGAAACTTCATCTGTATATGATAAAAATGGTAATCAAATAGGTGCTTTTTATGATTCAGAAAACAGAGTAACTGTTGAATATAAAGATATACCTCAGACTGTTGTTGATGCTGTTGTATCTATTGAAGACGAAAGATTTTTTAAACATCATGGTGTTGATTTAAAAAGAACTACAGGTGCGATATTTACATATATAACGCATGGTGGAAAATCAAGCTTTGGTGGAAGTACAATTACACAGCAATTGGTAAAAAATATAAAAAACGATAAAGAAGCAACATGGACAAGAAAGATTAGAGAATGGTATAGAGCTATAGCTCTAGAAAATAAACTTTCAAAAGAAGAAATTTTTGAAGCATACGTAAACCAAATATACATGGGAGATGGATGCTATGGATTTGAAGTGGCATCAAGAAATTATTTTGGAAAGCCTTTAAGTGAAGTAAATTTAGCTGAATCTGCAGTATTGGCTGCAATTATACAATCACCAGAGTCAACTAATCCATATAAAAGTGAAGAAGCTAAAAATAAACTTTTAGAGAGAAAAAATTTAGTTTTAAAGCAGATGCTAAAACTTAAGAAAATTTCAGAAGACGAATATAATGAAGCTTTAAATTATGAAATTGTATTTAAGAAAGAAGATGATTCTGCAAAACAATCTTCAAATGGTGCACAGTATACATACTATGTTGAAGCTGTAAGAGAAGCTGTAATTAATGATTTGATGGAAACATTAGGAGTCGAAAGAGGTATTGCTATTACAAAGTTATATGGTAATGGCTATAAAATATATACACCGTTTGATCCAGATGTACAAAGTGCAATTGATGCTGCATATAACAATTCAAAATTATTCTATACTGATAGTAAAGGAGACTTTATGCAGTCTGCTATGGTTGTTATTGAACAATCTACAGGATGTGTACTTGGACTTATCGGAGGAGCAGATGAGAAGACTTCAGACCTTGTAGTAAATAGAGCTACGCAATTAACAAGGCAACCAGGTTCATGCATGAAACCATTAGGTGCATATGGACCGGCATTTGAACTTGGATTATCATCACCTGGAGCAGGTTTAGATGATTGCGAGCTTACAGAAGGAAATTGGCATCCAGGAAACTATTATGGTTATTTCAATGGCTATGTAACAGCAAGAAATGCAATTGCAAAATCAATGAATTTACCTGCGGCAAGAGCAAATCTAAAAGTTGATATAGATTATGCATATAACTTTGCGAAGAATGCCGGCCTTAAGAGTTTGGTAGCAAGTGATAAAGCTCCAGCAGCATTATCACTTGGTGGACTTACATATGGTGTTACTGTTATGGATATGGCAAATGCTTATGCTACTATTGCAAATGGTGGAGTATATATAGAGCCAAGACTATATACTAAAATTACAGACTCTAAAGACGAAGATGTAATTGTGAATAATATAAACTCTAAACGTGTTATGAAAGAATCAACAGCATTTATGCTTACAAGTTGTTTACAAGAAGTTGTAAAGACAGGAACAGCAGCTGGATATGTAAGACTTTCAAATATGGATGTTGCTGGTAAAACAGGTAATACAAATAACGACTATGATCAATGGTTCTGTGGATTTACTCCATATTATACAATTGCTTGTTGGAATGGATATGATAAAGTTGGCGGCAAAGCTGGACAAAAAGCAATTGGATATAGAAAGATAGGATCTTATCCTTACACTTCAGTTTCACTATTTAATAAAGTTGTAAATAGTATAAGCAAAGGTAAACAATCAAAACATTTTGAAGTTCCAAATTCTGTTACAAAAGTAGAACTTTGTAAAGTCTCCGGATTGGTTCCTACAGATGCTTGTAAAAATGACCCAAGGGGAAGTCAAGTTGGAAGTGATTATGTAGCAAAAGATTCAATACCTACTGAAACATGTAATATCCATAAGACAATAAAAATATGTAATGAAACTGGTAAAATTGCTACAGAATATTGTCCAAACACATCTGAAAAATCATTTATAACAAGAGACTATACACCAAATGTAAAACCAGCTGACTGGGCATATATGGCTCCTACGGAAAATTGTAATGTTCATACTTCAAAAAATTCATCATCAAGTAAGGATGATGATGAATCAAATGGTATACATATTTATACAAATACAAATTCAAATACAAATAATAATAAAACTAGAACAAAGAAAAACTAGTGATAATATAAAATAGGAACAAGTATTATTATATATTTGCTCCTATTTTTTTACATATTTATACAAAACTATTGAAAAAACTTTTTTGTTTTGATAAAATAATAACGTTAATTTGTAATATTATAAAGCGGGGTTTTTAAATGAAAAAAGAAGTTAATAATGAAGAAAAAAAGAACAAAAAATCAAAAGCGAAGAAAGTGTTAAAGTGGATAGCTTTTTTCCTTATATTCCAGATAATATATGTTCCAATTCTTTCAATTGTACTTATATATTATGGACCATTTACTAATACAAGAGATATGATAGTAACAACTGCAATGACAACTATGAAGCATCAATATTTTGCAACCTTATTTTTAAGTAAAGAAAAAATTGATGAAATATTAGCAAAGAATAGGCCACAAGAGAATATAGAAGATCAAAGCTTATCTGCAATAAACATTGGATCTGGAATATCTGCTGAAGATATGAATGGAATTGAACTTAAAGACGTAAGTAATGATAGCTATACAGGTAAACTTTTAATTATAAATGATCCATCTCGTGTTAAACTTGTATCATCTCCAAGGCTTGGAACTTCAGGTGCTACTACATCTCAAATTGTTGCAGAAAACGATGCAGTTGCAGGAATAAACGCTGGAGGATTTCAGGATGATGCTTTGGGTACAGGTGGAAAGCCAGCTGGACTTGTTATTGAAGATGGACAGCTTAGAACAACAAATACAGGTGCTTCATATAGTTTAGTTGGAATGGATAAAGATAATAAAATGGTTGTTTCAAATTCAATGACATATTCTAAATGTCAGCAACTTAATTTAAGATGTGCAGTTTCCTTTGGACCAGTTATTATTATTAATGGAAATGCTACAATAAAAAGCGGAACAGGTGGTTGGGGTATGCAACCAAGAACTGCGATAGCTCAAAGAAAAGATGGAGCAATATTAATGTTGGTTATTGACGGAAGACAAAAAGGAAGTCTAGGAGCAACACTAAGGCAAGTTCAAGATATTCTTTTGGATAATGGAGCATATAATGCCTTTAATTTGGATGGTGGAGCTTCTACAACTATGGTATATAACGGAAATGTTGTAAATAGTCCAAGTGATATATTAGGTGAACGTTATGTTCCAAATGCTTTTATAGTAATAAAACCGAATAAAAAATAATTAGAAAGGAAGAATAACTTTGAAGGAAAGAAAAATAAAAGAAAAGAAAGTAAGAAAAAAAATAAATAAAAAGAAATTATTTATTAATTTAGCTATATACTGGGCAATTGGAACAATTGTAACAGTAGTTGCTCTTTATCTTGTCGAAAGATATGTTATTTCCTTATCAGGTGTAGATGTAAATGAAAACAAAAAAGAGAATAAGGAAAAAGGTGTAAAAACAATAAATATTTCTAAAAATGCTAAAGACATTCAGTATTCATATGATAATAAATATTATACATATTTATTTGATTCAAAAGTGTATATAGGAAGTTTAGAGTCTGGTGAAATAATAGATACTATCGAGGAAAGTAATCCAATTTGTTATTTTGACTTGTTATATGACAAAAATTTAATTTTGTATTTTACAAAAACAGATAATGGAAATTCTGCCACACTTAAGTTAGCTACTTATGATATTGGTACTAAGAGAAAAATTGAATATAATACCTTTACAGTTAAAAACTTTAGTAGAATAAAAAATATGGATATGTCGCCAGTAATAAATATGATTTATATTAATGTTGAACAAAAAACAGGAAATTCAACTAATAATATAATTTATAAAATAAACTTGTTTAACACTATGTCTCAAATTAAATCAGGACTTATCGTAGATAGGATGATTATGTTACAACAAACAGACAGGGTATATTATGAAGATTCAAATTCAAATATTTACTATTCTAATTCTAAACTTGGAATATTTAAAGAGAAAGTAAATATGATAGGAATAGATACTGACGATATACTTTACTTCATATCTCAAGATAACAGTAAAGTATATAAAGTTAAGAATAATAAGATAACTGATACTATTGAACTTAAGGATAAAGACGTTAAATTTACCTACTATAACAATGAAAGAGTATTTGTTATTTATTCTGACTATGTTATTGAAGTATCATCTGATAAACCACTTGAAAGTGTTGGAAAAATTCCAAATAATGTTTCTTTTGAAGCAATAAAATCTGATAAGATGTATGTTAGAGTTGATGATGATACAATTAAGCAAATTACACTTGATTTAAAAGATATAGAGTATGATAGTCAAGATATTGTAGATGGCCAAGAAAAAACTACTAATAATACAACAAAAAATACAACTAACAATACTAAAAAAACAGAACAACCAAAAGAAGAGAAAAAAGTAGAAACTAATACAAAAACAGAAGATACAAATAAATCAACTTTACAACCAAATACAGAAAAACCAAGTACAGGAGGAGATAGTTAATGAATATATTTCATGCAATTATTTTAGGAGTTATACAGGGAATAGGAGAATTTCTTCCTATTTCCAGTTCAGCTCACTTAATATTAATTCCATACCTTTTTAATTGGAGTGAACATTCACTTTCATTTGATGTAGCACTACATTTTGGTACTCTAATAGCAGTACTATTTGTTTACTTTAATGAGTGGTGGAAACTTTTTAAAGGAGCATATAATAAAATTGTTCATAAGAAAAATTCTTTTGAAAATAGGATGTTTTGGTATTTAGTAATTGCAACCATTCCTGGTGCTTTAATAGGTAAAATATTTGAAGAACCAATTGAAAATGTTCTAAGAACTAATTATGCTTTAATTGCAATTGCTCTTGGAGTTATGGGAATTCTTATTTATCTAGGAGACAAATGGGCTGCAAAAAAATATGATGGAAAAGAAACTGAATATAAGGATTTAACATTAAAGCAGACATTCTTAATTGGACTTTCTCAAGCTTTGGCAGTTATTCCAGGATTTTCACGTTCAGGAACTACTATTCTTACAGCAAGATTGCTTGGTGTATCAAGAAGTGCTGCAGCTAAATTTACATTTTTACTTTCTGTACCAATAATTTTTGGAGCCGCTGTACTTAAACTTCCAGATATGGTGTCTAATTTTAGCTATGAATTAATAGTAGGAATTGTAGTTTCGGCAATTGTTGGAGTATTAAGTATCAAATTTTTACTTAAATATATAAAAAACCATGATTTTGCAGTATTTGCATATTATAGAGTAATTATTGCAATCATTGTACTTGTAAAAGTATTTTTCTTTTAATTGAATTAAGATAGAAGACGTTACTATTATATAGTTAACGCCTTTTTCTGTTTAAAAGCATAAAAATTGACATAAGACATAAATAATGTTATAATTAATCACAAATTTAATATGTATCTAAAATTAATATTGAGGTGTTTTTTTATTGATTATTTATTTTTTATTATTTATGTTTTGATTTTTTGTATAATAGGAAAGTCATATTGAAATTACCATGCCAAAATTTTTATAGCATGGTAATAGAACATACGGAGTATGCTTTTTAAAAAATATA
>OIYO01001535.1_pt1 | contig 12046 bp, 14 predicted proteins | sample 1588191 | NCBI WGS metagenome assembly OIYO01 (sample SAMN03283275) | human gut metagenome | biome: human-associated habitat; material: feces | host: Homo sapiens | place: Peru | collected 2012 | reverse complement strand
GCATCGACTATGCCATCCGCAAGGACACCTCCGAGGTGCCGCCCCGGTATCTGGTCTTTTTCAAAGCCCCGGATGCAGAAGCCTTCAAATCGGCGTTCAAGGAGTATTCGGCATCCCTGCTGAATAAGGACAAACGCCCCTCGGTGCTGGCAAAACTGCATGAACTGGTGCAGGCAGCGGCAGAACTCCCCGGCAAAGTCCGGCACAAGGAACAGGAGCGTGGACTGTGACCACGAAAAAGCTGACAAAGCTGCTGGCACTGTATCTGCCCTATATCCTGATGGGGCTGGTGGCGACCAATTTTGGCGAAGCATGGCGACTTGCGGAGGGCAAGGAACTGGGCGATAAGATCATGTCCATGATGAGCACTTTCCCGGTGGCATTTGCAAACCCTCTGCCCAGTCTGCATCCGCTGGATTTGCTGGTGGGCTTGTGCTGCGGCGCAGGGTTACGGCTGGCAGTCTATTTGCGTGGCAAAAAGGCCAAGAAGTACCGCCACGGCATGGAGTACGGCTCTGCCCGGTGGGGCACAGCCAAGGATATTGAGCCGTTTATGGCACCTAAGTTTGCCGATAACATCATCCTGACCAAGACGGAACGGCTGATGATGTCCAACCGTCCGCCTGACCCCAAGAACGCCCGGAACAAAAACGTGCTGGTGGTGGGTGGCTCCGGCAGCGGCAAGACCCGGTTTTGGCTCAAGCCCAACCTTTTACAATGTCACAGTTCCTATGTGGTCACTGACCCCAATGGGAAAAACTGAGTACAATAGAATATAGAAGGAACAAAACCTTCTGAAAGACCGAAAGGTCTTTACATAAAAACGGAAAGGGAGGTGAAAAAAGTGCCTGACAAAGAGAAAAAACGCTATACGGCTCTGTATGAGCGGCTTTCCCGTGATGATGAGCTGCAAGGCGAATCCAACTCCATTTTGAACCAGAAAAAGTATCTGGAGGACTACGCCCGACAGATGGGCTTTTCCAACATCCGGCACTTCACAGACGATGGCTATACCGGAACAAATTTTAACCGCCCCGGATTTCAGACCATGCTGGAGGAAGTGGAAGCCGGAAATATCGCCACTGTCATCGTGAAGGATATGAGCCGCTTTGGACGGAACTATCTTCTGGTCGGCAACTATACCGAGTTGTTGTTCCCCAACAAGGGCGTCCGGTTTATTGCCGTCAACAATGGCGTGGACAGTGCAAACCCCACATCCAGCGACTTTACTCCGTTTTTGAACATCATGAACGAGTGGTACGCCAAGGACACCAGCAATAAGATCAAGACTGTGTTCCGCAACCGGATGAAGGAAGGAAACCGTGTCAGCGGTTCCATTCCCTATGGCTACTACCGCAAACCGGACGATAAGCAGACCTTATATGTAGACGAAGAAGCCGCCGCCGTTGTCCGCAAGATCTTCGATATGGCTGCACATGGAGCCGGACTGACGGAGATCTCCGACACCCTGACCTGTGACAAGGTGCTGATTCCGTCTGCATACAGCCAGAAGTATCAGCCGCAGAATAACCGCAACACGTCCTTTCACGACCCATACTGCTGGAACAATACGACCGTAAGCTATATTCTTGACCGTCAGGAATATCTGGGACACACGATTCTTGGCAAGACGATCAGCGAGAATTTCAAAATCAAGAAACGCCGCAAGGCATCCGAGGACGAGCTGATCATTTTTCGAAATACCCATGAACCCATCATCACGCAGGAGGTCTGGGATGCAGCGCAGAAGCTGCGGAAGCGTTCTCCGAGAAAACTCCAGAACGGCACCTACTCGCATCGGCTGTCCGGTCTGATTTTCTGTGCAGACTGCGGACACCGAATGTCGTACAAAAGCCCGGATTCCGTTCGCCGCCCGGACAACAGACACTTCGATTCCGATTCAGGCTTCCAATGTGTCCGGTATCGAAACCGATACGATGGCTGCACATCCCATTCCATTAAAGTGTCTGTTCTGGAAGAAGCCATCCTGAAAAGCATTCAGGCGGTGTCGGACTATGTTCTGGAAGATGAGGACGCATTTATTGAAGAATTGCAGGCACAATGGCAGAGCCAGAAGCAGGGATTATCTTCCGAGAACAAAAAAGACCTTGCTAACGCCAAAAAGCGGATGGACGAGCTGGACAACCTGATCCGTGGCCTGTACGAAAGCAATCTGTCCGGCAAGCTGCCTGACCGTCAATTTCAGCGCCTGATAGCACAGTATGATGAGGAACAGGGACAATGCGAAAGCCGAATTGCTGAACTGGAAGCCAAAGCCGGAGATTCTACGGCATCCAAGGTTGACCCGAAACGGTTTGTTGCGCTGGTGCGTAAATATCAGGATTGCGAAGTCCTGACGGATGATATGCTGTATGCGTTTATCGAGAAGGTGGAAGTCCATGCGCCGACCGGAGGGCGAACACGATACCGACAGCAACGCATCGATATCTATTTCAACTTCATCGGGGAGTATCATCCCCCTGCCGAAGAGATCAGCGAGGAGGAGCGTATTCGGAAAATCGACGAGCAGGCAGAAGCGAAGAAAAACGAAAAGCGGCAGAAGTCAGTGCAACGGTATCGGGAACGGCAGAACGAGCTGAAAGCTGCTGCACAAGCCGGAGACCCGGAGGCCATTGAAAAGTTGGAATTTGAGCGGGAACGAAAAAGATTGCAGGGTGCAAAGCGGCGGGCAGAACTGAAAGCGATGCGAGAAGCCGACCCGGAGTATATCCGCACAATGGAGGAAAAAGAGCGCATCCGGCTGGAAAAGATGCAGGAAGCCGAACGCCGGAAGGCAGAAAAACAGAAGAATAAGGCAAAGCGCACCCGCAAGGAATTGAAAGCCCTTGCAGAAGCCGGTGACCCGGAAGCAATCGCCGAACGAGATGCAATGCTAGCGAAGGACGCCGAAGCCCGCGAGCGCAAGAAAAAGCGTTATGCAGAGCGCATGGCAAATGACCCGGAGTATGCCGAAAAAATCCGCCAACGGCAGCGGGCGTATAACAAAGCCCACGCAGACAAGCGGAAAGCGGACTATGCCGACCTTATCAAACGTGCGGAAACCGACCCGGAAGCCGCCAGAAAATTGGCAGAGATACGGGCTTACCAAAGCCGGAAAACGGTAGAGTGCTATCAGAATCTTGTGGAGAGAGCCAAGACAGACCCTGCCGCCGCAGAAAAGCTGGCGCAAAAGCGTCAGAAACAGAATGAGAGTGCAAAAGCAGCCTACAACCATCTGAAGGAACAGGCAAAGACCGATCCGGAGGCTGCAAAAAAGCTGGAAGAACGGAGGTCGAAGCAACGGAAAGCAACCAATAAGTATCTCGAAAAACGAAAAAACAACGTACAGGAGGACAATGCAGCATGACTACCATGAAAAAATCCATCCATGACAATGCCAACGGTCTGGACTACACTCTTGTCAATGACCACTATCTGCCGAACCTGACCGCAGCAGCCCCGGCAGAGCAACACCCCACCGGGCGGTGGGGCCACTTACATAAAATGTATTTGAAGGAGCAGCATCCCATCCGGTATAATCAACTGCTCCTGTCCGGTGAGCTGAGCGGCTATCTTGCCAAGATGGACAAGCAGACCGAGGAGCAGCTTGCATTGACTGTCCGGCAGATGCAGGAAGCCGAGGGCGTAACCGAAGCCCTGAAAGCTGCCAATCAACTGGAATGGGTGCGCCGGATGAACAGCATCCGCAACCGTGCCGAGGAGATCATCAAGACTGAGCTGATTTTTGTATAAGGAGGTGCCCACGATGGCTGTGCTGAAACCGATGCTGAAATTTGCCCTTCTCCCGCTGCTTCTGCTGCTGATTCTGGCACAGTGGGTGGGCATCTTCCTCACGACCTTCTCCACGATTCTGACGAACCTGCTGGCGGGCCTATTCTTCTTTGTGGCTCTGGCAAGCTGGGTCATGAAGCTGGCAGACGGCGGCGAAGTCCTGAAAATGCTGATTACCGCATTTGTGGTTTTCGTCTTGCCTTACATAGCGATAGCTGCTATCGCCAAAATCTCCTTTTTCGCTGATGAACTCCGGGATTTTCTCCAATCCTGAGTTCAAGACCGCCCTGCGCAATGCACGGCGGTCTTTTTGTTACATCGGGTCTGCACAGGGCAGGCCCTTTTTTAATACGGAGGTACAAGCCTATGAAACTGACTTTTGACGAAAAGAAGTTGCTCTACGCCTACGGTAACCCCGATCTGGAACTGACCCGCAAGCGGCTGTATGGAGTTGCCGGGCTGACGGTTGACCCCGACCAGAACAAGCTGGTGCTTGACTTCTGCCGGAAGTTGGAAGACGAAACACTGGCAGACTGGTACGACCAGATGTTCTACTTTGTCCGTTCCGAGATGGAGCATTATACCATGATGCAGAAAATGTCACGGGACATCGAGGAGGACGAGGACTGGGGACCGACCATCTTTGACGAATCCGAGGAGGAAGAACTGATTGACGATGTTTAAGCTGGAGACCATGATCTACGCCAGCGAGGATGGAACGAATAGCGTGTTTACGCTGAATCCTGACTTGCAGAAACAACTTGCCGACCTTGCTATGCGGCACCCGGAGGTGTGCCAGAGGAAAGCAAGGGGTGAAGCTGGCGGGGTGACGTATCAGGTTAGAGATGCAGCGCTGGCTATCCAGCCGGTGCGGGTCTCCTGAAAGCGATAACCAATCTGCTATGGTGTAGAATAAAGAACAACGGGCAAAGCGTCAGGAGGGATGCTTTGGCTGTTTTTACATACAGACGGCTTTTTCTGTTGTGCAGGATTACTCAACCAATTCTCTCAGCTGCTCTATAAATTTCTCTGCCGCCTTAGAGAATATTGGATACCGTTTCCATGCAAGGCCGTACTGGATTTTGATTGCCGGTTCCAATGGACGGAAACAGAGTGTGGGGCTTTCGCTGGTGTCTACCAGTGTACGCAGGGCAAAGGCATAGCCCAGCCCGTTTTTAATCAACAGGGACGGATTGTTAAACAGAATATCGAAGGTTGCAATGGTATTCAGATGTTCCGCAGCGATCCCTGACCATGCAGAAAGCTCCCGCTGCAAGCCAATACGCTGGGGCAGAATGAGGGGGATGCCTTGAATGTCCTCTGGGCGAATGACTTCCTTGGATGCAAGAGAACAGTCTTTTCTCATAAGCAGCCCCCATTCGTCTGTCTCTTTGAGGGGAAGGTGCTCATACTTCACAATGTCCACTGGTTCAATGAGAATGCCAAAATCCAAAGTTCCGTGGTCGAGCCTTTCCATTAGCGACTCGGCATCCCCGTTGAAAAATTGAAACTTTACTCCAGGATACTTGTTTGCGATCAGTGCGGTCGCCTGTGCCACGACAGGGGACTGGGCACCGCCGATAGAAATAACGCCGCCGATCAAATCGGAATCCTGTGCGATTTCACGCTGGGTTTTCTCACACAACATCAGAATCTCGTCAGCACGCTTGCGGAGAAGAATGCCTTCCTCTGTCAGCGTGATTTTTCGTTTTCCACGGATGAAAAGCTGTTTACCCAATTCCTGTTCCAGTTCCATCAGCTGCTTTGACAGGGAAGGCTGGGTGATATGTAATACCTCTGCGGCACGGGTGATGTTCTCCTCTCGTGCAACGGCCAGAAAATAACGCAATAATCGCAGTTCCATAAACGGCTCCTTTGCTCATGTTTTTTCTATCATTATACACGCCATTATCATTCCTGTAAACTATGATAAATCATTGAATATAAGTATTTGATATAGAATAACGGATAGCGTATACTTTGAAAGGCAATTAGGAGGTGCTGAGATGAACAATCCGACAACGCAGAGTTCTTTGATACGAAATCTAATGGATGCAGGCTGTGACACAGATCTTATCGATCAATTCATGACTATGATGAACAGCCATCAAAACAAGGAAGCCTATTCCCTGCTTCGGGGTTGGCGCAACTGTTTACTGGATGAAATACATTCCAATCAGCATAAGCTGGATTGCCTTGATTATCTGTTACGAGAGCTGGGAGGTTGAAAAACAATTTATGAAATCAAATACAATTCAAAAAGAAAAATCACAAATATCCCTGATGACGGAGGGGAGCATCTTTAAGAGTATATTATATTTCTCCATTCCGTTGATCCTGGGAAATCTGTTGCAGCAAATGTACAATGCCGTTGACTCTATCATCGTCGGTAACTGTGTTGGGCGGAATGCTCTGGCGGCAGTTGGTTCCAGTACTTCCCTGATTTATCTGCTGATTGCGTTCAGTCAGGGTGCCGCCGTTGGGGCGGGCGTGGTCGTTTCGCAATACTTAGGCGCAAAGAACGAAAAGGGCGTTCATTCCTCTGTCCACACGGCGCTGGCAATCTCCGTCATTCTTGGGCTGGCTTTGACTGTAGGTGGTATCCTGTTCAGCCGTCCGCTGCTGATCTGGATGAACACGCCCACGGAGATTTTACAGGAATCGGTCACTTATTTGCAGCTTTATTCCGCAGGAATGGTATTCAATGTGGTTTACAATATGGCTGCCGGTATTATGAACGCTGCCGGAAATTCCAAGCGTTCCCTGCGCTATCTGGCGGTGGCGTCCATCGTCAATGTGTTTCTGGATTTGCTGCTCATTGCAGGTTTCAAAATGGGAGTTGCGGGAGCCGCAATCGCAACCAATATCAGCCAAATCGTTTCCTGCGTGCTGGCAATGCTGTTTTTAATGGGGGTTCCGGAAGCATATCAAGTAAAGCTGAAAGAAATTCGGATGGAGAAAAAGGAAGCACTGCGCATCATCAAAATCGGATTGCCGACCGGGTTTCAAAACATGGTTATTTCTCTTTCCAATATGCTGGTTCAGTCCAGCGTCAACGCATTTGGCCCGGCGGCAATGGCTGGCTTCGGTGCGTACATGAAAATTGACGGATTCAATATCCTGCCCATCACCAGTTTCAGCATGGCAGTCACTACCTTTACCGGGCAGAATTACGGTGCGGGAAAATATGACCGGGTGAAAAAAGGAATGTTGGTGACCATGGTCATGGGAATCGTTTATACGGTGGCTCTGGGAACCCTGCTGCTTACTTTTTCGGAGTCTGCAATCCGCCTGTTCAATCAGGATGCCGCCGTGATTACCTTCGGCGTGACCGCTATGCGGTACTTCTGTCCCTTCTACTGGGCGCTCAGTATCATGCACGCATTGGCTGGAACGGTTCGTGGCACAGGAAAGAGCGTCCCACCCATGGCAATTTTGATTCTCTCTCTGTGCGTGTTCCGCATTGGTTGGATTGCATTTGTGATGCCGCATTTCGGTACCATCGACGGCGTGTTTGTACTGTACCCGGTGTCATGGATTTTCGGAATGGTTTTAATGACTTTGTATACATGGAAGGGAAACTGGTTTTCTGTTCCAGAGAAAATGGAGGAATTTGATTATGAAAAATGCAGTGATGCTCAATAACGGTGTCCCGATGCCGAAAATCGGATTCGGCGTGTTCCGAATCAACGACATGGAAGAATGTGAGGAAGCCGTGGTGCAGGCAATCCAGAGCGGCTATCGCCTGATTGACACGGCAAGTGCCTATGAAAATGAGGAAGCCGTTGGTAGGGCGATCCGCCGAAGCGGCGTTCCCCGTGAGGATCTGTTTGTGACCACCAAACTGTGGATTACGGACACCAGCTACGAGGGTGCGAAGCGGGGTTTTCAGCGTTCTTTGGAGCGTCTGGGACTGGATTACATCGACCTGTATCTGATTCATCAGCCGTTCCATGATTATTATGGTGCATGGAGAGCCATGGAAGAACTGTACGCAGAGGGGAAAGTTCGTGCCATCGGCGTGGACAATTTTACTCAGGACAGATTGGCGGACTTCCTCTTCTTCAACAAGGTAAAGCCTGCGGTCAATTTGGTGGAATGCAATGCCTTTTTCCAGCGGGAACATGACCTTTCCTACCTGAACAGTCAGGAAATCCAGATGCAGGCCTGGTCGCCGCTGGCTGCCGGTAACGAGGGGCTGCTTGAAAATCCGCTGCTGCTTTCACTCAGTCAGAAATATCAGAAATCCGTGCCCCAGATCGTGCTTCGGTGGCTCATCCAGCGTGGCATTGTTCCGCTGGTGAAAAGCGTAAAGCCTGAACGAATGAAGGAAAACCTTGACGTTTTCGACTTTGCGCTTTCTGCGGAGGACATGGAGCAGATCGCCGCTCTTGATACAGGACATAGCTGCTTCCCACCCCGAACCACCGCACAGGATATCAATGCCTTTTTGGAAGCTGCACAAAGGTTCCGGGTTTGAGGGAAAGGAGATCATGATGAAGCCATACGAAAAAGGAAAGATTCCGCAAATCATCTGGGGGAGCAAAAGCGCCGACCGTGTGGGAACTGAACTGAAAAGCGCTGATGTGCAGAAATGTCTGATCGTATCGGGAAGTCATGTCATCAAACATCCCATCACCCAGAAAATCATTCATTCTTTGGAAAGCATTGGCATTCCCTGTGATATTTTTGACCGGGTATTGCCGGAACCTACCGATTCTCTATGTATCGAAATTGCACAGGAAATCAAGCGCAATCACTACGACTGTATTCTGGGCATTGGCGGCGGCAGTCCTATGGATGCAGCAAAAGCAGCCTCCCTGATTGCCGGAATCCCGGAGGAAATAGAAGATCTGCATGAATACGGTAAGACCGGCGCTCGCATGCGGGAGCAGTGGAACCGTCCCTGTATGCTGGTTTTGATGCCCACTACATCAGGTACGGGAGCTGAGACAACAGCCAGTGCCGTTATTTCCAGCGAAAAGCATGGAATAAAATTCAGCTTTGGCAATCGGAATATGGCTCCTGATTTGTGTATCATCGACCCGGAATTTACGCTGGGAATGCCTGCAATGCCAACAGCCTATGGCGGCGTGGATGCACTGGCACATACAGTTGAAATTCTGGTCGGTACGGGAGCCAATGCGTATACCAATACGATCCTGTTGTCCTGCTTGGAGAAAATCTGGACATGGCTGCCGATTGCGGTGCAGGAGCCGGAGAATCTGGAAGCCCGTGAACAGCTCTCCTGGGCAGCTCATAATGCGCTGGCAAATGGCGGGATTCCCAACGGCCACGCAGTTGCTCACGCCATCGGCTCGCTGTATCATGTGGTTCACGGCCACGCCTGTATGATGGTTTTGCCTGCGGTCATTCGACATTTTGCAGAAACCTCTCAGGAAGCAATCGGGCAAATTGCAGTCCAAATCAGTGTGACTGTAACTGGCGATGCCAAAACGGATGCCGAAAATGTGGCGAACGCAATCCTTCTGTTTTATAAAAATCTCGGCATGAAGCCTCTGCGGGAGACCTTGCAGAAAAAAGGATGCCTTGACGATGAGCAAACCTTTATTGAAAAAATGATTCCGGTGGTTATGGATGATTTCAAATCTCACCAATGGCTCCCGCCCATTCATACAGGAGACTATCGAGAGAAAGTTGGCAGAGTGTGTTCTGCAATTTACAACGAAAAATAGGAAGGTGAAGATAAGAATGGATAAAAAGCAAACCGCAGGCAGAGATGCGTTAGGTGAATTTGCGCCTAAATTTGCGCAGCTCAATGATGATATTTTATTCGGTGAAGTGTGGTCGAGAGAAAACGCCCTTTCCCTGCGTGACCGTTCCCTTGTCACGGTGGTTGCACTCATGAGCCAAGGGCTGGTCGATTCTTCTTTTCAATATCATCTTGCAAGCGCAAAGAAAAACGGCATTACGAAAACTGAAATTGCAGAAATTTTGACCCACGCTGCTTTTTATGCGGGTTGGCCAAAAGCATGGGCAGCGTTCCGCATGGCAAAAGAAGTTTGGAATGAAACTGCCCCGGCTGAAAATGCGAAAGAGAAACATGAAAGCAGTATGATTTTTCCAATCGGACAGCCAAATGACGCTTATGCCCAGTATTTCAGCGGTCAAAGTTATCTGGCTCCGATTTCTACGCAGCAGGTCGGCGTATTCAATGTCACTTTTGAACCCGGATGCCGCAATAACTGGCATATCCATCACGCAGACAAAGGGGGCGGCCAGATTCTGATTTGTGTCGCAGGGCGAGGGTTTTATCAGGAATGGGGAAAAGTCCCCGTTGAAATGACCCCCGGTGACTGTATCAACATTCCGGCAGGCGTGAAACATTGGCATGGAGCAGCCTCGGACAGCTGGTTCTCCCATCTGGCAATCGAGGTGCCAGGAGATAATTGTTCTAATGAATGGCTCGAAGCTGTTGATTGATTGCTTCAAAGCAGCACAGCGATTCTTGGTGTGATGCAAACTCTGAATAAAAAACTTCTCTTGTATGGAAACGATTTGTGACCATACAAGAGAAGTTTTTTGCTTTTTTGTGCAGCCTATTCGGAAATCTGCGTACACAGGGCTTATTTCCGAGCCTTATTCTTATGACTTGGGAAACTCTTTAGCAGCTTGGACTTTTTGAATACTCTCTTCATAGTGTCATGTTCATCTTCGGGGAGCTTATCGTAGTCGATTTGCAGCTCCTCACAGAAGTAACGCCAAAATTCTTCGATGGGATTACTCTTGTATTTCATGGACTGCAAAAGCCGCTGCATCTTTTTATCGTTGGAAGCAGGGCGTTCAATGGGCGCAGATTCTGTGGCATTCTGATTCTTTTCCCGGATGCTGCGAATGACCCGATCCAGATCGCCGTGGATGTTATGGAAGAAATATTCTTCTTCGTCGATGCGGGCAGCTTCCAGAACCTGAACATACAGGTCTTTGCTTTCCGGGTTATGCTGCTGCACAATTTGGAGCCGAACTGCATTCAGCCAGTCGTTCATATTCTTTATCTGCATGGTGGCAATGCCATCCACATAGATTTCGGTGTCAGTCATCAGCTTTAGAAAATCCGGGTGTTTTATCATCTCACAGAACAAGCGATTGTTGAGCCTGCCGCTTTTCAGAATATCCAAGGTTTCATCGTCCAGATGAAGCTGGGCTATGTCGTGATTCTGAACTTCACGGGATTCGGTGAGCCCCAGCAGCCAGTCGGTGGAAACATGATAGTATTCGGCAAGGGTCACCAGATTTGTATGGCTGATGTCTTTGTAATCGTCGCTTTCATAGCTCCCCAGAGTGGATGAAGCGATTCCTGTTTCATCTGCAAGCTGTTTCAGCGTGAAGCCTTTTTCTACAACTCGCAAATCCTTTAGTTTTTCCTGTATGGATAAGCCTTTTTTCATGGCGTGTTCTCCTTCCTGTGTCTGTATTTCTGTTGCTGATTTCATTATATCATGCCTTTTCCACAATCGTGGAAATTTTTGTTTTTCAGCCGAAAATCCTACTTTGCGGATATACGCCACGGGGGTCAAAAATGTTCCATAATGTAGTCAGTTCATCGATGGATTATTCCAATCGAATGACCGTCCTGATGGGATATGCTTCCCGGCGAAGCACCGCAGAGACTACCGGCAGGAACATGGAGGAACCCTGACCGATACGAGCGTGCCAACGGAAGCAAAACGCCGCAGAGAAACTGGGGCAGGAACGACATCAGGGTACAGCGGCGAACTGACACAAATAATGATACCGAAACACAACTTTTCTGACAGGGGGTAGTCTACCCTGTCAGCAATCCTTCGGGGATTTTTGCACCGCTCCAAGGCGGTGTTTTTGTTTAAAATCGCCCCGAAACCATACACAAAATCGGGAGGATACTATTGTGCCGAGAATGAGGCAAAAGAGGAAATTGGAACTGTCCTTTTTCCTCAGTGACCGGGGGCGTGTCAGCTACAACGATCTGTGCCGGAAGTGCCAGCATGAGTGCAGGCAGAGCTTCCGGGCGGTTGTGGTTGACTGCCCCCGTTATTTATCCAAACGAGCAAAGAAAAAGGAGGAACACACCGAATGAATTTTGAATTTATGACGATAGACACACCATTGCCGCCCTGTATGCCCTTTCCCAGAGCGTTGACAGGATTTCCAGTCAGCAGCACCGCAAAGGTCATGTACTGCCGGATGTTGGACGCTATGCTATCCAAAGGGCAGGAGGACGAGAACGGAATCCTGTTTGTCTGCTTCCCTGTCA
>OIYO01001528.1_pt1 | contig 12091 bp, 8 predicted proteins | sample 1588191 | NCBI WGS metagenome assembly OIYO01 (sample SAMN03283275) | human gut metagenome | biome: human-associated habitat; material: feces | host: Homo sapiens | place: Peru | collected 2012 | reverse complement strand
CCGCCGGGCGAAGTCGTAGCAGTACGGAAGCCAGCCCTCCTCCGGTTCCGGCCCGTCCAGCCGCTCCAGGTCCTCCCGGCACAGGTCCAGCACCCGGGCGCAGCACAACCGCCGGTCCATCAGCGGCGCAAAGCGCTGGAAATATCCCTCGCCCACCAGCTGCGCCGCCGTCTTCTCCCGTCCGGCCAGGTATTCCGCCGCCGGGCGGAGGGACAGCCGCCGCAGAAGCGCGGCGTTCATCTGGCGGATGCGTTTTTTCGTCATGGCGATCCCTCCCGTATCAAGGGGCGCACCGCCCGGATACGCCCCGGACGGCGGCTGCTTTTACCGGTATTTTATGCCACGGGAGCGGGTGCTGTCAATATTTCTCCGGCGGCAATCTTAGTATGCCCTTAAGGCTTTGTTCACAGTTCGTTCACATTTGACTTTTGACCTCATGCTATGATGGTAGGGACAGCCTGCCGACGGTTTTTCCCGTTTTTCGCGGAACATTTTTCCGGGGCATGCCGTCATACATGTATGTGAGACACTGCGGCGCGCCGCAGAGGAAAAGCAAAGGAGATAATACGATGAAGAAAGCTGCATTCATTCTGGCGCTGGCCATGCTGCTGGGCGTAGCGGCCGGCTGCGGTGAGAGCAACGGGGAAGCATCCGTGCAGTCCGTCTCCATGATCTGCGGGCTTAGCTCCGCCGGTCTGACGGATCGGTTTGCCGGCGTGGTCAGCGCGCTGGGCGAGACGAACATCAAAAAGGACGATTCCATGACCGTGGGCGAGATCAAGGTCAAGGTGGGCGATCAGGTCAAGGTGGGCGACGTGCTGTTCACCTATGACATGAGCGAATTACAGCTCAGCCTGGAGAAGGCCCAGCTGGATCTGGAGAGTCTGAAATCCCAAGTGGCCTCCAAGGAGGAGGAGAAATCCCAGACCGAGGATATGCTGGATGAGACGACGGACGATGCCGCCCGCCGCCAGCTGCTGCTGGATGTACTCGAAGGTGAAGATATCCGCAACTTCCTCGCCCGCGTCGATGGCGGAGTAGCAGTTGAATCCGCCCACGCCGTTAAAGATATCCACCATTTGGCTCATGCTGGTCGCGCCGGGCTTGTCGCCAATCGTGCCGCGCAGCTGCGCCAAGGTCTGCTCGTTGTAGTCGCCGAGCTTGCCGTACCAGTTCATCACCATCAGGGCGCTGACAACGCCGCAAGACCATTCGCTCGTCTGCTGCATGGTCTGGAAGTGCGGCAGGATGGTCAGCGTGTCGGTCGAGGTCATGTTGTAGAAGTCCAGACGGCTGAAGTACGGGCTGTCCACATGGTCGCCCGCGCGTTCGACGCTGTCCGCGCCGTCTTCCGGGCTGAGATCCACCGCGTAGGGAATCTTCATCTCGTCGGAGTAGTTGCCGTGCGTTTCGTCCGCCAGCGCCGCGACGCTCAGGAGCATCGCCAGAGACAGGAGCAGGGAAAGGATCTTCTTCATGGGAATCGTCCTCCTAAAAAGTATTTCGTCGCAGGCTGGCTGGGTAAAATGGGTACGAAAAAAGGTGATGTTTGCACAGCACACACCACCCCGAAAGCATCTTTTCAGAAAGCGTTCGGAGATAAGGATAGGTTGTCAGAGTCTATACAGTAAAGACTTACTTTTACTACTCTTATTGACCATTTCACAAGTTGCTGCGCGTCGTGACGCACAAGGAAAACCCGGTGAAACTGAGCTTTGAACTCAATCAATGAGATACAGCGAAAGCTGCGTGCGAGTTTATACCCCGCATCGGCATTTGACCCGGCTGTCCGTTCGGCCTTGCGCCCCTTGCGGGACGGGTCAGTGTCTTTTACCCGGAATGACTCTAACTCATTCCTTATCTGCGACGGGGTTGATTATACCGAAAGTTACCCCCCTTGTCAATACTTCCCGAAATATTTTTGTCGTTATTTGAACGTAATCGTCGCGGTGAGGATTTCCTTCTGCCACTGCGTCGCCTTGCCATCCTTGCCGAACACGCCGACGCAGCATTCCAGCTGCACTTCGCAGGATTTCAGATGGCTAACATTCTCCTCGCTCAAATCCACCTGAAAGCCTGCCGACACCGTGCCGTCCGGATTCTGCGTCAGAAAATCGCAAAACATCGGGATATTCGGGAATTGCTCGCTTCCCCTGATTTCCATCCGCACAGGAACGAGCGTCTTGCCGTTCTGCTCCGCCCATTCCGCCCACGAAATGCCGCTGGGGTCGAGCTTTTCGCTGACCGGAGTTACAGCCCGCACTTCCCACTCCATGTCGCTCTCCACGCCGACCAGCTGCACACTTTCATCCGCAGAAATGACGGCGGACGCGAACAGCTGCCCGGTCTCCGGGGAGTAGATGCCATCCTGCACCGTGAAGGTCACGCCGCCGATGGTCAGGCTGTCCCCCGAAGTACCTGCCTTGCCCGTCAGCAGCCCCAAGCGGTCATCCGCTTCGTTCTCGATGGGATGCCCCGCGTTCCAGACCAGTTCCGTGTGCGTGACGACTGCCGCATACGCCGTCGTCAGCACCAGCACAAGCGCCGCCGCCAGCACCATCGCGCGCCGCGGGAACGCCACATGCCGCGTCTCCTGCCCCTTGGGAAGCGACGACGCAACCCGCTGCCGGAAGCTATCCGGCGTATCGCCATAGGCGCGCTGCCATTTTTCCTGCTTCGTTTTATTCATCTTCCAACAGCTCCTTCAACTCGTCGGACTGCCGCAGCTTCTCTCTGCCGCGGTGCAGTCGGCTCTTGACTGCGCTCTCCCGTATGCGCAGCGTGCGGGCAATGGTGCGAATGTCCATGCCCTCCATGTAGTGCAGGACAATCGGCAGGCGCAGTGTGTCCGGCAGCGCGGTCAGGGCGCGGCACAGCATCTCGTCCGCATTCTGTGCTTCCCATTGCGCCGGCTGATTTTCCCCGACTTCCGCCATCGGGATGATTCGGCGGCTTCGGCGCATGATGGCATAGCACTCGTTGATGAGGATGCGCGTCAGCCACGTCTCCATGTACTGCTCCTGCCGCAGCAGGAAGCGCCCGCGCCACGCCTTTTCCAGCGCTGACTGCACGGCATCTTCGCGGTCAGCCTCGCAGCGCAGCAGCGTGCAGGAAACGCGGTAGAGCCTGTCCTGCATCGCCAGCACGCGCTGGGTGAATTCCGTCTGTGTCACTGCGCTCTCCCTCCTTTCCGCCTGTTAGATGGGGAAGAATGCAAAAAGTTGCGGGGGAAGATGAATTTTTTTCTTGCTGATGGGCAGCGCCCCTTGGGTTCCCCCAATTAACACGCGGGCACAGCATGAAAATGCGCTCAACTGAATCGCGCGAACGGGAGTCCAGAGGGGCGAAGACCCTTTGGCGGGGTCAAGGGGCAGCGCCCCTTGGCGTCTTCCCCAAAAAACAAAACAGGGCGGAGGATTGCTCCTTCCGCCTGTCCGCGTTTAGTGCGGGAAGTCAAGATGGAAAATGTGAATTACGCCTCAAAAAACGGCAGCACTGCCGCCGATGCCGCTTCTTCATCCGCGCCATCGCAGACGAGGAACATCTCATTCTGCTCGTCCGCATCCAGCGACAGCAGCCCCAGCATCGACTTGGCATTGACAACCTTCTGATGGCGGCGGATCATCACGCGCGCGTCAAAGCGGCTGGCGGTTTGCACCACCTGCGCGGCAAGGGTGCGGTTCAGCGGCTGATGATTCGGAAAGGTAATCGGCTTGACAATCATGAATATAGCCTCCTTAATTCGGCTTTTGTTTCGCTTTCAGTGTATCACAACATGGCGAATAATGCAAGAATTGCACACAAAAAGTACATTCCCGTTATTTGTCCGGCTTCTGTTCAGCGGCTTCCTTGCGGTCGGCTTCCTCCGCCTGCTGAATCAGCAGCATCAGACGGCGCATCCGGTGGTTGACGGCGGATTTGGACAGCGGCGGATCAAGCTGCGCACCGAGTTCGGTCAGCGACAGATCGACATTCTCCAGCCGAAGCCGGGCGATTTCCTGCAAGGCGGGCGGAAGCTCCCGCAAGCCGTGCGCAATCGTGTACCAGCGAATCGCACTGACCTGCTGCTGCGCGGCGTTGAGCATCTTCTCCGAATTATGCTCGTCGCAATTGATGGCGCGGTTTGCCGCCCCGCGCGCCTGCTTGCGGATGCGCACATCCTCCAGCGCAAACACGCTGCCCGACGCGCCCATCAGCGCCAGACAATCCGAAATCTGCTGCGCACCCTTCAAATACAGCACGGTCTGCCCCTTGCGCTGGAACGTGTGCACAGGCAGCTCCGCCTTTTCCAGCACGCGCGTCAGCTCGCGCACAAGCCCCGGTTCGCTCGCGGTAATCTCAAAGTGATAGTCCTTGTCGGGCGATGTCATTGTCCCCGCGCCAAGGAACGCAGCCCGCAGATATGCCCTGCGGCAGCACTGGCGCGTCAGGTGATGGCGCACAATCGTCCGCCGATACGACACCACGCCGTTTTCGTCCTTATCAATCAGGTGGAGTGCCAGCATCAGCCGCTGTGAATCCTCGTCGCCGATGGTCAGCACGCAGGTGCGCCGTCCGCCCAATCGCGCGTGCTGGACGTAGTGCAGGCGCGGCGTAATCGCCATGCGCGCGGTCAGCAGGCGGAAAATCCGCCGCGCCAGCGCCGTGTTCTCCACGCGATACTGCACCTGAACACGGCCGCCGCCGTGGAACGTCAGTGACCCGCTAGTGCGGTAGAGCGCCGCCAGTTCGCTGAGCATACAGCAGTTCTTCCCCAGTTCCAGTCGGCAGAGTTCATCCTTGACCGTGGCAGAAAACGACATTTACTGCACCTCCGGCCTTTCCTTCCAATGCGCCTGCTCCAGCTCCAAGTCGCGATGGGTAACGCTGATGGCATAGCCCTGCTCACGCAAAAACGCCGCGAGCGCCTCGCAGATGGCAACGCTGCGGTGTGCGCCGCCCGTGCAGCCAATGGCAATCGACAAGCGGTGCTTGCCCTCCTCCTGATAGTGTGGAATCAGGAACGTCAGCAGGCTTTGCATTTTCGTCATGAACTCCTGCGTCACGGGGTGATTCAGCACGAAGTCGCGCACATCCGCATCCAGCCCGGTATGCCGCCCCAGCCCCGGAATGTAGAACGGGTTCGGCAGGAAGCGCACATCAAACACAAGATCCGCCTGCATGGGCAGCCCGCGCTTATAGCCGAAGGAGTTCATCTCAATGTGCATGGCGTCAGGCTGACTGTCGCCGCTGAGAATCATTTCGAGCTTCTGGCGCAATTGCCGCGGCTTCAAAATGGAGGTGTCAATGATGTAATTCGCTGTTTCACGCAGGGGCTGCATGATAGCGCGCTCCTTGCCAATCGCTTGAATCAGCGACACGTTCTCCCCCGCCAGCGGATGGTCACGGCGCGTCTCCTTATAGCGGCTGACGAGCACGTCATCCGACGCTTCAAGGTAGAGCGTTTCGATTTGATAGCCGAGCTGCCGGCTCTCGGCAATCAGGTCGCTGACCGATTTTGCATCGAAGAACTCGCCGCTGCGCACGTCCACCGCCATCGCAACGAGGGGGCGGTGGAGCGCCGATTTCTCGATGGCTTCCATCATGCGGAACATCATATTCGGCGGCAGATTATCCACGCAGAACGCGCCCATATCTTCCAGATAGCGGTTGACGGACGTTTTGCCCGCGCCGCTCAAGCCTGTTACCACGAGAAAACGCATGATGAAACTCCTCCTTTGTTGCGATCGGCGCGGAATGCGCGCATAGCTGCTGTGTTTTCAGCAGGATAACAATAATTTCCCTGATTTTTCCGTTGCAAGAAACATCCTTGTTCCCCTTACACCTGCTCCACAGGTGCATCTTCGCCAAGAATCTTGATTTCAGGCTCCAGTTTGATGCCCTTTTGCCGATAGACGACGCGCTGGACGTGCGCCATCAGGGCAAGGAAATCTTCGGCAGTGCCGCCGCGGTTGATAAGGAAACCGGCGTGCTTTTCGCTCACCTGTGCGCCGCCGATGCGCGCGCCCTTCAGGCCGCACTCATCAATCAGCTGCGCGGCAAATGCGCCTTCCGGGCGCTTGAACGTGCTGCCCGCGCTGAAGAAGGTCAGCGGCTGCTTTTCGGCGCGGCGGCGGTTGAAATCCACCATTTCCGCGAGCAGGTCTTCGCGCTGACCCGGCGGCAGCTGGACGGTGACGTGCGTAATAATCTTGTTTTCCTTCATCAGGCGCGAAAAACGGTAGCCGAAATGCAGGTCGGGGCGGCTGTAACGGAACGGTTCGCCCGCCATGTTGTAGCCCTCAACCAGCGTCACCACTTGACTCATTTCGCCGCCGTACGCGCCCGCGTTCATGTACACGCCGCCGCCAATCGTCCCCGGAATGCCGCTGGCGAAGGTCAAGCCGCCAAGGTCGCAGTCCGCCGCCGCCATCGACAGGCTCGACATCATCGTGCCCGCCTGTGCGCGAATGCGATCGCCGTTCACTTCCACACCGCGCAAATTGCGGCAAATGCGAATCACCAGTCCGCGGATACCGCCGCTGCGCACAAGCAGATTGCTGCCATTGCCGATGACCGTAACAGGCACGTCCAGTTCCCTCGCGGTTTCAATCAGCAGCGGAATCTGCGCCGGGTCGTCCGGATTTGCCATCAAATCCGCCGGGCCGCCCAAATGCAGCGTCGTATAGCGCGCCATATCCGCGTTTTCTTCCAATTGGAGGGTGGGCGCGGCGTTTTTCAGCCGGAGCGTCAATTCGCGCAGAGTGCTTTCACGCATGTGCATTCCTCCCCTTTCCTATTTTACACGATATTTTCTTTCTTCACAAGATGGAACGTCACTTTCTCCTGTGATTTCTATGCGATTTCGCCGGTAAATATGCTCATCCGCAAAAAAGGCTGCGTCCACGTTCCTGTGGCACACAGCCGAAAATAGTATTTAGACCTCCATCGCCTCAAAGCGCCGACACCATGTGTATTTGCTGATAGCGCTCGACAGTGCGTTCGGGCAGTAGTAATTCAGCAAATCGCGGATGTAGGGCGGCATCACCTGATTATACTTGACCTCGAGAATGATGTCGTTGTTGTCAAACGGCGGCACGGTCGCCACGGCGGGGTTGAACAGGTCGATGCTGTTCATGCCCGAACGCAGCTGCTTGTCAAACGTGATGCGCACCTCCTCCGCCGGATGCAGATACGCCTCGCGCACATAGTCAACAATGACGACCGGGCGCAGGAGCTTGCACGTCATTTCACGGTAGATGTCGGACAGCAGGCCGTAGCGCGTCTGTTCCAGCCCAGTCGGATCGCAGGCAATAATTTGCTCCGCCAAATCGCGCGGAATACCCAGACTGCGCTTGGAAATCAGGCTGCCGACTTTCGTCTTGCACTCCAGCTTGATGTTCGTATCGCGCATGTTGTAGATGCGGATGCGATACTTGTCGCGGTTCTGGTCGCCGTCCATCTTGTCGAAGTAGGCGTCATTGAAGATGGTATCGAAGTACAGCGAACGAATGTGATATTCGTTGTTGACATCACCGTTCGGGTCGCGCCACAGCACACGGTCAAGCTGGCGCGACAGTACCTGATACTGCATCTCGTTGATGAAAAATTTCAGCTCATGCCGAAGAGGGATATTGCGAGCCATAGCTTTCGCCCCCTTCTGATGGTTAAGTCCCTGCTTCCGTCTGGCACGCCACGAGCGTCGCGTCATGCACGCCCTCGATGCCCAGCATCAGCGCTACCAAATCCTGCTTGTTGTCCAGCCGAACCTCCCACGTCATTTCCGCACCGGAGCGGGTCATCGTCTTGGAGCGCAGGCGGCGGTTCTTCACGCTGCGGCGCATCATCTGGTCAACGTCGTATTCCGCCTCTTCATCATAGTGAACGACGAGCAGGTAGGAGTTCGGCGTCGTGAAATGCACGAAGGTGAGCAGGAAGATAATCGCCGCAATCGCCGCCGCGACAACGAGCGCAATCGCGTAGAGCTTTGCGCCGAGGAGGATGCCCATCGTCAGCGCCCAGAACATGTAGGCGGTGTCCATCGGGTCTTTGACCGCCGTGCGGAAGCGGACAATCGACAGCGCGCCCACCATGCCCATCGACAGCGCGACGTTGGACGAAATGCACATGACGACCGGGGTCGTAATGAGCGTCAGCATCGCCAGCGTCATGGCGAACGACGGGCTGTACAGCACACCGCGGAAGCACCGCTTGTACACAAACGCAATCAGCAGACCGACCAGCAGCCCCAGCACAAGCCCCAGCACAATTTCAAACGGCGCAATCGCGCTGAACTGATCCGACAATGCACTTCTGAGCTGCTCCACAATGCCATTGGACGTAGATGTCACGTTGAGGGTTCCCATCCGTTTTTTCCTCCTATCAATACCGTCTTCTTATTATATCATGTTTCGTCAGGAGACGCAAGGGGCTTTGCCCTTGACCCCACCAGAGGCTCTGCCTCTGGACTCCGCGAAGGGACTTCGTCCCTCTCGACACCCGTTTCGCGATTGAGTTGGTGACTTCTGCATACTTCTTCCGCGTGTTTATTGGGGAACGAGATTACAATACCGCGTCATCCGGATAATCCGGCTGCGGGCCGAACAGCTCCTCCATCTCCGCCTTTGTCAGCTTGAACTCATCCTTGATGAAATCCCACAGGCGATGCGGGCGCACCTTCAAGGTGTTGTACAGTCGATTCACGCGGCTCTCCCAGTAGGTGTACGCACCGTCAATCGTCGTCGGCACTTCGCTGGTCACCGCCTTGTCGTTCAGCTCACCCCAGCGTTCCCAGTGGTTCTTCATCTCCGGCTGAATTTCCGCCACCACGCCGTCCAGTACCTGCGTCATGTACTCCGTCGTGAACGTCTTGTACACATCCGCCAGCTTTTCGAGGAACTTGCGCTTGTAGTCGGGATGCTCCAGCAATTTCAGGAAAATCGTGTTGTCGATTTTCTGTTCGCCCATGCCCTTGACCTTTAGGTAGCTCCACGGGCTGTTGAACTTGGAGCTGTACAGGCCGTAGTCCGCGTCGTACCAAATCCACTTCCACTTGCTGCCTTCCTGATGCAGACGGTAGTAGCGGATGTTGCCGATGTCGGAGTTGCCCACGAACATTTCCAGCGCCATGTATTCAAACAGGTTGTCCACATCCACGTTGTCGAGGATGTACTGCAAATCATCCGGATTTGTCGCCGGGCTGCCCGCCTTGATTTTCTTCAGCATCGCGCGGTATGCCTTGTTCGAGCCGAAGTTGACCGAGCCGTTTGCTTCGAGGATGTCCATTTCATCCGCCTGATCAAGCGAAAGCCCCTCAAACTGAGCGATGAAGAAGCGGTCAACACGTTCGCGCAGGTTCATATGCCCCCAGTACTGCCCATTGAGGAAAACCGTTACGGGCTTCCACGCCTGATGAATCACCTGCGTTCCATACGCGTCAAGCAGGCGCGACTGGAAACCGTCAAGCAGGCGCGTGGACATGGCGTCGTTGCCGGAATTGCGCAGGACGAGCGACTTATACTCCGTGTAGGGGCGGTCATCAAAGAGTGCAGCGGCGAACGTCTTGCTGCCATAGAGGGACTTGGCGCGCAGCTTCATGGATTTTTGCGGCATATCCAGCGAGTAGTTGCCAATGAGGCCGATGGCAATGCCTTGGCTGATCAGCTGCGTGCCGTCTACGTCGTAATACTCCATATAGCCTTCGCGCGGCGTTTTGCCGTACTGGCGGTAAATCGTGTTCTTGAAGGGAATGCCGCCGGACTTGTCGATGTTCGGGCCTGCCGCGAGCATACCGTTCTCTTCATTCCATAGTTCATCCGGGTCAACGGTGATGCAGACAATCGGCGTTGTATAGTACGTTTCCATCAGATACGTCCCGGTTGTCACGGTACTCGCCTTATACAGCGGATTCGCCGGGAACGCGCGGGCGCGGAGCGTCGTGGTGTGGGTAAAGGTGATATCCTGCCCCGTGTACAGGTAGCCCTTGTCCTGCGTGGGGGTAGAACCGTCGGTGGTATAGTAGACAGTTGTGTTCGCGGGAATCGTGAAGCCCGCCGTGACCGTTCCGTAATGCTTGCCGGGCTGGAGGGTCAGTTCCGGCGCATCGGCATAGCCCAGGAACGTGTCATTGCCGTTCTGCGCGCCCGCGGTGGCCGTGTCGTAATAAAAAAAGCCCTCGCGCCCGATGCTCCGGCCGTAGGACACATTTGTTGGAATCTCCGGCAGCACCACTTTGTCCAGTATTTTTCCCGTCGGATCCGCCAGCGTCAGCACCTCGCCGCCGCTCTTTTTCAGCTTGAAGGAGGTGTGCAGTTCGCCAGCGTTGCTCGGGGCCGTATCGCCGTCGCACCAGATGACCTTGTATTCACCCGGATTGATGGTCGTTCCCTGTGGAAACTGCCATTTTCGTGCGCGTCCAATATTGTCGGACAGGCCGTAGCCGGACAAATCGACCGCCTGATTGGAGGAATTGTAGATTTCCACCCAGTCGGTGTATCCGCCGGAGGGCGCCTTGACCGCCGTATCATTGGACGCCATAACTTCGGTCACATACACGCCCGTTGGGTTGAGGGAGCGGAGGATGGAATCCATCCTGCTCGCTCCCTCCTGCGTATTCGGCAGACCGGGCGTCGGGTTCTGGGTGATGATGAACACGCCGTTTTCGTTGCGCGCATAGGACGCATCCTTCGGTACGTTATCCAGCGTCACGCGGTCAACGAGCCGTCCACGGCTGTCCGACAGCACCACATTATCATGCTCCGCGCTGAGGCGGAAGTTCGCGTGCGGCACGGCATTCGGGTCGGTGTTGGGCGTTTCATCGCCGTTGCAGTAGACCAGATAGTACCCGTGCGGCTGAATCGTCGCGCCTTCCGGGAAGCGCCACTGAAGCGGCTTGCTCTCGTTGTCGCTCAGCGCGTAATTATCCAGCGAAATCACCTGATCGGTCGTGTTGTACAGTTCCACCCAGTCGCAGACGTTGCCGCTTGCATCGGTGTAGCCGGTCAGCGGGTTCGGACAGACCTCGTTGATGATGACCGCGCCGTCCGTCACCAGCGTCGCCGCGCGGTATTCCTGATGTCCGCTCGTCGTGTTCTCGTAGCCGGGGCTGTACTCGTTTGTTGTGCCCCAGCTGCCGTCCGGCAGGCGCGCATAGCTCTCGTCCACCCCCAGAATCGGGGTTTTCACCGAGTCAATGAGGTACGCGTTCGGGTCATAGATGTACAGTTCCTCGCCGTTGGAGGAAATGGAGAACTTTGCGTGCATCGGCTTTCCCGCAATCGCCTGATTTTTCTTGTCGCACAGCACAATCACGCGTTCGCCCGCCGCCAGCTCCATATCCGGGAACAGAAACTTAATCGACGTGCCCTTGTTGGAAAGACCGACGTCCTTGAGGTTGATGGCGTGGTCGGAGCTGTTCCAGATTTCCAGCCAGTCGGGGTAATTGCCGTTTTCATCCGGCATCGCGGTTCTATTCGCCGCCATAACCTCGCTGAAAACCAGTCCCTCATAATTACTCAGCGCGCCGCCTGTGGAATGCACCAGATTATCCTGCGACCCCGCGGAATAATACGCCTTCTGCACGGGCTTTTTGGGGCTGGCGATGACCACAATTGCCACCAGCGCAATCAGCACGGCGCAGATGAGGACATTCAGCACACGGCGTTTCTTCTTACGATATTTCACAGCGGGCGGCATCTGCTTCGGCTCTGCGCGACGCTGCCGTTTTTCGGGCTGATAAGACTGCATGGTAATCCTTTCTGCGGTCAGGAGGATATTCATCCCCGCCGCGGCGCAGGACGGTCAGGCGGATTTTCGCCATCCGTTTCCCTTTCGACAAATAGAACGATGCAGCACCGTCCTATCCTGCATTGTATCACAAAAACCTATTCCTGCGCAAGCATTATGACCCTTTTGCGCGGATTTTTCATCTTTTGGTCACAATTCGGGTGATTTTGCCATCCATAGGCGCGGATTTTCGCCCCATAGCAAGGCAATGATGGAAGGGTTCGCGTCCTCAAGCGCGATTTTTCCTGCAACGATAAAAGTCAAGCCGCAGACAACCCCAAAAGTTGCGGCGCCGAAGGTTTCCAAAGGGCGATCGGAAAGCCCTTTG
>OIYO01001527.1_pt1 | contig 12097 bp, 10 predicted proteins | sample 1588191 | NCBI WGS metagenome assembly OIYO01 (sample SAMN03283275) | human gut metagenome | biome: human-associated habitat; material: feces | host: Homo sapiens | place: Peru | collected 2012 | reverse complement strand
TATTATGCTTATCTCCATACTTCACCTCCGATTCATATAAGTACAATCACAAGTATAAGTCCTGCTGATATTCCTGTAACGATATAAGCCTTCATCTTTCCTGCAGCATTGGTCTTAACCACATCAAGTTCCTCATTAAGTTCACATATAACAGACTGTATAAGTGTCATCTGACTGTCTTTGTCAATAAATGTGCTTATATTGCCTGCCTCTTTTATAATCTCCAGCTGTCTTTTGCCAAGTATTTCTGCAAATGCTTTATCAGCAGCATCATTCCATATCAATGCAAATGTATCAATGTCCGATTTATTCAATGCTTTGTATATGTATCCGATAAAATTTCTGACATATGAACACATGTCAAAATCTCCAAGGCGTTCAAATATCTGTGTCATATCTATAAGTGAATATCCTATATGATTGTTCATTACAGCAAGCATTCTTACCATGTCCTTCAATATTGTTATTCTGTTTTTCAATCTCTGGCTGTATGAAAGACCATACATAAAACAGCCTGAAAGTATTAATATTCCGCCTATATATCCAGACATTTCCCTGCCTCCCCACATTTTTCCAATATTACAGCCCTCTTAAATCCACTTTTTCCGAAAAGACATGTAAGTCTTTCATCTGTATCATATATACTACTTCCATGTGCAGTTCCTATTACAGTGCAGCCACTTTTAATGCAGTATTTTACAGCTTTAATATCATCTTCACCGCCAATCTCATCCATTGCTACAACCTGGGGACTAAGCGAACGAACAGCCATATATACTCCAGTAAGTTTATTACAGCCATCCAGAACATCTGTCCTGCAGCCAATATCATTACATGGAACTCCATTGACACATGCCGCTATTTCACATCGTTCGTCAATTAAAGCTACATTTTTTCTGTATATATCAGATAACTGTCTTATGATATCTCTTAGTAATGTTGTTTTTCCCAAGCCTGGTGGTGATATTATAATAGTGTGCTTTAACCCGTCTTTTAAAAGCTCATCCATTATATTATCAGCGCAGCCCTTCATCTGTTTAGCAATTCTTATACACATGAATGTCACATGAGAGAAATTCTTTACCTTTCCATCTTCCCATATAACCTGTCCGCCAAGTCCAATTCTGTGTCCGCCTTTAATTGTCAGAAATCCGTTTGCCATACATGATTCATAAGCATAAGACGAATAATTAGTTGCCATTGACATTATTCTTGTTATCGTATGTTCATCTACAGGAACCGTCCCTCTATGTTCACCATTATCGCATATGGCAGCAGGCAGTCTGCCTGTACGCAGACGGATTTCCCTTACATGCTCAAATCCTGCGTATATTCCAATGTCTTTAATTAATTCATCCGGAAGAATTTTATAGAGTGATTCGTCATACAAAAACAAGCCCTTTCACTATTGTTTTTCACAATATATGAAAGGGCTGTCCGTTTTATTCTACTGACTTTAAAGATTCGACCATAGGAAGCTTCTTTAACTTTCCATACATGGCCAGATTAACTACAACTGAGAAAATCAGTGTGATAAGATATGAATATATATATGTTGTCGGTTTAATAGCATATCCAAACATTACTGCATCCATCTCAACAGTAAGCATTATGTATATGTGAAGCATTCGTCCTAAGAACAGACCGAACATACCGCCTATAAGTGTAAGGAATATATTCTCACGGTACACATACATGCCTACCTCCGGGTCAAAGAAGCCAAGTACCTTAATAGTTGCAATCTCTCTTCTTCTCTCCGAAATATTAACATTAGTAAGGTTATATAATACAACAAATGCAAGCAGTCCTGCTGATATTATAAGCACCCATGTTACCAGATCAAGCGACTGTATCATATTCTCAAATCGTGTGACATTAGCATTAAGGAAGCTCACACCCCTAATATAATCTCTTGTAAGGTATTCATCTCCCATATAACTTTCAGTTTCGCTTACATCTCCGTTAATCTTTATAAGCACCCTGTTGTTATCAGGAACATTTCCAAAAAGTTCATTATAATATTCTGCACTTATATATACATAATGATTAACATACATTTCTGTAATGCCGGATACAACAGCCTCTGACTGCTTTCCAGCGGATGATGTTACTGTAATCTTATCACCTTTCTTTACTCCTAAATCTTTGGAGAGCTTTTCAGTGATAACAACGCCTGAATCTTCAAGAGCCACATCATTATGTCTTCTTCTTGTTCTTAATGTCACATAATCTTTAAATGCATTCTTATCATCAACTATGACATATTCTGCTGTCTCTGTATCTTCACTGCTCTTAACATCATCAGAATAACCACAGTTTAATATATAATCAGCAATGTGTCCGTCTGATGCCAGGTCACTTTCAAGAGTATCCATGTTCTCCTGTGTAATCCCATCTGTAAATGTGGCAACACTGTCATAATGTATAAGTTCACCGTACTGGTTATTGATAAGACATTCAATACTGTTCTTAATACCAAAGCCTGCTGTCATAAGTGCCGTACATCCTGCAATTCCTACAACAGTCATAAGAAATCTCTTCTTATACAGGAACAGATTACGCATAGTAACCTTCATGGTGAATGACATATGTTTCCATACAAATGTAATATGCTCAAGAAGGATTTTCTTACCACTCTTAGGTGCTTTCGGACGCATAAGCTCTGATGGAACCTCTTCTAGCTCACTATAGCATGAAAAAAGAGCTGCTATAACTGTTACTAAAACCATGCTTGTAATGGCTATAATTGAAAGAAGAATGTGACTGTCATACACTATTGATGGAAGCTGGTATATTATATTCCATGAATCATATATTACAAGCGGAAACAGCTTAAGACCTATAATACAGCCTGCTATTCCTCCAGTAACCGAAGCAATTAATGCATATGCAATATATTTGAATGCAATCACCTTTTTACTGTATCCTAGTGCTTTATATGTTCCTATAAGGCCTCTATCCTCTGCTACCATTCTTGTCATTGTTGTAAGACAGACAAGGGCTGATACAACTATAAAGAATATTGGAAATACCGTGGCAATGGCTTTCATCCTGTCTGCACTGGATTCATAATCTTTAAAAGAATACTGTTCCTGTCTTGTAAGCTCATACCATTTCCAGTCGTCGCTGTCACCATATTTAGATTCAAAATCCTCCTTAGCCTGAGCTTCAATGCTGCTGAAATCATAAGATTCAAGTGCCTTCTCATATGCTGGCTGTATATAAGGTTCGATAATAGATGAAACATCCATTCCAATAAAATAATTACTGTACTGCTCTGTAAGTGATTCTACAACATGCTGGTATATTGCAGCTTTGGCAGTTTCTTTAGCTTCATTAAGTGCTTCATCATATATAGCCAGAATTGCATCTTTTCTTTCATCAATCCTGTTCTGTGAAATATTATCTATTCTGTCTGCTGTTTCTTTAACGAGGTCTTTATACTCAGTTCCATATGTATCAAGTTCTTTTGCACCATCTACAGTAGCAAATATCTCATTGTAATAATCGGACATAAATTCATCTTCTGTAATATACATAAGATAATTAATCCTGCCGCTGCCTACATTAGTAGTTCCAAGGTCATACGATACATAGTAAGGTGTGTATACAGTTCCTACAACTGTATACTCTGAATCTTTAAGACTGTCATTAATATCATCCTGTGTTCCAGATGAAAGCTTAATTGTATCTCCAATAGAAAAGTTGTCCTTGGTGTCTTCATACCTTACAACACATTCACCCTTCTTTTCAGGCAGCCGTCCTTCCTTGATTCGTAACTGGTTAATGTAATCCTCATTATTCCTGTCTGTATTGTCAGGAACTGACATTATATGTACAGCTGTCTCTATGCTGTCTTTCCTGATAACTGCATCCTGTGAATACGCAGGACATATTCCTTTAACACCTTGAACTTCTCTTATTGCATTAATATCATCTTCATTAAAACCTATTGATGATAAAAGTCTTAAATCACTCATATTATAATCATCATAATAGTGATCTGTTGAATTCTTCATATCATTAGAAGATGCTGTTACTCCTGCAAAAAACGCTACGCCGATAGCAACAATTGCAAATATAGCTATAAATCTTCCAAATGTTCTCTTAATCTCACGAAAGAGATCTTTCCATACTGATTTTCCCATATTGTGCAAGCCTCCATAGTATTACCAGTCTATCTCGTCTACTGAAACAGGATTGTCATTAATAACAACACTGTCCACGATACCATTCTTTACCTTTATAACTTTATCTCCCATTGCTGAAATTGCCTGGTTATGTGTTATAACAACAACAGTTATTCCATTCTTCTTACACATATCACTTAAAAGCTTAAGAATGTTTTTTCCTGTATTAATATCAAGTGCACCTGTTGGTTCATCGCATAAAAGCATCTTAGGATTCTTTGCAAGTGCTCTTGCAATGGCAACCCTCTGCTGTTCACCACCTGATAACTGCGACGGGAAATTCCCTATTCTGTCAGATAATCCCACAGCTTCTATTGTCTTAACAATATCAAGAGGATCTTTACATATCTGCGTTGCCAGTTCAACATTTTCTTTGACAGTAAGATTCTGTACAAGATTATAGAACTGGAATACGAATCCGATATCATATCTTCTGTATGCTGTAAGCTGTCTTGAGTTGTACTTGTCAATTCTTTTTCCATCTACAGTTATTTCCCCTGTAGTACATGTATCCATTCCTCCAAGAATGTTAAGAATAGTACTCTTTCCTGCACCACTAGGTCCTAATACAACAGCAAATTCTCCTTCATTAATCTGAAAACTTGCACCATTAAGTGCCCTGATTTTAACATCACCCATTTTATATATTTTCTTTACATCATTAAATTCAATATATGCCATAATTCCTCCTTGTAAAGTTTAAGTGTCAATTATTCCACGTATAAATATCTATCTAAATAATACCTTAAATCACTCATAATATCAAAGCATTTTAATATAATCATACAAAGATATATTATTAAATTTCTATGAAGTCATCAAAATATTTTTCCATATTTATATCAATAATATTGTTTTTAATATGCAGTATATTAACTCCTGTAAATGCTAATGCAGCAGGTTTATATGCAAAATATGCCGTTCTTATTGACGCTGATTCCGGACGGATTCTTTTTGGTAATAACGAAAATACTGCTGTCAGCATGGCAAGCACAACGAAAATCATGACTCTTATTATTGCTTTGGAAAACTGTGACAAAAATTTTGTTGCAACAACTTCCGCCTACGCAGCTTCCATGCCTGATGTACAGCTTAATGCCGTAACCGGTGAGCAATTCATAATTAACGACCTATTCTACTCACTTATGCTTGAATCACATAATGATTCAGCTGTAATAATTGCTGAAAATGCTGCTTATTACTTATTGTGCAAAAATCCTTCTTTAAGGTCTGAAACTCCATTTATCAATAATTATAATTATGATTCTTCATTTCTATCAGAGATTAACCATGAACAAAGCGAAATACTTGTACATATATTTACTGACCTTATGAATGAAAAAGCAGATGATATTCTCTTAGCTGATACATATTACATAACACCTAATGGTCTTGATGACGAAGATAATTATAGTTTTCATCATACAACAGCATATGACCTTGCAAAGACTATGGCATACTGCATTAGCAATGAAGAATTCCTACACATAACACAGACTGTTTCTATGACATTTTCAGACACAACAGGCAGATATCATTATCAGGTAAACAACAAAAACAGACTTTTAAATCCCGATGAAGGAATTATCTCTGGCAAAACAGGTTTCACTAACAAAGCCGGATACTGCTATGTATGTGCATACAAGGACAATGAACGTACCATCTGCATTGCATTGCTTGCATGCGGATGGCCACCTAATAAGAATTACAAATGGAGTGATGCTAATTATCTTATAGCACTCGGCAAAAAATATTACAAAGAACGGTATTTTAATTATCAATTCGTATTTTATGTACCCGTTACCAATGGGAAACGTAATTATTGCCGTCTTATTCCTGATAAGTATGTTGAATTTCTTATTTGTGATGATGACTCTGTCACTTATGAAATTAATCTGCCTGAAACTCTTCCAGCTCCTGTTAATTCAGAACAGATATATGGAAGCATTAATCTGTACGTTAATAATGTATTTTATGATAGTATATATCTAAAAGCTGAACAAAGTATTATCAAGCAGTCATATTTTCAAATAAAATTCAAAAAATATATAAATAGTTCCATAATTTATCATATTATTGTTTAAAACACATGACATCTCTATAATTGTGTTATATAATATCAAATTGAATTTAATTAACCAATTAACTATGGAGACAATAATTATGAGTAAAATATATAAAGTATTTCCAGGTGGAAAGTTCAAGGTTCTTACTTTTAGCTATGATGATGGAAAGATTGAAGACAGACGTCTTGTAAAACTTTTTAACAAATATAATCTTAAGGCAACTTTTAATCTTAATACTGGTATTATTGATCCGGCAATAAGAATCCCTCAGGAAGAATGGCCAGAGCTTTATGCTGGTCATGATATTGCTGTTCACACATTTACACATCCCACAATGATAAGGCTCAATGATTATGCTGTTATTAAAGAGATTCTTGAAGATAAGAATAATCTTGAAAAAATATTCCATCGCCCAATAACAGGTTTTGCTTATCCTAACGGTTCTTTTGACAGCCGCATCGTTGATATTGCAAAGTCAGTCGGAATCAAATATGCGCGCGTAACCAACGACAGATATGCTGCTACCAAGGCTGCCGAGAATTACGCTTCCAGTGCGGAGGGACCTATCCCTATCGGTGATGAAAACGGTTTCTTTATGCCTGATGATTATATGAGATGGGTTCCAACCTGTCATCACAATCATAACCTTATTGATTTCGGCAAAAAGTTCATGGCACTTACTAAAAAGCAGTATCTTTACATGATGTATGTCTGGGGACACAGCTTTGAATTTGAAAGAAACAATAATTGGGAAGTTATAGAAAAATTCTGCGAGATGATTGCTAACCGTGATGATATCTGGTATGCAACTAATTCAGAAATTGTTGAATACAATGAATTATTTGACAGACTTGAATTCTTTTCTGATAATGAATATGTACATAATCCATCTGTAAAATCAGTATGGCTTGCTGTTAATAACGACACTATTATTGAAGTAAAAGGCGGCGAAACAGTTAAATTATAAAGTTATATTTTAATAACTAATTAATAAAGGCGGCTCACCATTACCGGTTTGCCGCCTTATTTTTACTCATGCTTAAGATTCTTAAATGCATTTCTTAATGTAATTGGATTACCATATCTTAATGTTCCCATTCTGTATATCTTAGAGCCTAATATTCCTACTGCTATTATACTTGCAATAAGAATAACATAAGATACAGCTATCTCCACAAAGCTTACACTACCAAGCGCCACTCTTGCAAACATTGCACTATATGAGCTTATAGGCAGGAATGAAAGTACTTTCATAAGAACTCCATCTATATTATTGAGCTGGAAGATTCCTATGAAATACACAATCATAATAACGAACTGCACGCTTCCGGCACTCTTATTGATATCCTCTGTTTTAGACACAAGTGCGCCCATTGCTCCATATATGAATTCATAGAATAATAATCCACCAAGTCCAAAGAATGCAAATGTAATAAGAACATCTGATGGAATATTAAATATTTTATCAAATAACCCGCCCCATGAATCTCTGTTAATCTTATAACTTCCAAGCACTACCGCAAATACAATTCCAACCTGAACAATTGCTGCAAATGTACCTGCGAGTACTTTTCCGAAGAAAAGACTATTGGTATCTGCACTTGTTACAAGAAGTTCAATTGTTCTGTTAGATTTTTCCTGCGTAACAGATGTCGCAACCATTACTCCATACAGAATAATAACCATAAACACAATAATGATAAGTGCATAACAATACCAGTAATTACTCATCATATCTTTTCCAAGTACAGTTGTTTCAGAACTGATAACCGGATTAAATGCTTTCTCAATTTCTGTCATATCAAGGTTATTGTCTTTACAGTAATTATACTGGCTGAGCAGCTGCATTGCAGATGTAAATCTTGCAGTCATGTTGTCATACATATCACTATTATTAACAACATATTCAAACTCCATTCCATTCTTTACAACAAAGCCAGCAATAACATTTTCATCATCTTGAACTTTCTTTACAAGAGCATCCCTTGATGAAACATATGTAATATTAGCATCTGTGAATACACCTTCAATAATTCCAGTTTCTGCAAATTTATCTTTCTCATCATAGATTGTAATAACATCTGTAATCTCTGTATTATCCGATGATATATCATCTGTATCATCTTTGTTAATTCCAAGAATTGATGACATATCAAATATACTTGGAAGAAACAGTATCACTGCAGCAAGAACAGCTATAACGATTGTAGAAATCATAAAACTTTTATTCTTAAGATAATTCATTATTTCGTACTGGAATATAACTCCGAATTTCTTCATTATCTGTCACCTCCTACAGCTTTAACAAATATATCATTAAGCGACGGTCTGTAGCTGTCAAATGCTGATATCTCAACACCTGTCCGCATAACAGATTGAAGAAGCTCATTTCTTGAAAGTTCATGTATGTTCTTTACGATTACGCAGTCTTTATGTATTCCAGTTACAGCTAATATATCTGTGCATTCTCTCAAAAGTTTCTCAGCCAGTTCATCTGCTTCTATTCCAACTGCAGATATTATAAGCTGGTTCTTACCATATTCAGCTTTGATATCTGCAAGATTACCTGACAATGCAATCTCTCCATTATTAATTATTGCAATATCTTCACAAAATTCTTCAACATAGCTCATCTGATGGCTTGAGAATATTACTATTCTGCCCTCCTCTATAAGTTCAGTTACAACATCCTGTAATATCTTGGAATTAACCGGGTCAAGTCCGCTGAACGGCTCATCTAATATAACAATCTCCGGTTCACATACAAGCGTTGATGCAAGCTGGACCTTTTGCTGGTTACCTTTGCTAAGAGTTTCCAGCTTTACATCTGCATATTGTGATACCTGGAGCCTTGCAAGCCATTTGTCAGTATTCTTCTTAGCCTCCGCTTTAGACAGACCTCTTAATCTTCCAAGATATATAAGCTGCTCTGATACCTTTTTCTTAGGATACAAACCTCTCTCTTCTGGCAGATATCCTATCAGATGTTCCTTAGGATTAAATTTCATATCATCAAGAATAACTTCTCCTGAGTTGGCATGAAATACATCCATAATAATTCTTATAGTTGTTGTCTTACCTGCACCATTACGTCCAAGAAGTCCTAAAGCTTTACCACCCTCAACATTAAATGAAATTCCATGAAGGACTTCTTTCTCACCAAATGATTTAGTAAGATTCTTTACTTCAAGTCTCATTGTTTAATTATTCCCCTCTCATAATTTTTATACAAGTATTATAGCATATATATTTTGATATTAAAAGTTTATGATAAAAAATCGCAAAAAAATAAGAGCAGATTATCCTAAGATAAATCTGCCCTTACAAAAAGAAACTAATTAGCTCTTTTTCTCTTTCCAACACAAACTAATACAGCAAGTGCTGCGCCAGCTAATATAGCTGTGTAAACAGCAACATGACTTGCATCACCTGTCTGAACTGAGCCATTATTCTCTGTAGATCCGCTTCCTGCATTATTGTCATTAACATAAACAATAGCTACTGGAGAAAGATCTGAAAAGAATGCTGTAATAGTTCCTGCTGAAGGATCAACAGCATTTGGCTTAATAAGTTCCCACTGATTAGATACACAACTGAAGTGAAGAACTCTGACATTATCAACAGTCATACCAGATGTAAGAGGTGCTTTCCATGTAACAGATACATTCTTAGCATCCTTTACGATTTCACCAGAATTAGTCTTGTAAGATAAATCCCTGATATTAGCAAGAAGTGATAATGACTTAGTGTCTATCTTTGCATCAGCAGTTTTAGCAACAGCACTGTTAAGAACTGAAGTAAGCTTATCTAAATCTCCACCATTAATAGATAAGATATCATTAATAGTGCTACTCTGTACACCTACCTTATTAAGTTCTGCTTCTGTTGCATTAGAGAACACAAGCTTAATATCTCCTGATGCTACAGCATCGTTAACTGTAACAGTCTTACCATTAACAGTAACTTCTGATGTACTATCACTTGATATAACTTCCTGTGTATCACTAACACTAGGTGCTGCAAATACAGTAGCTGTCATTAATGTTATAGCAGCAACTGCAGTAATAGCAGCCGATAATAATTTCTTTGTCATTTTATATTTCCTCCTTTTCTCATTTATAGTTTATGCGTATGACAAATCCGCATAAAATTTATGATAATGAAGAGTCCGTATAGAACATCTTCAGAATCAACTCCTGAAAAGCTTTCTCATCAATGTAAAATTCATCATGAGCCTGTCCTGTCTTATTTTCACCAGAAGGCTTATAATAATCTGAATTCATATCAAAACTTGATTCAGCATATAAAGAAATAAAATCATTCAGTTCACCAATTGAAATGTTAGTAACAAGTGTACTAAGCATCTTGGTTGTCTTAACAATTGTTGCTTCATCTTTGGCAAGCTGCTTGAACTTATTCATATAAGCTTCAAGAAAAACTTTCTGTCGCTCCATTCTTCCTTCATTAGAAAAATCTGTTCCGATATCTCTGAATCGTACAAATCTTTCTATGTTAGATTCATCAACAATAAGTGTCTGTCCTTTTTCATATTCAGGTCCAAATTGTTTCAAGTCATCATTAGGAACCTGAACTTCAACACTCCCTACTATATTAATAAGTGTTCCAAGCGAATTAATATTAGCTGCACAATAATATACTATAGGAATGTTGTTAACAAGATTAGATACTGCATCCGACATAAGGCGGCAGCTTTTATCTTTACCATCACCATATGAATATGCGAACGCCAGATGGTCTTTCCCCCATCCGACTACCTGCCCAGATGCATCAGTGACTTCTATATCAGTCATTGTATCTCTCGATAATGCAAGTATCTGCATTTTCTTGTTTCGCCTGTCTAATGAAAGAACATATATGCTGTCCGCTCTGCCGTTCTCTCCCGTATTACTGTTCTTTGCTTCCAGCGATTCTATGTCAGCAGATGAATCAAAACCAATAAATAAAATATTAATCAATCCTGTATTATAATTATAGTCCTTTCCATCAACTTCAATTGATGAATACTCTTTATTATCTGCAGAATCATCAGCTGTATGATGTTTCTTATCCTTCATATCATTATATATAAGAAACATCATACATATAATAACTATGAAAGATACACATAACACTGCTATCTTAATGTATTTACTTGTCTTTTGGTTTCTCTTCTGACTGTTCTTCATTGTAGTATTCTCCATAATAAGAAGCATCATTCTTATAATAGTATGAACCCTTATGAGTTCCTACTCCGTTAAGTGCTACACCCAAAATTCTACCTTTGCTCTTCTCAAGCTGTTTCTTAGCCTGAATTGCATGACTTCTTCCAACTGCATCTGATCTGACTACCATAACAGTACCATCAACCTTAGGTGCAATTACACATGCATCAACAACACTTCCTACTGGTGGTGAGTCAATTATTACATAATCAAATCTTTCTCTTAATACAGAAAGTAAGTCATCAAACTTCTTAGACTCCATTAGTTCTATTGGGTTAGGTACAACATGACCACTTAATATAACAGCTAAATTAGGAATATTAGTCTCATATATAAGCTGCGACTTCTGGCCTGTTATGTACTCTGTAAGACCAGCCCTTTTGCCTCTGATCTTATATCTTGAAAGAGTTACTGACTTTCTTAAGTCACAATCAATGTATACGACTTTCTTATTAATATCAGCAAAACTTTTAGCAAGCTGCATTGCAACAAAACTTTTTCCCTCAGCTGGATTAGTACTTGTAACCATAACAGTCTTAATATTCTCTCCTGAAAACATTATATTAGTACGAAGTGTATTGAACGCTTCTGTTACTGAGAATCCAGGATCTTTCATATG
>OIYO01001525.1_pt1 | contig 12125 bp, 12 predicted proteins | sample 1588191 | NCBI WGS metagenome assembly OIYO01 (sample SAMN03283275) | human gut metagenome | biome: human-associated habitat; material: feces | host: Homo sapiens | place: Peru | collected 2012 | reverse complement strand
AATGGCCGCATAAGAGAGCCCCCAAAATGAAGCAGGTTATTTTTTAACATTTACTATGTCGATATATCTCTCCGCAGACTGGAAAAGTCCGGCATAGACATCACGGAACTCCTGATCAATCAAAGTATTCCTAAAATAGAATTCATTGATATTCTGGTTCAAAGTCCGGTCCGGTCGCATACGGTCCATATAATAAGGAATCCCCCCGATCGCCATATAGCTGATGGCGATTTCATAATCGGATAAATGAAAACCTCGACTTGAATAGTATTGCTTGCACTCGGAAAGACAGAACGGTTCAAGATATATCTTTTCCGTCAGGCGGCCATAAAGTCCCCCATAATCCCTTATGACATTGTCCAGCATCCAGCTTGTCGCCGAACCGCAGACTATCAGAAAGATATTCCTCTGCTTTGCCGCCCAACTGTTCCAGAAATAGCCGAGTTCCTCTACAAGTTCGGAGGATTTTGGACCTGCAAGCCACGGAAGTTCATCAATGAATATGATTTTCCGCCTATTATGGTTAAACATCAGCAATTTTTTGAGGAGATCAAAAGCATCCATCCAATTTTCCGGCTCTTTGCAAGCGCTATCCAATCCATAATCCAAAAGACTGCGATAGAAGTGTTTCAGCTGCGTCTTTTTGTACAGAATCTCTTCCTCCTCACTTTTCTTGAATGTTCCGACAACAGAGAATGCCAGCTCACCTCTGAAAGCCTCATCGACAAGATATGATTTGCCGACACGCCTGCGGCCATATATAGCCAAAAACTCCGACTTATCCGAGCAGTACAGCCGCTCCATAATACCGAGTTCTTTTTCCCTTCCAATGATACCGTCCGTATTCATATATTCATATATTCCTATCTTACTTAACAAATATAATCTCCTTTCCAGACTTTTCAAAAAAACTCAGCCAAAATAATGCAGAATATCACATTTTGGCTGAGATAGATACGACAAGAATATAATTACTATTTAATTATTAATAAACACATTAATCAATACAACAAAGAAAATCTCAGCCAAAATCGCATAAAATATCGCATTTTGGCTGAGATAATAGCATCCTTAAAACAGAAGGTTGGCATCATCGTCTCCGCAGACTTTCGCAATATTCCGTTGGGGTGATTCCGGTCTGTTTCTTGAACATCCTGCTGAAATGTTGCGGATACTCGAAGCCGAGGTCGTAGGAGACCCGCGCGACATCAGAGCCTGCAGCGAGCGCGTTTTTGGCACGCTGAATAATATATTGGCGGATGTAATTGCCGGCAGTGTCTCCGGTCATCTTTTTCACGAGATCTCCGAAATATTTCGCGGACAAAATGTAGAAATAATACTCTTTCAGTTCGATACACCTTTCCTATACTCGCTCGGAGTGCTGCCTGTCATATTCCTGAACCATCTTGTGAAATGCTGGGGATACGGGAAGCCGAGGGCGTCGGCGCGACTTCAAGGGCCTGCTGCTGAATATGTTTCAGAGCCGACATTCCGGTTTCCTTCTTGACCAAGTCACTGAAATAGTTCGGAGATAGGCATAGTTTGTCGGCACACCACTGGACGGTAGGGATGCCGTGGTCGAGCGGGTCGGAGGAATGGAAATATTCATAAAGCAGACTCTCGAAACGGGTCAGGAGGTCGCTGTTCAGAGTCTCCCGTGTGACGAACTGGCGGTCGTAGAAACGGATGCAGCGGTCCAGAAGCAGCTTTATGCCGTCCGCTATCAGGGCGTGGCTGTGCTTGTCGATCGGGTGGCGCAGCTCCTCGGCGATGTCTTTCAGGCAATCGACAACCACCGTCCGCTCCCGCTCCGAAAGATGAAGTGCCTCGCTTGATGAATATGAGAAATAGGAATATTCCTTTAATATGGAAGCGAGCGGAGTGCCGCGAAGGAACTCCGGATGAAAGACCAGAACCCAACCTTCGGGCTGGTGCAAGAGACCGTCATCCTCGGAACCCATAACCTGACCCGGGGCGATGAACAGCATCGTGCCTTTCTGGTAGTCGTAAATGCTGCGGCCATATTTCAGGCTCCCGCACTCCGCGTCCTTCAGCAGCACCGCATAGACGTTGTACAGCTTGCGGCAGAAGCGCAGCGGCTTCGCTTTGCTGCCGTCAATGACGCTGACCAACGGATGAAGGGTCTCGACCCCGAAATAGTCATTGTACTGCTGGACGGAATCCATCCTCATTATCTCACTCATAATAAACGTTCATAAATCACCCTTCCGCATTCAGCGATCCCAAACACATCCAGATCGCTCCCATTTAGCAGTGGCAAGGCCGCGTTGACGGTCCCCGCGATGGGCTATGGATGTATGGGCTTGAACCACAACCGCAGCCAGCATCCACCGCGCGAGATGGAGATTGCCCTGATTCACGAGGCTATCGAGCGCAGCGTAACGCTCTTCGACACCGCCGAGAGCTACGGTTACCACATCAACGAGAAACTTGTGGGCGAGGCTCTGAAAGGCTACACGGACAGGGTCTTCGTGTCCTCCAAATTCGGACATAAGTTCGTGAACGGAGTCCAGGTAAAGACCGAAGAGGACAGCACTCCGGCCAACATCAGAAGGGTGTGCGAAAACTCCCTGCGCAACCTCGGCGTCGAGACGCTCGGCATATTCTATCAGCATCGCATCGATCCGAACACACCGATAGAGGTCGTGGCAGAGACCTGCGGTGAACTCATAAAGGAGGGAAAAATCCTTCATTGGGGGATGTGCGAGGTGAATGCGGACACAATCAGAAGGGCGCATAGCGTCTGCCACGTGACGGCCATCCAGAGCGAGTATCACCTGATGCACCGCGCGGTGGAGACCAGCGGACCTGAATGTCTATGCCGAAGCCTATGCGGCCCTGTTCGACAAGATCGGGCCGGCTATATTCATAACCCATTCACAGGGCGGTGGTGTCGGCTGGCTCACACTCCCTAAAACCGAGAATATCAGAGCGATAGTCGCTTACGAGCCTGGCAGCAACGTGCCGTTTCCGGAAGGCCGGATGCCGGAGGAGGGCAAGGTCCGTACCCTTTCCGGAAAGACGGAAGGCGTGGAAGTCCCGATGGACATCTTTCTGAGATTCACCCGAATCCCAATCATCATCTATTACGGCGACAACCTCCCTGAGACCCCGGAGCGTCCGGAACTCTACGAATGGACCCGCCGCCTCCACCTGATGCGCAAGTGGGCCGCTCTGATCAATGAATATGGTGGTGACGCCACAGTGATCCACCTCCCCGAAATCGGTCTGCACGGCAACACCCACTTCCCGTTCTCCGACCTCAACAACATCGAGGTCGCCGACCACCTCTCGGAATGGCTGCACACAAAAGGGTTTGACGACAAATAAACAGCTTCTGAATATCCGAAAACATCTATATATTTGCATTCATACACATCAGATGGGATGGTCAATATTGAAAAGAAATGCATAAGAAGAACATAATCAAGACTATACGTTACGAATCCCCGTGCGGCGCTTTGCTGCTGGGAGCATTCAATGACAAGCTGTGTCTGTGCGACTGGCAAGTGGAGAAGCATCGCGACCACGTGGACAGGCGGCTGAAACGTGTGCTGCGGGCGGAATTTGAGGATGGGACATCAGCTGTGATCGAAAAGACCGTGACGCAGCTTGACGAGTTCTTTGCCGGAAAGCGCGAGGTGTTCGATATTCCACTATTATTCGTGGGCACGGACTTTCAGAAAAAGGTATGGGATGAACTACTAAAAATACCTTATGGGAAGACGATTTCTTATGGCGAGATGGCGCGACGCATCGGTATGCCGAAAGCTGTCCGTGCCGTAGCCAACGCCAATGGCGCCAACGCCATTTCTATTCTCGCCCCTTGCCATAGGGTGATTGGCAGCAACGGTTCACTTACGGGGTATGGCGGCGGACTTGCGGCCAAGAAAGCGCTGTTGGGATTGGAAGCGGGTTTATCAAAACAGGGCACTTCGCTTTTGCTTGTGGACGAGTAGAGCGAAAACCGGCGATCATCTATCTTTGCAAAAAAATTAAATTATGACAAGGAAGAATTTCAAGGCGACAGGGATGGGATGCGCGGGATGCGCAGCCCGTATCGGCACGGTGCTGAATGAGCAGCCAGGCGTAAAGGAAGCGTCGGTAAGTTTCGTGTCGGGAAGAGCGACGGTGGAATTTGATGAAAGCAGGTGCAGCACAGACTCTCTGGTACAGGCTGTCAAGGATGCGGGGTACGGCCTTGTGCCGGAAGATGACGAGGATGAAGACGATGCGGAGGAACGGGAACGTAAAGAGCATAAAGCGTTAATCATAAAAGTGTCGTCCGCGGTAGCACTGTCCTTATCGTTGATGATAGTCAGTATGGCTTACGGAAGCCAGGCAGGCATAGCGATGTGGCTCCTTGCCACTCCGGTGGTGTTCTGGTGCGGCAGACAATTCTTTTCCAACGCCTGGAAACAGCTGAAGCACAGGATGTGCAGTATGGACACACTGGTGGCGCTCAGCTCGGGGATTTCCTATATTTTCAGCATTTTCAACTTGGCATTCCCGTCATTCTGGACATCAAAAGGCATTGTACCGCATCTATATTTCGAGGCCTCCGCAATGGTGGTGACATTCGTCCTTGTCGGGAAGCTTCTGGAAAACAGGGCAAAACGGCAGACGACATCCGCCGTCCGGAAGCTCATCGGGCTGAAGCCGAGAACAGTGACTTTGGTGGAAGGCGATGAGGAAAAGACAGTGGATGTGGAATCCGTCAAGCCTGGTGATATAATCGTGGCACATCCCGGCGAGCGTATCGCTGTGGACGGCATCGTCACGGATGGAAGCACCTACATAGACGAGAGTATGCTGACGGGAGAACCTGTCGCCATATTCAAGAATATTGACGCCAAGGTTTTTTCCGGCACTATAAATCAGAAGGGCTGCATCCGGTACAAAGCCGAAAAAGTCGGAGAGAGCACCTTACTGTCACAGATAATCAGGATGACGCGGCAGGCACAGGACAGCAAGCCTCCGATCCAAAAGACTGTGGACAAGGTCGCATCAATTTTCGTCCCTGCCATAATCCTCATATCCATAATAAGTTTTGTTGCGTGGTGTGTCCTGGATCCGGCTGACGGATTCTCCCACGGACTTCTCGCCGCCGTAACGGTGCTTGTCATCGCCTGCCCTTGCGCCCTCGGCCTCGCCACACCGACAGCCATAACGGTAGGCATCGGCCTCGGCGCAGAAAACGGAATACTGATAAAGGATGCCGAATGCCTGGAAAGGGCGGCGTCAATCAAGGCCGTCGTGATGGACAAGACCGGAACACTGACTGAGGGCAGACCCGAAGTCCGCGACGCGTATTTCGCCATACCGGAAAGAACGGAATATATCCTCTCCGAGCTTTCCGGTCTTGAGGCCAGATCGGAACATCCGCTCGCCGAGGCTGTCAAAGATTACGTAAAAGGTCAATGTCCATCAGCCATACCAGTAAAAATCAAAGACTTCAGCACCTCCACAGGCCTTGGAATACGCGGCACCGCGACTTTGCCCGATGGTGCCGAACTCAAGCTCATTTCCGGCTCATCCCGTTATATGTCAATGATGGGAGTGAATATTCCTCGCGCATTGTCAGAGAAAGCATCGGCAATGCCCGGGACTCTCATCTGGTTTTCTGAAAACGGCGAGGCATCAGCTGTACTGTCCGTATCTGACCAGATAAGGGAAACGGCCAAGGAAGGCATTGATCTTCTAAGGAATATGGGCATTGGCACATACATTCTGACCGGGGACAGAAAAGAGTCCGCCGCGAGTGTCGCCTCCGAACTGGGAGTAAGTGGTTTACGTGCGGAAGCATTGCCGACAGACAAGTTGGAGTTCATACGCGGCCTCCAATCCGCAGGCATCAGGACGGCGATGGTCGGGGACGGGATCAATGATAGCGCGGCCCTCGCGCAGGCGGATCTCGGAATCGCTATGGGCAAGGGCAGCGACATCGCCATCGACTCCGCCGGGATCACTCTGATGGGTGACGACATCAGGAAAGTAGCCGGAGCTGTACAACTGTCTCGCCTGACAGTGAGGACTTTGAGGGAGAACCTCTTTTGGGCGTTCATCTACAATGTCATTGGCATTCCGATTGCAGCCGGGGCATTGTATCCCGTTTGCGGATTCCTTCTAAATCCGATGGTGGCAAGTGCCGCTATGGCATTGAGCAGCATAAGTGTGGTGACCAACAGCCTCCGACTGAAATTCAGAAAATTATGATTCTGTACATCAAACATATGGTTTGCGACCGCTGTATAATGGCGGTACGTGACCAGTTGGAAAATGCAGGACTTGGCCCTGTCTCCGTGAGGCTTGGCGAGGCCGAGTTTGAAAGAGAGCTTTCAGATGACGAGGTGAACAATGCAAAGTCCGTCCTTGAGCCTCTTGGATTCGGGTTCATCGATGACAGAAAGAAACTGCTGGCGGAGCAAATAAAGCAGGCCATAATAAGGCTCGTCCATCAGGAAAAACCAATATTCCAGCATCGAAAAAAGTGCGCTCCTGCATATTCTTAATAAAAATCATTCTCCCTTTTTTACTTTCGCCACATTGCCGGGTATATATAGCGAGACGTCTCAGAAAACAAGCTCTTAAATCACAATATAAAAAGACCAGACCAAGATAGCGTTCTCGCAATAATAACTATCTTTGCGGTATGGAAAAACTGGTGATTATCGACTCCTGTATGAGACTGGAGTCCAGAACGAAAAGGATACTCGATGCGGCGAAAGAAGTGCTTTCGTCAAGGTACGACATTGAAATTATTGATGTTAATGAGGCTGCTTTACCTCCGCTGACGCCCAAAAGCCTTGCCGAGAGGTCTTCGGGGATTGTTCCGGAATCTACAGTTGCACTCGCCCGAAAGATCGCGGCTGCCGACAGGCTCATTATAGCGGCCCCTTTCTGGGATATGAGTTTCCCTGCCGCCCTGAAAGCCTTTTTCGAGAATATGTCCCTCTACGGAGTGACCTTCACGGACAACGGCCAGACCTGCACAGGACTGTGCCGATGCAAAAAAGTGATGTACATAACCACAAGAGGTATGAATATCCCGACCGGCAGCCCCCGCGAGCAAGGCAGCACATATCTTCAGGCCCTGTCATCACTCTGGGGTCTGGGCGAAATCACCACCGTGGCCGCTTGGAACCTTGATTACCTCGCTCCAGAAGAGGTGGAAGAGAAACTGGCTGACGCCTCTACTCTCGCCAAGGCCATCGCCCTTTCATTCTGACAGGAATCGTGTTCCGTAAGCAAGGATAGCGTTTTCACGCACAGGAAGTATACAAAGGCTCTTTCGTGCGTAAGACCAAGGATTCCACGCACAGCCCCCCGTCACTCAAAGCGCCTTGATCCAGGTGATCATCTCGGAAAGGACTTCAGAAGAAAAAGTCTCCTCGATTTCCTTATATTCAGAGAACTCGCCGGTGACGCAGTGCTGGAAAAGGTGGTTCAAACCATCTTCGGCGCGAATGACGTTCTTACCGCCAGAAGGGAGACTGGCCTTCAACGCCTCTATATTCCTGTCACACTGGACTTGAGTGTCTTTTGTGCCGTTTAGAGCCATAACGGAGCAAGTGATTCCAGAGAGCCTTTGGGACAGATCCAAACCCAGGAAATATTCCATATATGGCGTGCGGAACTGGGCCAAGGCGGCTTGGTAGTTCTGCGTCAAGGGATCCGAAAGGCCATAACCATCCGCAGACGGCAGCGGAGACTTCGACTTGATGGCGGCAAAAGTATCGGACAAAAGACGGCAGTAAGAATCGACCTCGGAGTCCGGCAGCCCGGCGGCCTTTAGCGCGTGCCTGTTCTGATCCAGCAATGTCTCGGCTCCCGAGACAATCATCCCGGCCAGACTTATGACGAAATCCACCTGCTTATCGGCCGCAAGCATCAATGCGATGCTGCCGCCCTCACTGTGACCAATAACGCCCACCTTTTCGAACCGCCCCCTCAAAAACTGGACTCCAGCCAAGGCATCGTTCTTCAAATCCTCTGTCGTGCAAAGCACAACATCGCCCGTCGATTCCCCGAAGCCTCGGTCATCGTACCTGAGCGTTGCTATTCCCGCCCTCGCGAAAGCGTCGGCGATGACAGCGAACGGCTTATGGCTGAACATCTCCTCATCCCGGTTCTGAAGGCCGCTGCCCGTGACCATAATCAGCACGGGAGTCTTCCTGTCATATTTCTCGGGTAGCGTCAGCGTCCCTTTCAGGACAGCGTCACCGTTGGTGAACGAGACTTCCTCGGTAGCGTAAGGGAACGGGCCGACCGGTGTCTGCGGCCGCCTGATGACCGGCGCGCCAGGCGTGAGCGTCATCGGGAACGACATCCCGTGCTGGGTGAAAGTCCCTGCAATGATCTTCCCGGCCCACAGTCCTTTGAACGAAGCGTTGATAGCCGGCACATTCAGCGTGATTCCACCCACCGCGTCCCTCGACACCTCGACTGGAATCTCCTTCGCACCCTGATCCGGCACATCAAGTGTGGCAGAATCATCCCCAATGTTGAATATAAGCGACAACTCCACGCCCGACACCTTCAACTTACCCGTCCACGCCCCAGTCTGCGCCCTAAGTGTCACCACAGCGACAGACATCAGCGCCAATGTCATCAAAATCTTTCTCATATAATATAAATTACAAATAGCAAAGATATAAAATCGGACGAAACGTGCAAAAACACACCTGTTTTTCCTATCTTTGCAATGCAAAACAAGTATCCTCAGAAAATGAGAACAATGTATATCTTGAATATATTCCTGACCATCGTGATCCTGGCCGTCGGCATCATCCTCATCATTGACTACGTAAAAAACAAGGACAATACCAATCTGTCTCCAGACGAGATCAAGGTAATGAGAAAGAACTACTTCAAAACGTCGATGCTAATCTTCGCCTTCCTGCTGCTTGAGCACATCGAGCGCTTTTTCAGATAGCTCATCCCAAGTCAAACACACAGCGGACAATCCAAGTTTTCATATTAACGGAAATATTCCCGAATAGGCTATAAGTTGATTTTTTTGCCGTACATTTGCACTGCATACCTTGGAGCAGTGAGCCACTCTGCAAATCTAAGGTTTGCGCAGAGAATCGAAGGATTATGGCGAAAATAGTGAAATTCATCAAGGATTGGATGTTGCCGTTGGCGATCGTCATCGGGATCTCATCGTACCTGATCCTATTCTTTGTCAATCCTTTGGCCCGGAACTTTGAGCCGGGATTCTCGAAGTTCGCCAAGGACATCCAGCCGACCCTTGTGGCCACAATGCTGTTCCTGCAGTTCAACACGATCTCCCCGCACGACCTCAAGTTCAGAAAATGGCATTTCATCGCGCTTGGGTTCCAGATCGTGATGTTCATCGCACTGACCTGTCTCGCCACGATGCTGCCAAGCGGAGGAGACCTCAGGATTCTTGTCGAATGCGCGATGCTCTGCTTCATCTGCCCGACAGCCGCCGCGGCGGGTGTCATCACCGGCAAGCTTGGTGGAAGCCTTTCGGACACAGTCTCTTACGTAGTGCTGATCAACATCGCCGCGTCTGTGATCCTCCCGCTTGTGATACCGATCGTCAACCCTGACGCCGGCACATCGTTCCTTGATGGGTTCATAGCGATATGTATGAGGGTTTTCCCGCTGCTGGTCCTGCCATTGCTCCTCGCCTGGGCCATACGCTACACCCTTAAAAGGCTTCAACGTTGGCTTATGCGCTACACAGACTGGGCTTTCTACTTCTGGGGAATGTCGTTGGCTTTCTCGATCTATCTTGCTACCAGAGCCTTGATGAACAGCGGAATCTCGGTCTGGACGGCAATAATGATAGGTGTCATCTCATTGGTCTGCACCATCATCCAGTTCGCTGTAGGAAGGCTGGCCGGAAGAAAGGCCAACGGAAAAACTGACCGCAAGGCCGTAAAAGCGGACGAAATCACCACCGGCCAGGCCCTCGGCCAGAAGAACTCCGGCTTCCTGATCTGGCTGGGATATTCCTATATGACTCCTGTGACCTCCGTCGCCGGAGGCCTGTACAGCATCTGGCAGAACATCATCAACTCCCTTGAGCTCTACGAGCAGAGCCACCGGACCGGGCAAGGCAAGAAATAGTCCATCGCGAGGCTTATGAAACAGGGAAAAACGTTATAGGTAAAATATTCCTTTGATTAAATAAGTTAATTAGCTAAATTCACGCTGGAATGAGTAAAAATGCCGCGCCAAAAGCCGTTGGAGACATTTTCCCCAATTTTTGATGTCACCCGATGGCCAAGTGCGGTAAATGAACATTAACAAATGGATGCACTGTCTTGCGACAAGATTAGGCCGCATCCAGCTAATTAACTTAATTTAATAAATGAAGCACTTCTTATGCTTGATGATTGCCTGCGTTATGGCAGGCTCCGGGTGTTTGTTTGGACAGGACTCCCGGGTTGTCAGCGGCGTGGTCATCTCATCAGACGATGGTCTGCCTGTCATCGGAGCGGCGGTCCTGGAGAAAGGGACAAAGAACGCGACGATCACGGATGTCGATGGTAAGTTCTCCCTCAAGGTCGGCCAATCAGCGAAAACCTTGGAGATCAGCTGCCTCGGTATGAAGCCTAAAGACGTGGCCATCACGTCCGGCGAGATGAGAATCACTCTGGAATCCGACACAGAAGTACTCGAAGGAGTTGTCGTGACTGGAATGCAGAAAATGGACAAGCGCCTCTTCACCGGAGCCACGACAAAACTGAGCGCGGACGAGGTCAAACTGGACGGCGTGGCAGAGATCAGCCGGGCCCTCGAAGGAAGAGCAGCCGGCGTGTCCGTGCAGAACGTGTCAGGAACCTTCGGAACGTCCCCTAAGATCAGAGTCCGCGGTGCCACTTCCATCTACGGCAGTTCCAAACCGCTCTGGGTTGTGGACGGTGTCATTATGGAGGATGTCGCCGAAGTCGATGCGGACAATCTCTCCAGCGGAGACGCGGTGACCCTGATCAGTTCTGCCATCGCAGGCCTCAACGCGGATGACATCGAAAGTTTCCAGATCCTGAAAGACGGATCGGCGACCTCTATCTACGGCGCGCGCGCGATGGCCGGCGTGATTGTCGTGACCACCAAGAAAGGACACGCCGGAAGCAACAAGATCACCTACACCGGAGAGTACAGCTACCGTCTCAAGCCGACCTACAAGCGCTTCAACATCCTGAACTCCCAGGAGCAGATGGGGGTCTATAAGGAAATGGAGCAGGCCGGCTACCTCAACCTGGCGGATGTCTATCGAGCCTCCAACAGCGGAGTCTATGGCAAGATGTACCATCTGATCAATGAATATGACGCCTCAAGCGACAGTTTCGGTCTGATGAACACTACCGAGGCAAAGAATGCCTACCTGCGCGAGGCCGAGTACAGGAACACCGATTGGTTCGACATACTGTTCAACGACAACATCTCCCGCAACCACGCCGTCAGTATGTCCAGCGGAACAGAGAAAGCGTCCTACTACACATCCCTCAGCGTTATGAACGACCCGGGATGGACAAGACAGAGTTCGGTCAAGCGTTACACAGCCAACCTCAACGCCCTTTACCACATCACGGAGAGCCTGTCACTGAACCTCATCGGCAATGCCTCCTACAGGAAGCAGAGGGCTCCGGGAACCCTGAGCTCATCAGTCGATCCGCTCAGCGGCGAAGTCAGGAGAGACTTCGACATCAACCCTTATTCCTACGCCCTGAACACATCCAGGACCCTGGATCCTAATGAATATTACGTCAGGAACTACGCTCCTTTCAACATCCTGCACGAACTGGACAACAACTACATCGACTTGAAAGTCACTGATCTCAAGTTCCAGGGAGAGATGAAATGGCATCCGCTCAAGCCGTTGGAGCTGTCCGTGCTCGGAGCCTACAAGACATCCTCGACAGTCCAGGCCCATTCAATCACCGACTATTCGAACCAGGCCTGGGCATTCAGAGCTATGGACGACGCGACGATGCGCAACGCCAACCCTTGGCTCTACACCGATCCGGACAAGGCCAACTCCCTTCCAGTCTCAGTGCTGCCGGTCGGCGGTTTCTACCGTGAGACTAAATATTCGATGGAAAGCTACGACTTCAGAGCTACGGCAA
>OIYO01001522.1_pt1 | contig 12149 bp, 10 predicted proteins | sample 1588191 | NCBI WGS metagenome assembly OIYO01 (sample SAMN03283275) | human gut metagenome | biome: human-associated habitat; material: feces | host: Homo sapiens | place: Peru | collected 2012 | reverse complement strand
TCCTTTGCAACACCCAGAATTCCAAATGCAAGAATCAGATACCATGTTTGTCTGATGTATTCCAGATTAAAGAGCGGTTCATACACACTGACACCATTCTTTACAAAAGCAATACATATAATCTGCGGACAAACAAGAAATACAAGAGTAAATATAACTGAAAAGATAATTCCAACAATTGAATCTGCTTTTGAAATCTGATTCGTTTTCTGTGGAACAGGCGGCAGATTGTCTATACCGTCATTTAATCCTTCCACCTTAATTCCTCTTTTATAGAAAAACGCAAACAACAATGTAACAAATGCAAATCCTGTCAATACACCGCCAAAAATTCCACCTATAATCCTGAATATGGCTATATACCAGATAGTATGCGATGTTACTGCAGCCATGATCTGTGCGAGTAACATTCCCCCGATAACACATGCCGTTACAATTTTCATTACATACACATACAGATTGTAATAAGGCTGACCAATTAAACAATCCTGTGTTTCACTCTTGTATTTCGAAGCAAGTTCTGCCGGAGTTCCCAGTTCTGTCAGAACAACTCTGATATCATGTTCAGTTGGAATAACATCTCCGCATCGTTCCTCTAGCATATCTTGTATTATTGTCTCTAATTCTGCCGATACATCTTTTTTCAAATCAGCCTTCATATATTTTGTAACTGCATAAATATATCTTTCAATCAAATCATTTCTCACCATTTATTCCTCCTCCATAAGAGCATTAATTGACTGGGAAAATTTTTCCCAGTGTGCTTTAATTTTTTTATAAACCAGTTTTCCATCTTCTGTAATGATGTAATACTTTCTCGGCTTCGTTTCATCTGTTTCCCATTCACTTTTTAAAAGTCCCTGACTTTCCAGTCTTCTCAGTAGCGGATATAAAGTATTTCCTTCTATTGAAATCCCCTTTCCTTCTAATTCCTTTATAAGTGAATACCCATACATCGGCTTATTTAGCTGTGCTAACACTACCATGATAAGTGTTCCTCTTCGAAATTCCAGAATCAGTCCTGAAATAATTTCATCGCAATTCATTCAATCTCTTCCCTTCTTAATTATCCAAATCAACAATATTCATCAGATTGTAGTGTGTCACACACACTATCATTTTAATTCATCATACTGTATGTCACACTATGTCAATATTTTTTTATAAAAATATTGTGATTTGTCTGCAATACATTTATCATATTAATATGAAGTTATATTGGAGGTCTGTAGTATGAATGGGGGCAATGGGTTCGATAATTTTGATGGACCAACATCGGCATATGTTAAAAGAAACCGAAAAAACGGTTTTGCATATAAGTTTAAGAAAATGCTTTATGAAAGAAAAAAAGCCGAGGTAGAAAAAAGCATTTCTTTTGATGATAATCATGCGATTGAGGAAGTGTGTCAGTATGTTCAGGAACAATGGGGATTTAAGGAAGCTGACAGAAATTCTGCTGAATATAAATTCATGTATAAACAGATAAAACATGACATAAATAGTGATATTAACCTGTTTCTGTATGTGCGTGAGGATAATGACGCGCATATGGATATTGAAATAGAAACTACTACTGGTTATATTACAGGCGGTGTGACCGGAAAGAAGTCTTCAATTAAGGAATTTAACAGAATTTTGCGTGATGTATTCATATATTATGGTGTTATGCAGGACGACATAATCGAGAAAACCAAAAGATACAAGAATCTTGTGAGTATTCTGATGCAGGAAGCCTAAAAGGAATACAGTTTTTCTAATAAATAAAAACGGAGTTATAAATATGGACACTATACATTCAGAAATTTTCCCGGACGGAACTCCTGTTGATGGCTGGTTTCACAATACCAGCATTCCAGAACTCACTGGGCTGGGAAAACAATACATTATTACAGATTATGATATACATGATGACGGCAGAATATACACTGATAATTTCCAGAAGCTGATAGACCTTGTATACAATGCTGGTGGCGGTGTAATTGTTATTCCGCACGGTACATACATAACTGGAGCTTTATTTTTCAGGCAGGGAGTGAATCTATATATTGAAGACGGTGCAACACTTATGGGAAGTGACGATATCAGCGATTATCCGGTCTGTGAAACAAGAATAGAAGGTGAAACCTGTCAGTATTTTGCTGCACTTATCAATGCTTCTGGAATTGATGGCTTTACATTGTGCGGTAATGGAACGATAGACGGTAACGGCTTACGAAGCTGGAAAGCCTTCTGGCAGCGAAGAATCTGGAATCCCGACTGCACCAACAAAGACGAACAGCGCGCAAGGCTTATCTATATGTCAGGCTGTACCAATGTTACTGTCGCCGGATTGCACATTTGTAATTCACAGTTCTGGACTAATCACCTTTACAAATGTTCTCATGTACGTTACCTTAACTGCCGCATTACAAGCCCATCTGCACCTGTCAAAGCACCTAGCACTGACGCAATAGACATTGACGCCTGCACTGATATTCTTATTAAAGGCTGCACAATTAATGTAAATGATGACGCAGTTGCTTTAAAAGGCGGTAAAGGACCATTTGCTGACAGTGACACGGACAACGGTGCTAATGAGCGCATAATTATTGAGGACTGCACATTTGAATTCTGCCACGGCTGCCTTACATGCGGCTCAGAATCCATACATAATAAGAATATAATAATGCGTCACATCAAGGTCGATTCAGGTTACAACCTGCTCTGGCTGAAAATGCGTCCCGACACTCCACAGCATTACGAATATATCACTATAGAATATGTTCAGGGAAAGATATTTAATTTCATCAACATTAATCCGTGGACACAGTTTTTTGACCTGAAAGGAAGAACTGACATTCCGCCTTCTTCCACAGAGCACATTATAATAAGAAAGAATATCTGCACCTGTAATGTTTTCCGCAACATAAAAGAAGCACCAGAACAATACACACTCGCAGATATCCAGATAGATGACAATATAATAGAAGAAATCGGAACACCTTCCGATAAAACAAAACATACCGGAGCAGAATAACTGCCCCGGTATGTTTTATTATGTATAGCTTATTATAGAGGGTGTCTGAGACAGACATTCGATTTATTCGTGAGCCGTGTGGAAGTTAATGCCGCTATATACAAAAGTTCAGGGCTTGAAATCTCGTTCAAGCGAAGCGCGTTTGATTTCAAGCCCTGTAAAAAACTCTGTATATAGCGGCATTTACTACCACTAAGCTCAGGAATCATGAAAGCCTGTACCACTAACATATCCTGCGTCATACATATTTAATGACCAATTAAGCTGCTGCCTTCTCAGAGTTCTTCTCGCTCTTTGCATAGCTCTTTACTGAGTTAACTACGATGATTACACCAAGTACAATAAGGAGTATAGCAATTATAAGCTGAAGTCCGTTAGCGATAAATACGCTTCCCCAAGATGTCTGTCCAGCAGGAATTGTAACAGAAGCTGCTAACTTGATAGCCTTAACCATTGCAATTGTTCTCTGTACAAGTGCTGTAAATGTTACACAAAGCATGATGATAAGAGGAGGGAAAAGCATTTTGTTGCTTCGTCCTGTAACCTTTAAGAATACGCAGAGTGTAAGAATTACAAGAGCGCTTAATAACTGGTTAGCTGAACCAAATAATGGCCAGATATTTGCATATCCAATCTTAGTAAGGATGAATCCACATACTAATGTTACGATTGTTGAGAAGTATGTATTGCAGAATAACTTTCTCCAGCCTTCTGCATGTTCCATATCATCTACGCTGAAGAGTTCCTGGAAACACATACGACCGATACGGGCAACTGCATCAAGTGATGTAAGAGCAAGAGCAGATACACACATTGTCATGAATACTGTTGCAAAATGTACTGGAACACCAAACATTTCAAAGAATCCTGCTACACCACTACTGAAGATAGCGAATGGTGTCTTAGCTGGAAGTGCTCCGTTAGTAGCAGCTGCACCAGCAACACAAAGGGCAAGTACTGCAAGTAAACTCTCAAGTACCATTGCGCCGTAACCAACCTTAAGCATATCCTTCTCGTTCTCAACTGTCTTAGAAGATGTACCAGAAGATACAAGGCTGTGGAAACCAGAAACAGCACCACATGCAACAGTTACGAAAAGAATTGGGAACATTGTTCCAAGCTTTGCATTATTGAATCCTGTATATACAGGAAGATTCATAGAAGGATGTGCAACTACAAGACCAACTGCTGCACCTACAATCATGCAGATGAACATGAATGTTGTCATATAGTCACGAGGCTGCTTCATTAACCACATTGGCATAACTGCAGCGAAGAAGATATATACAAATGTGATATAGCTCCATACATCTTTGTTGAACTCAAGTGGGAAGAACATACCAACAACGAATGCTGCGATAATAAACACAATACCAAGTACTGCTTCTTTCCAGCCTGAAAGATTTAACTTCTTCTGGATAAGACCGAATACTACAGCAAATACCATAAACATGATAGATACCATACCAGCTGAACCATTTGTCTTAGCTGCTGCTGATAAAACTGTAGCACCTTCAGCATTTACTGTGTAAGCATTGAATGTACCTGCAACCATATCTGCAAATGCTGCGATAACGATAAGTGTGAATAACCAGCAGAAAAGTAAGAAAATCTTACGACCAAACTTACCGATGTACTTCTCAATGATCATACCCATTGACTTACCTTCATTTTTAACTGAAGCATAAAGTGCACCAAAGTCTGTAACTGCTCCGAAGAATACACCACCGATGAGGATCCAGAGTAAAACTGGTAACCATCCAAATGCTGCTGCCTGAATAGCACCTGTTACAGGACCTGCTCCTGCGATTGATGAGAACTGATGACTGAAAACTGTCCAGCCATTAGTTGGAACGAAATCCTTACCGTCATTATATTTAACGGCTGGTGTCTCTGCCTTAGGGTCGATACCCCATTTCTTTGCTAACCAACGGCCATAAACCATGTATGCACCAAAAAGTACAACTGCCGCGATAAGCACGATTACTAATGTGTTCATAATGTCACTCTCCTATAAAAATATATTTCACCAGTCAAACGCAGTGGAAGCGGTGCTCCTAGAATGCTGCAACATTCTCATCGCTGCTCGAATAAAAAAAACCTTCGTCGATGCACTAATCCATTACTGGATTATGTGCAAAGACGAAGGTATAATATTTCTACTTCCGCGTTACCACTTTGCTTGCCGGATACTCCGACCACTCTACTGCCACTCGGTATATTCAACTCTTATGGCATGCCCTTTTAACGATGGGTACCGGTTCCAACTACTAGACATCTGCCTGTCTTTCACCAGAACTGCTCGCAGGTGAGGGCTTAATCATTCCTTGCTGCCGTCTCTCATCAACTGACGGCTTTCTGTGAGCGGTGATATGAAGAAGTCATTTCCTGTTCTTCGCATTTGACTGTTGATTTGTACATTAAAATATTCCTTTGCGAGTAATTTGTCAATAACAAAATTAAAAGTTTGTTAATTTTTCTTAAATTTTTTAATAAAATCAGGTGTATCTCACATATTTTAAATATATCAAATCAATTATATTTAATTTTGTTAAGTATTTTAGATAACCATCCAATCTTCGAACTTATTTGCATTTTCAACAATGTTGACAATTCCGTCTGCTCCGTAAGTAAATGCCCTGTGAATAAATACATTTACTTCCTCACCCTTCTTTATCGGAGCTTCCTCAACATTTCTTGTTCCGACAACATCTATACCGTTGACATTGACAGTTATCTCGACTTCCTTTCCCATGAAAAGCTTGCCGACAACCACACCCTTCTCTACAGAAGCGGCTGAATCAACCTTCTCATCAAGTTTTGTGATATTGACGTTCTCTGGTCTTAATACCGCCTTAACAGAATCATCAAGCTGGTTAAAACCTTTAATCTTATTAATCTGGTCAACATGTACCGGATGCCCCATGAATTCCGCCATAAATGCTGTCTCAGGCTCTCTGTATATCTGTCTTGGCGTTCCAATCTGCTCTATATGTCCCTTGTTAGTGACAATAATTTCATCAGCAACCTCAATTGCCTCATCCTGGTCATGTGTAACAAATATACTTGTGATTCCAACCTTTGTAATCATATCACGAAGCCAGCTTCTTAATTCCTGTCTTACCTTCGCATCAATTGCCGCAAATGGTTCATCAAGAAGCAGAAGCTCCGGATTAGGTGCTAATGCCCTTGCAAATGCTACTCTCTGTCTCTGTCCGCCTGATAACTGGCTAGGATACCTCTTAGCCATGCCTGAAAGTCCGACTAGCTCAATAAGCTCATCAACACGTTTCTTAATGTCCGATTTTTTCCATTTATTGACCTTTAATCCAAATGCAATGTTATCATACACTGTCATATATCTGAAAAGTGCGTAGTTCTGGAAAACAAAGCCTATTCCACGCTTACTTGCCGGCACATCATTAACGACCTTGCCATCAATAATAATATCACCTGAATCCGCGGTCTCAAGGCCTGCTATCATTCTTAAGATGGTAGTTTTTCCACTTCCGCTAGGTCCAAGCAGCGCAATAAGCTTACCCTTCCCAATTCCAAGATTAATATTATTCGAAGCTTTAAATGTGCCATATGTCTTATTGATATTACGAAGCTCTACATATTTTTCTGTATCCTGCTGTAAATCTGCCATAATCTGTTCCGCCTTTCTGTTGTAGTGCGTTTCTATCCTTCCTGCTGCTCTTTCTCTGCCTTAGCTGCCTGCTGCCCTTTGTATTCAAGTACACTTCGAAGCACCAGTATAATAACCGCCATCAGCACAAGAATTGCTGATACTGCAAATGCTCCCGTAAAATCATATCCCTGATACAGAAGCTCAATATACAGCGGCATCGTGTTAGTTCTTCCGCGCAAATGTCCTGAAAGAACGGATACTGCGCCAAACTCACCCATTGCTCTCGCTGTACACAGTACAATACCGTAGAGAAGCGGCCATTTGATATGTGGAAATGTAACTTTCCAGAATATAGTCCAGCCATTGGCACCCATAAGTGCTGCAGCTTCCTCCTCGTCAGTTCCCTGTGAGGTAAGAACCGGTATCAGCTCCCTTGATATGAATGGAAATGTTACAAATATAGTCGCAAGCACGATACCCGGAACTGCGAATATAATTCTTACTCCCATAGCCTTAAGATATGGATATATAAAACTCTGTCTACCGAATGTAAGCACATATATAAGACCTGCTATAATCGGCGAAACTGTGAGCGGTAAATCTATTAAAGTAGATATAATTTTTTTGCCCTTAAACTGGAATTTTGTAATAAGCCATGAAGCAAATATTCCAAAAAATGTGTTGCACACAACCGCAATAAGCGAAACTTCTATTGTCAGCTTAATTGAATGAAGCGCGTATTTGTCGGTAACTGCCGCCAGAAACACCTTTATGCCCTTAGAAAATGCTGTATACATTACATAGCTGAGGGGCAGAATTAACATCACAAATAAAAACAACACACTTATACCTATCAGAATCCATTTTAACGGACCTGAATCTTTTCTGATGTTCATACACTAACCCCTTTCTATGAAATTCCACTTACAATCTTTGATGTCCTGCTCTGTAACACTGCATTTATAAAGAGAATAATAAATGCGATGAAAAGCATTACAAGTGCTATTGATGTTGCACTTGCGTAGTCATATTCCTGTAATTTTGACATAATCATAAGCGGTGCTATCTCTGTCTCATATGGTGTATTTCCTGCTATGAATACGACACTTCCATATTCGCCAAGTCCTCTTGCGAATGACATTGTGAATCCGCCGATAAGTGCTGGAAGTATCTCTGGAAGTATTACCCTGAATACTGTCTGCCTGTTGGTTGCTCCAAGCATGTTGGCTGCCTCCTCGTACTGGATATCCACCTTTTCCAGCACCGGCTGGACAGCCCTCACTACGAATGGTATTCCAACGAATATGAGTGCAAATATAATTCCCAGCCTTGTATATGCAATCCGAATTCCAAATTTGCCAAAAAATGCTCCAAGCCAGCCATTAGTTGTTGTCAGATGTGTAAGTGCTATACCCGCAACAGCTGTCGGCAGTGCAAAAGGAAGTTCAATTATTCCATTCATAATCTGCTTACCCGGAAAGTTGTATCTTACAAGAACCCATGCAAGAATTGTTCCCATAACTGCATCTATAAGTGCCGCAATTAACGCTGTCTCAAGACTTACTCTGTAGCTTGAAAGCACCCTCGACCTTGTAACTGTCGTTATAAATTCCGTAAACGACAGCTTTGCCGAGAATATCACAAGGGTACATAAAGGGATAACAACAATGAATCCTAACATTGCAATTGTTATTCCAAATGAAAGACCAAAGCCCGGTATTACTCTCTTTTTCTTTCTTTTCTTCTCTTTCATTCTGTCGTTTCCCCTTCTTAATTCCTACTAATTTTATATGTTACTATGTTGCAGATTATATACCTACTAGGTTTGTATGTCAATAGTGTTTTAGAATTTCTGGTTGTTTCCTGATGTCTCTTTTCTTCATGTTTCTTTTCTTCAGAACGCTTTTTTCTCCATAAACCTACTAAGCATCTTGTTTTCTTAGCTTGTGTAGGTCTTTCTCTGCCAGTTTCATCACTTATTTCTCGCCCTCTTCCTAGAAAGACCTACTATCCTACCAATTTCCCCTCCTTGCGTAGGTCTTTCTCCTCCTAGTTCCTCTTTTATTCCCTCTCATACCCCTCGAAAGACCTACTATCCTGCCAATTTCTCCTCCTTGCGTAGGTCTTTCTCCTCCAATATTCTCTTTTACCTCCTGCTATCCCTCTCGAAAGACCTACTATCCTGCCAATTTCTCCTCCTTGCGTAGGTCTTTCTCCACCAATATTCTCTTTTACCACTTCGCATTCTCCTCAACAGACCTACTAATCTACATAATTACCATAATTGTGTAGGCATTTCCCAAATATTATCTCATGCCTATGATTATCCTCACCCTGCCCTCTTGACTTCTTGTCTTATCTGTATTATTATATATAATACAAACGAGACAGAAAGGAGCTTCACATGGTTATAGAACTTGATTTTGCGAGCGACACGCCCATATATGTACAGTTAAGAAATCAGATTGTTAAAGGAATCGGCAAGGGAGAACTTAAGACCGGTGAGAAACTGCCGACTGTCAGACAGCTTGCTTCTGACGCAGGCGTCAATACAATGACCGTCAATAAAACTTACCAGATTCTTAAGGCGGAAGGTTTTATCAAAACCGACAGAAGGCTTGGAGCATTTGTTGCTGAGAATATTAATATGGATATTGAATTCAGGGAAAAGCTTGAATCGGAGCTGGAGCTGCTGTCAGCAGAAGCAAGCATTACCGGAATGGACAAGGAAGAATTCTTAAAAATGTGCGAAAACATTTATTCCAAAATGAATCCCTGCACAATGTAACACGACTGGATTTACACATGCATTAACACACACAGCCCCACTATACAAGGAGGTTTCCTTATGAAAATCGTAATGTTTATGATATTCTTCGTATGCAACATGTTCACAGTACTGATCACAAGATTTGCATATGAATCCAACTACAGATACAACAATGGAATGCTTATCGGAGTCCACATTCCAGGCGACCATGTTAACGATGACGATGTCACCAGGCTTATGGCACGCTTTAAGAAAAGCATGAAATATTTTCAGAATATCAATGCAGTGCTCTCAATAGCCATATGCTTTCTTAATTTTGTAAGCATGATTATTTTCATTATTATGTATATAATCTGGATTCTAGTGTTCACTTTTGGAATTATGTATATCCAGCTTTCAGCACATCGGAAAATGTATCTGTTAAAGATACAGAATGGCTGGTTTGTTGAATCCCAGAAACAGAAGGTCTTCATTGATACGCGTGCCTGTGCAAATGCTGATGCAACTCCAATCAGTTTCAGATACCACATCATCATAATTGCCGCAGAACTGCTGGCTCTGATTCCATTCTATTCATGGACGGACAGAGCATATTTTTCAATGATTATTGTATTTGCAATATGTACTGTCATAGTTTCAGTATTCGGGTTTGTGTTCCACATTTATATGAACAGACGACAGAATCAGGCATACAGCCTTAATTCGGACATTAACAACATTGTTAATCTGACTATGAAGAAATACATTGCTTCATCAATGCTTGTAATGTCACTGCTTAACTTCGTGGCATGGATAACATTTGTGTTAATGTGTATTATTCAGGATACTGTTGGAGACTTAAGTTTCTGGATGTACATTATTCTGCAGTTGTTAAGCGGCTGCACGCTCACTGTCATTCTTATTCTTGCTCGCAACAGAAAGAATGAAATGCTTAAGGCTGACACACAGCCGGTATTTGTTGATGATGATGACTACTGGAAGACTGGATTTTACTACAATCCTAATGACCCGCATCTTTTCGTATCCGACAGGCTGTGCTCGACCAACTACTCGCTTAACTACGCCCGCACCGGTGCTAAGATATTCACTGGAAGCATAACGGCTGTTATTCTTGGATTAATGATATGGACAACTATTGTATTAATTCCATACATTCATGTTACTATCGACATCAGGACTACCGATAGCACTGTAAATGTATCTTCCTGCGGTTATACAAGCAGAATTAACATTGACGACATTACCGAAATTACTCTGATGGATTCACTGCCTGATGACCATTTTTTCAAATATAACGGCGGCGCAACCGACAGTTACCTTGTCGGCAAATTCAAAGGAAATACTTATGGCAAATGTTATCTCTACATTTTTAAGGATGTGTCTCCTGTGCTTATGATTAAGACTGCCGACCAGACTGTGTTCATGAATTCCAAGAAAGATAGCGAGATTGTTAATCTGTATAATGCAATTAAGAGTAAATAATCCTAATCGAAAAAGGACGACAAGAATTAAGTTTCTTACCGTCCTTTTCTGCAATTCTCATTCTATTCCCGTGTCTTGCGCTTCTTCACATCATGCTCCTCATACGCCACACTCACTTTCTTTCCGCAGAATGCAACTCCGAACATACCAATCACTGACACACCATGCTTTTCAAGATTGGCTGTGTAACTTTTCTGCTGAATCTGTCTGACTGCACTGCCAGCCATCTTCTCAAGCTCCGCTTCCTTACATGCTTTGAATTCTATTATATATCCGTGTCCGCCACGACTCTTTGGCTGCAGTTCTATGTCAAATCTTCCCTCGCCTGACTCCCTGTTAGACGAGATATAATAATTGTCTGACAATACCGCAAGCATCCCAAATACCACTCCATGATAGAAATCCTCATGTGCCGTATCAAACACGCTTGCAGACTGCAAAAGATACTGCTGCAGGGTTTCTGTTAATAAATATGCATTCCCCGTACGGATTGATTCCGCAAAGTTTCTGAGCAATGCCCCTGTAAATATGCCATTATATCTGTCGATTATCTCTTTCTGAAACACACTCTTTATCTCGTAATTAGGTATCGACAACGCACATATCGGATTGTCGTACAGAAAGCCAATATGCTCTGACACACGCAGATATCCGGCAACCAGAAGGAAGCTGTATATTGTATCAATGTCTCCATTAATCTCAGGATATATGATATCTGTGTCAACAATTGCCTGAACAGTACTGCCCTGCAGCAATCTTAATAAGTTGTCTGCAAATGTGGTATCAGCACTATTAAACAGCTCGCCGATTATCTCATTGCCACTTGTTCTTGACCAGAAGGCTTTGGGAACACATTTGTTATTGAAGTAATTAATAACCGACCACGGATTATATATTCCGGTTCTGCCAAACATATAGCCGTCATACCATTCCTTAATCTCACCCAGCCGGTCAGACACGCCGTAGTACTGCGCCATAGCAGAAACTTCCTCTTCCGTAAAGCCAAAATACTGTGAGTATTCATCATCAAGAATTGTATTAACCACAAGATTATTAAGCCCACTGAACAGACTTTCCTTAGCTATGCGGAGAATTCCCGTGAGAATCCCCAGTTCCAGACTTGGATTGTCCTTTAAGACAGCCGACAAAAGATTTCTCATAAAGCCAATCACTTCATCATAGTATCCAAATATATGTCCTTGCTGGATTGGCGTATCATACTCGTCAATTATCACAATCACATTCCTGCC
>OIYO01001520.1_pt1 | contig 12167 bp, 5 predicted proteins | sample 1588191 | NCBI WGS metagenome assembly OIYO01 (sample SAMN03283275) | human gut metagenome | biome: human-associated habitat; material: feces | host: Homo sapiens | place: Peru | collected 2012 | reverse complement strand
TTACTTTCATTGAAACATAATCACCTGCTTCAATTTTACCATCAGCCGGAGTAATATCAAATGATTCAATACCGAATTTATCATCTTCTACCGGAGTAATTACACCATTCTTAAACGTGTATGTACCCTTGTTGAAACGATAGTTTTTATCATTGTTGCTGTCCCAATTACCGTTGCCGTCATTGAAACATACATTTGCGTAATTCTTATCGCCAAGGTTAATTACATACTTATGTGAATAACCGTCTTTTTCGTTAGTTGCAGTCATTTTGTAACCCGGTGCGTTAGTCCAAGAACCATTTTCTACCTGATAGTGAATGTATGGAGAATAATAACCAACATAGTAAATTACAACTAGATTATCAGTTGTGTCTTTCTTATTAACAACATAGTTTACTGTCTTTGTTGCAGACTGACCGGACATATCACCCATATTACAAGTGATTGTATAATTACCGGCTTCGGTTGGTGTCCAATCTACTGAACTATTGTATGGATCTTCCAGAGTTTCTACAACATTTCCATCTTTCTTAATCTCATATTTCAGATAATTATATCTGCCATACTTTGATTGAGAATATTCAATATCTGCCTTAATATTAATCTTTGTACCAACATACTGTGGAGAAGTTGGTGAAGTAACAATATTTTTGATTGTCAATACATTTACCTTAATTGGCTTAAATGTTTTTGTTAGAGTCTTACCATCAGCATCTGTTACCTTAGCAAATACTGTGATATCTCCACCCTTTTTTGCATAGAAGTAATAAGAAGAGTTAGTAGTTTTTTCTGTCTTTGTATTACCGTCTTGAGTGTAACCAAATTCATATGTATATGGAGTTTTACCACCAGATGCTGTAATATAGCAACTAACATAACCGTTTACACATGTTGAATCACTAGGTGACACTTCTGCATTATCGATTTTAAATTCTTTCTTTGGTGAAACTATAACAGTCTTTTCAGCCATTACATAATCTTTTGCATTATAACTTTCTTTTGAATAAACTCTAACTTTATAAGCACCGGCTTCACTAGTCTGCCATGAACAACCACTGACACTCGCATAGTCATAAATTGTATATTCTTTATTGTTTGAATCTAAATATGTGAATTTACTTACAGCACCAGAAGTAGCATTCTTTAGTTTAACCTTCATTTCTACTGAGTCACCAGCAGTAATGTTGCCATCTTCAGGAGTTAGATCAAATGACTCAATCTTAAGTTTCTTTTCTGCTACAAATACGGTCTTTTCAGCCATTACATAACTAGTTGAACCATAGTTTTCTTTTGAATAAACTCTAACCCTATAAGTACCGGATTTGTTAAACTGCCATAAACAACCACTGGCACCTGCATAGTCATAAATTGTAACTTCGTGATTATTTGAATCTAAATATGTGAATTTACTTACAGCATCGGAAGTAGCATTCTTAAGTGTTACTTTCATTGAAACATAATCACCTGCTTCAATTTTACCATCTGCCGGAGTAATATCGAATGACTTAATGCCAAAATTATTATCAACTTCAATTGGTGTAATTACACCATTTTTAAATGTATATGTGCCCTTTTTAAACTTATAGTTTTGACCGTTTTTACTATCCCAATTATTATTACCATCATTGAAACAAACATTAGCATAGTCTGATGTACCTAGGTCAATTGTATATGTATGTGTGTAACCATCAACTGTTGTATCAGGTGTCATTGCTTTACCCGGTACTGTAGTCCAGTTACCATCACCTACCTGATAATGGATATATGGTGATGAGTAACCTTTGTAGTAAATTGTTACTGCATTCTTATCAGGAGTAGTACCGCCACCATTTACAGTAATATCTTTTGAATTACCATTTAATTTTACTGTACCGTTTAAATCTGACTTATATGTTTTATTATTGTTATTATCTACAATCTTAACATCTGATACAGATAGTGTACTGTCATTATTATCTGTGTCCTGAAAACTAAATGTCCAAGTATAATCCTCTACATTATTAGAATTCAAGTTTTCAACTATACTGTTTAAATCGTATGTAAATGTACCCTTAGCTTCTGTTTTTGTACCATCAAAGGAGTAATCATTATTTACATAATAATTACTATATGTTTCAAATGGTTCAGCATAAGATGAATAAGTAACACCAGAGTTTTTGTTTTTAGCAGTAATTTTAATTTCTATATCATTACGGCTCTTTGAACTTAGTGTATATTCTAAATTAATATTTGAACAATCAGATACCGGCTTTATAGATATTCTTGCTATATCATTAATACAATTAGCTCTTACTCTATTTGATAAAACTGTACTATTATTTACTGATGAAGTTCTATTGATTGAATCATAAGAAATCCAAATATATCCGTTATTCATCCAATCATCACCCCAAGAGTTTGCTACCTTGAAAGCACCCTTTTCGCCTTCTTGTACCTTACCGTCTTCATTAATATCATACCAAATGTCATCATCATAACCAACAATAGTCATACGATGACCGCCTCTTGTTGACACAAGATAAGGTACTATATACTGTCCGGCATACTTTGTATTTTCCGGTACTTGACTATTCTTTTGAATTATTCCATAAGTAAATCCGTATGATGCATGTGTTGAAAAAGTAAGTACTTCCCCATTAATAAGTGCAGTCTTAACTGTGTCTAGATTGCTACTTTTAGAATTTGTAATAGGTGTTTCACCATCACCTGTTGAAATATAACTATAACTACTTAACTTATATTTCTGTGCTTCGTCAAAAGCCTCTTTTGTAACTGTCCATTTTGCAGGATCTGTAATATTGGGTGAATTTTTAATTGTAGGTGCACCAATATTTCTTAAAACACTATATGTAGCACTATCATATGAACCAATATCATCACTAAAGTTAGTGAAATTATATGTCCATAAAGGTGAAAAGCTATTTTCATAAGTAGCAGTTCTGTTAAGTTTTTTATTTTGAGTATAACTAAACTGATAGTATGTTTCTGCCCATGCAACACAAGAACCTACTCTGCCTTGGCTCTTAATTGGTGGGAAATACTTACTTTGGCTATTATCCACCTTTGAAGGTAAATCACTGTCACCATCAAGTGCCTGAGCCTTAGCTTTAGCCTTTGTTGTACCTTCTTCCTTAGCAACAATTGAATAATACTGATTTTCGCTACTAATTGTAGGAGCATTATCATCATCACTTTTACCTAGGTCACCTGTACCGAACTTTTGACCATCAACATCAACTACTGTTGAATCTTTGTTGACATCTGTAGCTTGTGTATTATTTGTTTTATTTTCAGTTGCAAATGCAGTTAGGACTGAAAAACTTGACACTGTCATCAATACACATAACAATACAGATAACGCTCTCATTGTTTGTTTTCTCAATTTTCTTCCTCCTATTTGTAGCTTTTGCTACATTTTTGAACTTGTTTTTATACAAATTCCACAATCAATTATAGTACGTTTTCGAACTTTTTACAACTAAAATTGGACAAAAATAAACTTTTCTATAATAAACACTATATTTATTTCAATTCACTTATAGATTTATGTACATTTTTATTTTGCAATCTTTTATTTATCAAAAAGTTGTACAAAACATTTTCATATTGTTTGTTTTAAATATCAATATATCATAATTAAAATATAGATATGTCGAATAGTATATATGTCCAACTAATTTATTTAGTAATAAATTTGCTAAAAATATACAATCACTATAAATACCGTACAGAAAAAAACATAAATATAAACTTTATTTAATGTAAAAGTACTTTAATTATACAAGGTACAATGATATAATTAATTTAAAGATTTATCTTTGAAAGGTGGTGCTATTATGGCAGAAACATATGAACAAAAGATTGAAAGAAAATTGAAAGTTAAGCAACAAGTTATTGCAGTTGCATCCGGCAGAGAAAAAGCTGACCTTGTACTGAAAAATGCAACATATCTAAATGTATTTTCTAATGAATTTTTAGTAGGTGACATTGCAGTTTCTAATGGTCTAATTGCCGGTATTGGAAAATATAACGGTAAAGTTGAAGTTGATGTTAAGGGTAAAATTGTATTACCGGGATTTATTGATGCACATATTCACCTTGAAAGCTCAATGGTATCTCCTACCGAATTTGCAAAGGCTGTTATCTCTCACGGTACAACTACTGTTATTACCGATCCACACGAAATTGCAAATGTTATGGGTACTGATGGTATTGAATATATGATTGAGGCTACAAGTAATTTGCCTTTAGATGTTCACTTTATGTTACCATCTTGTGTACCGGCTACTGAAATTGATGAAAGTGGTGCAGTTCTTGAATACAAGGACATTGACAAATATTTTGAACACAAAAAAGTTCTTGGTCTTGCTGAAATGATGAACTATGTTGGTGTTATAAATGGTGACAGTAAAGTAGTATCAAAGATTATTGCATCTCAAGCACACCACAAAAAAATTGATGGTCATGCACCTGAGCTTTCAGGTAATGACCTTAATGCATATATTTCAGCAGGTGTATATTCTGACCATGAATGTTCAACCTTTGAAAATGCACTTGAGAAGTTACAAAAAGGTCAATTCATTATGATTAGAGAAGGTACTGCTGCTCACAACCTAAAAGCACTAATGCCTTTACTTAATGACAAATACTACGCAAGGTGTATGTTTGCTACTGATGACAAGCACCCTAATGATTTATTATATGGTGGCCACATTGACTACATAGTTAAAGAGGCAATCAGAAATGGTGCTAATCCTATTATTGCACTAAAGGTTGCAACCCATCATGCAGCAAGATACTTTTTACTTAACAATAAAGGTGCTATTGCCTCAGGTTACTTAGCTGATATAGTAGTGGTAGACAACATTAGGGACTTTGACATTCAGCAAGTTTATAAAAGAGGTAAACTAGTATTTGACGGTAAAAAGGTTATTGACTTCCCTACTCCTACTATTGAAAGTAGATTAGTAGAGAAATGCCACAATACTTTCCATCTTGACAAAGTTACACCTGAAAGTTTTGATATTAAAGGTGATTTAGGATTGATAGGTTTAGTCAGTGGTGAACTGCTAACAAAAAATCTCGGTACTGCTAACCATATTGATGTTGAAAATGATATACTAAAAATTGCTTGTGTTGAACGACACAAAAACACAAACCACATTGGCGTAGGATATGTTAAGGGTTATTCCCTAAAGTCAGGTGCAGTTGCTACTTCTATTGCTCACGACTCACACAACATTATTACAGTAGGTTGTAGTGACTCTGATATTGCAATTGCAGTTAACGCAATTAAGGATAATAACGGTGGTATTGTGGTTGTTGAAAATGGTGAAATCAAAGCATTACTGGAATTACCTATTGCCGGTTTAATGTCGGAAGAACCATTAAAAGTAGTTAATGATAAACTTGAAAAAGCAAAAGCCTCTGCTTATAGCTTAGGTGTTAGCAAAAATATTGACCCGTTTATGACACTTTCATTTATCAGCTTACCTGTTATCCCATCACTTAGAATCACTACTAAAGGTGTTTTTGATGTTGATAAATGGAAAATTGTTGAATAATAATATATAAGAATAACATATTAAATAATATAATTAGACCCCAAGAAGTTAGATTAAAAATTCTATCTTCTTGGGGTCAGTATTTTTTTACACTTACTTATTTTCAGCGGATAAACCTAATTGAAAAGAACTAACAAATTTGTCTAAATCTTTTATGGCAATTTTCATAACCTTAACAGTATCTTCTTTGTTCTTTATGCTCTCTTTAATTTGTTTTACTTCCTCATCGGTTTTATCACTAGTTAATTCACTCTTCAATTTTAGATCAACTAGTTCTTTCTCAATTTGTGAAATATTTTTTAAATATTTCTTACAAATTTTATCAGCATAATCAACATCATGTTCATCATTCAAGAAAATTTCTTTAACTGAAACCATTAATTTTGCTGATTGTAGTATAGCAAAATCCTTTTTAAAACCATCATATGCAGTTATTGCTCCACCAATTCCGGCTCCGGCTCCTAAACCAATAAGTGCACCACCACCTACAATAGCTATCGTGCCACCGGCCATTCCAGCTCCGCCAATTGCAATGGCTCCACCACCTGCATAAGCAAGGCAAGCACTTGTTAATGCAGCACCGCTAAGTCCTACAAAATCACTACCAAATATAGCAACTGCTATTGCCGGTGCAAACATTCCTGCAGCAAGTACTGCTATCAAAGTTGCACCTAATGTAATTGATACCCCGGTAAGAATTGATTTCAATACTTCTTTAAGTTCATTGATTGATGAATCATAACACTTTCGCAATCTCTTAATATAGTCTTTCTCATAATATTCTTCGTCAAAAAATGTGTTGAGGAAATCATCACCATATGACTTATCATAATCGCAAAAAGGCATATGTACTAAATCATACTTCTTACTAGGTATTTCTTTGCCTTTTTTGTCTTTTTCCATACTAATTGTGTAATAAGGCTCAAAGATCATAGCCTCAAGAAGTACAAGTCTAAACCAAGTTTTGTTAGGTTCATTATCCTTTATTTTTTGTAACAACTCATCCTTTGAATACCAAGTAAGTTTCGCTTCTTTTACTCCGATAAATTCAGGAAAACCGGTTTCCATAAACTTCATCCATTCTTCTAACCACATTTTTTTCAAAGCAATCACACTGTCTTTGAGAAAAAGTACATTTGTCTTTTCAATATCATTAAGAGTTTTTTGATATTCAATATTGTAAAGAATTTCAGTATCTTTCACAGATAAACCAAACTTATCTATATCCATATTACCCTCCAAATTTTTGTACCGATTGTTGTCATCTTGATTAAAAGTATTCTCACGAATTTTCTCATACATATTTCTAATTTTTCTTATATCCTGTACTTTTGCAAAATTTATCGTTTCCTGTCCTAATGCAACAATAAATCTGCCTACACCGACATAATTAACTGCAACAAAGTATTTTTTACTGACTATTGCATCAGTTACATCCAGTGCAGTAAATACACCGGTAGAAACAGTTAACATCCTAGTTATTGTGGCATTTTTGTAAGGCTTTACTTTATCCCAATCTATATCTTTTAATTCAGATAAAGATTTTGGTTTTAAGATACACAGCTGATTAATCAATCTTCTTATAAAGTAGAATGCCCTAACAATACATTCATTAGCAATCACAGGCAATGCTTGTTTACCTATTTCAGCTAATAAGCCTAATTCTCCACGCAAATCAAACTTTATAACTGTATCTCTAATAATTTTCCCATTCTCGTCCCTTTTAGCAAAAATAGTGCCATTGAATAACTTTGAAATAAATTTAGAGATAGTAACATTGTTTATATGCATATTCTTAAATAACGGTAATGATGAAACCTCTTTTGCTAAAGATAAAATTGGTCCCGGAATTCCTGTACCACCACTTAGTCCTGTTGTACTACTGGATCCGGCCATATCACTAACAAGATGGAAGAACCAATCAACTGTCCCTTTTATAATTCTATCAGGAATATTTACTCCGATATATTCTTTACTTTTGTCTTTAATATCTACAAAAATAAAATTTCCATCAACATCTGTACCGTATGATTTTCCTGTAAATTGAGTTAGTAAAGAGAACATTAATCCCGCAATAGTAGGATGATGAGCAAAATCTCTTAAATGATGATTTAGTCCACCACCAAACTCTGGAGTGTTTCCATCACTAGGGATAGGTGCTTCTTTTTCTAAAAAAGCAACAGATGACTTAATATCATCCTTTTCACATCCTTTGATTTTTGCAATTTTCTTAACAAACTTTTCTACTTGTTCTCCTGAATATTCTCTTCCTTCAGATAAACTAAAATCACCTACCCAAAGTATATCAAGACTTCCACACAATAAGCCTGATGATATTGACACTAAGTAATCAAGATTATCCGCATTACTAGTCATCATCTTCTCTTTATATACACATTCAGAAATAGCATTGTTAAAATCACTTCTAGCTAATTGTTCTTCCGGTATAATTTTTACTTCCACTTTATTTTTCATAATAATCACCTTATATTATAATTATTTTCAAGTAATTACTCAAAAATTTCTGCATATGATTTCCAAAATTCTTTTTTTGCTTTTTCCCACTCATAACCGTGTTTTACTTTGGAGTTATTTCTATTAGGATGAAGAATAGCAGTATTTTTTTGATGTTGAGCTTTAGTTAATATGGCATATGTAGAGTTGGACTCTTGTCCCATATGATGAATTTCATATGAAGCACCTGTATTATCTAGTGGTGCTAAACCATATTTCTTAATTCTTTCGTAATTTGTAATCATTTCACCCTTGTATTTACTTTTATATTGTAAATCAATTTTCTGTATAAGAGCCTTTTTACCATTGACAACTTGTTCAAAATTACCTGCATTTTTATATACTTCATACTCTTTCTCTGAGCCGATATATTTAATTACTTCCGGTGAATACTTTGATTTTTTCTGTATTTGACAATCCTCTTTAAATGCAAGTCCTTTTTTATTAGCATCATATTTGTTTGGTTCTTTTGCAAGAGATTTTCCTTTAAATCCACCTACTACGCTGCCTAAGATTGCACCCCACTTAAACTCCTTACTACCTTCAAGGGCTGCACTTTTTAACGATTTATTTATATCACCTGTTTGGACATATGTTACCCCACTGGAAATTAATGCACTGATACCACCGGCAGACAAAGCCATTTTTGTTCCTTCGGACGCTGCTGTTGCAAAAATAATACTGGTTGCACCACCTGTAATAGCTGATACAGTTGCACAAAATAGAATTACACCTGCTCCAATTGACACATTCTTTATTACTTGTTCATAGGTATCATCATATTTTTCAAACTCTTTCACAACTGTTTTACCGTTATCATCAGCAGTAAAAACATATCTTTTTCCACTAAACTGTTTATCTAGCTGAGAAAGAGTGTATCCAAAATAAATATTTTCCTTTGAATTTTCATTAATTTCATCTATGTATTCTTGAGAAACATATGTTGCCTTTATATCTTCAATATAGTATTCTTTATCACCAAAACTATTTATAAGTGTGGAATAAACTTCATCTTTGTATTGCTCTAAAGATTCAGGATTTTTCATATCACCAAACTTTAGCTTTTCTGAAATTGAAGTTGTAGTGGTTGTTTTGGTTTTACTTTCTTGATTTTTGCCTCCGATTGAACAACCCGTTAGTAAAAAAGCAATAGTAATAATTACTGCAATTATCCTTTTCATATCTAATCCACCCTATCTTTTTTTACCTTGTTTTCATTTTTAGCACATTTCTTTTTTCTATGAATTTTCACAATTATAAAAACAATTATGAGTACCACCAAAACAGAAATTGCAATAATTATAATAATGTTTTTGTTAAGTAACTCATTTTGGTCATTGGATTTTATTTCAGAATTCTTTGAAACATATTTAATTGTACCGTCAGAATTAATGGTATTACCTTTATCCATTTGTTTCTTTAATTCTTTTAAAGATAACTGTGTTGTTGCATATGCTTTCAATAAATCATCAGTACCTACATAAATAACCTTTGTGGTTGTTTGGTTTGTATATCTATTTTTCGCAGTAATAGTATATACACCTTCATCAGTATATGTATCACCATCAGCACCCGGTTTATTAAAACGAGTATCCTCAACCAATTTGTCACCATTTTTATTGAGAATTTGTTTCTTTACATCAATGTCAAGATATCTTGATTTTGCAAAGTCAAGGTAAAATCCTTTTTCAGAAAAAGCCTTATTACCTAATTCATTCTTTGTAGAAACTTCTCTTGGGAATATCATACAATTACCGTTTCTTACTGAAAAGTTAAATGCAATTTTATAATCATAGGCGGATTGTTTCCAAAACTCCCACCAACTATCACCGATATCTATTTGATAATCCAAAGTAACTTCATAGTCACCTTCCTCACAAAGTTGGATTGTTGTATCGGCACCGCTTTTTACACCTTTAAGATAATCTTTGTATAATACAGGCTTATGTTTTTTACCTTGATAATCTGTGTATCTTGTGATAAGCATACCTTTTCCAAAATAGGTTCTTTCTATACCGAACTCCTCGTCATAACCACCATTATCTTCAGAAATAGTCAATCCGTCTTTTCCGTTTAACTTTGAAATATCTTGAGCCAAACTAAACGATAAAGTAACCTTATCTCCTGCATTTTTTAAGAATATAGGATTTTTAGTATTTTCATCAATAGCTCTGGTAAAACCACTTACATAAAAGTTGCCTAATTCCCAGCCAAAATGAGGATTGTCCTTTTCTATTTTTTCATTTAAAGAATAGCCCTCTGAATGACCTGCATATACCGTTTCTCCTAAATATTTTCTTGTACTTGATGTAGTGTTAGATGTTGTTTCTTCGGCTTTAGCAACATAACACACACTAAAAATATTTATCAAAATGAATACAATAGTAAAAACACTAATCATTCTTTTCTTCATAATTCTACCCCTATATTACAAAATATTTACTTTTATTATAATAAATTTTACATAAAATTACAACTATATTAATATATTTTTTATAATTTATTACCACTGACAAAAATAGAAATTCAATGGTTAAAGTATTGTGTTAACAACTCTAAGGCAAAGTTATTTTTAGAAGAAAATCAACTTTCTAAGCTGAAAGAAATTTTTACTGTTGAAGAAAATGATTTACCTATAAGCAGTATAAATTACTATGACAAATTTAAAAGTCATAACGAAATTGCAGATACTGACATTTACATTGACAATTTCAAAAAGATAGTTAAAGCTTTTACTGATGAGAAAGTCGTAAAAATCAATTATAAGTCAGTAAACAATTCAACAAGGACAGTAAACATTGGTTTGTTAGAATATTCTAACAAAGATGACAAGTTCAGAATTTATTACAAAAAGGAAAATTCAGTTTCTGTTTATAACCTTGAAAGGATAAATTCTGTAGAAATTCTCAGTGACAGTTATGACAGAAATTTGGCTGAGAAAAACATCAAAAATTACATTCTTAATCAGCGTAAAGAAATAACATTAGAATTTACTAATGTGAAAAATATTCCTGACAGATTGCTAACAGAATTTACACCATGGGAAAAGTTATGTACCAGACTTGATGATAGGTACAATGTAACAATAAAATATGACAAACAAGATTCACTTGAAATCGTTACAAGGCTACTTTCTTACGGTAAAAATATTAAAATCCTCAACGATACAGGAAATGTAAAAGCAGAATTAGAAAATAGAATTAAAAAACAACTTTCTATGTAACAGAAAAGGCATTTGTGAAAATTCACAAATGCCTTATTTTTTATTATATATAGGATTATCTATATCCTTTTTCTTTCATATAATTAACGATAGTATCTACATTATGTCTTTCATAATCGTTAAATTGTGAGTCATCAAAATGACCGGGCTTTATTGAAGGTACATACCAATCCTTAGAATTAAAATACTGCTGAATACTTGTGGTATTAAACATTAAACCATATCTTGCATAAATCTCATTTAATGCAAGAGTTAATTCTTCCTTACTCATACCTTCAATTTCACTTTCTGAAATATATTCAGTATCTGAGTCAGGAAGTATATAATCACCGTTATGATAAGTATCTTCATCCGAACCTAATGAAACATACAGTGTAACCATTTCACCATCTCTAACTGTTTCACCACTAGGAATACTTTGTCTAGATACAACACCTTCAGAATATATGTTATTATTTTCCTCCTCATATCTAATAGAAATATTTTGTTGTCTTAAAATTCTACTAGCCTCTTCTTTCCTCAATCCAACAACATTTGGCATTATCTTTGATACTGTTGCCTCTGTTGTAGGTTCTGTTGTTTGAGTTGTAGCAGTTGTTTCGGTAACAGTTGATGTTACTGTTTCCGATGCAGAAGTATCGGAATTACTGTCTTTGTCATTAAAGAAAATTAGAAATACGCAAACACATATTGCTATAACAGCTATAGCACTAACCACAATAACTGTGATTAACAAGTTTTTATTGTTTTTAGGTGGTTTAGGATACTTATTCTGTGGATTTTCATATGATACATTTTTATTAAAATCATCATAATTCGTATTAAACCACTTAATATCCATTTGATGATTAAACCAAGTATACTGT
>OIYO01001518.1_pt1 | contig 12182 bp, 7 predicted proteins | sample 1588191 | NCBI WGS metagenome assembly OIYO01 (sample SAMN03283275) | human gut metagenome | biome: human-associated habitat; material: feces | host: Homo sapiens | place: Peru | collected 2012 | reverse complement strand
ACCCAGCGCCCCAGCGTGGACGTCATCACCGGCCTGATCAAGGCCAACATCCCCAGCCGCATTGCGTTTGCGGTGTCCAGTCAGGTGGACAGCCGGACCATTCTGGACGGCGCCGGCGCCGAAAAGCTGCTGGGCATGGGCGATATGCTGTTTATGCCGGTCGGTGCGCCGAAGCCTATCCGCATTCAGGGCACGTTCGTGCGGGATGAAGAGATCAGCCGCGTGCTGGACTTCATCAAGAAGAGCGCGACGGTCCAATACGACGAAGCCATGATCGAAGCGATGGAAAAGCACGCCATCATGGACGGCAAAAAAGGCAGCTCCTCGGCGGATGCCGACGAGGATTCCGGCAGCGACCCGATGCTCAAACAGGCCGTGGAAGTGGTCATCGATGCCGGTCAGGCGTCCACAAGTCTGCTGCAGCGGCGGTGTAAGCTGGGCTATGCCCGCGCCGCCCGCATCATGGACGAGATGGAGCAAAAGGGCATCATCGGCCCCTACGAGGGCGCAAAACCCCGCGCTGTGCTCATCAGCCGCCAACAGTGGCTGGAGATGCAGATGAACCAGCCGGATGAATGACAGGAGAAGAAATGCAGCAGCCATTGACTTGTGTGGAAATATGTGCTGGCGCAGGTGGACAAGCATTGGGTCTTGCAATGGCGGGCTTTGTTCATGTGGCGTTGGTAGAATATGAGAAAGATTATTGTAAAATTTTGAAAATGAATCGCCCTGAGTGGAATGTTATCTGCGCTGATGTCCATGATTTCAACGGAAGTCCTTATAAGGGTGTGGATTTATTAGCAGGAGGTGTTCCATGTCCGCCGTTTTCGATTGCGGGGAAGCAGTTGGGAAAAGATGACGAGCGTGATTTATTTCCAGAAGCAATTCGATTGATTCAAGAAATACAGCCCCGCGCAGTAATGCTAGAAAATGTTCGAGGATTTCTTGATACTGGGTTTGATGAGTACAGAGAGCACATTTTTACTGCGATTCAAGCATTGGGATATGTGACACATATCAAACTATTGAATGCGTCGGATTATGGAGTTCCACAACTTCGACCGAGAGTAGTGATTATAGGAATTCGAAAAGATCAATATGGAGCATTTGAGTATCCGAAAGGAAATGTGGATAGGAGGCTTACAGTTGGAGATACGCTATATGATTTGATGGCCCAGAATGGATGGAAAAAAGCAAAACAATGGGCAGAAAATGCTGATAAAGTTGCACCGACACTAGTGGGAGGATCTAAAAAACACGGAGGACCTGACCTTGGACCAACAAGAGCGAAAAATGCATGGGCTGAATTAGGAGTAGATGGAAAAGGAATTGCGAATGAAGCGCCGATGCCGGATTTTGATGGTATGCCGCGATTGACGAGTCGCATGATGGCTCGAATCCAAGGATTTCCAGATACTTGGACGTTCGGAACAAAAAAAACTGCGGCATGCCGGATGATTGGAAATGCATTTCCGCCGCCGGTTGCTCAAGCGGTTGGAGAAAAAATAAAGGAGTGTCTAAGATATGGATGCATTGATTGCGGAGGCGAGACTTCATTTTCACAAAAAATTGTTTGAGACGAATACCTTGACGCTGACGACGACGGGTGTTGCGTCAAATGCGGATACAAGTAGCAGACCCTCCAAGGCGATTTCACGAAAGATTGTAGATATTTTAGTGGAAGAGCAGCATCATGTGCCGTCGGTAGTCGAAAAAATATCAGGGCAAACGCTTGGTAAACAATTTGAAAGATTGACGATGGAATTTTTACAAGAGACATTCCCATACTTGCAAAATTTACGTCCGGGAAAATGGAAGATTCTTCAGTTGGGCAATAATAACAGGTTGAAAACAAGTGACTTTGCACAATATGAGCATCTTGCATATCTTAATGCACTTACAGAACAAAATGCGCAGTTAGCGGCGGCATTAGGAAATGATTACCTTGTCGCTCCAGACGTTGTTGTATATAGGGACTTGTGTGAAGATTCGGAAATCAATTCAGTAGATAATATTGTAGATGATACAATTTCCAAAATGGCGGATATTCGAAAATCCAATGGAGGAAAACCAATCCTGCATGCAAGCGTTTCTGCAAAATATACAATGCGGAGTGACCGTGCACAGAACAGCCGTACGGAGGCATTGAATTTGATTCGTAATCGAAAAGGTCATTTGCCACATATTGTTGTTGTGACTGCGGAGCCTATGCCAAATCGTTTGGCGTCGCTTGCACTTGGAACAGGAGATATTGACTGTGTATATCACTTTGCATTGTATGAATTGATTCGTGCGATTCGCGAAGTGGGATCGGAAGATGCGATGGAAACGCTGGAAACATTAGTGCAGGGAAAGAGACTGAAAGATATTTCCGATCTTCCATTGGATTTATCTGTATGACATTTACATAAAATATACTGAGGGAAAATAAAGAAATGCAGCAAAATAATGTCTCTTACCAGTCGACCTACACCGAATTTCTTCCCATCAACCGTGCGGACATGGAAGCGCGGGGATGGGATCAGCTGGATTTCGTGGTCGTGGGCGGCGACGCCTATGTAGACCACCCCAGCTTTGGCACGGCCATCATCAGCCGTCTGCTGGAAGCAGAGGGCTACAAGGTGGGCGTGCTGGCACAGCCCCGCTACAGCGACTGCGAGGATTTCAAGCGGTTTGGAAAGCCGAAGTACGGCTTCTTCATCGGCGGCGGCAACGTAGACAGTATGGTCAGCCACTACTCGGTGGCAAAAATTCCGCGTGCAGAAGATGAATATTCTCCGGGCGGCAAGGGCGGCGCACGCCCGGACCGCAGCGCGACGGTTTACACCAAGCTGGCCAAACAGGCTTATCCGGATCTGCCGGTCATTCTGGGCGGTCTGGAAGCTTCGCTGCGGCGGTTCGCGCATTACGACTACTGGCTGGATACCGTTCTGCCCAGCATCGCAGAGGATTCCGGCGCGGACATCATCAGCTTCGGCATGGGCGAGCACCAGACCGTCGCCATCGCCAAGCGGCTGGCGGCAGGGGAGCCGGTCAGCTCCATCACCGATGTGGACGGGACCTGCTACCTGACCGATTTTGACCATCTACCCGAAAAGTATGTGGAGTGCGCGGGCTTCAAAAAAGTGGCTTCGGATAAGGTCGCTTATGCAAAGGCGTGCCGCATCCAGATGGACAATCAGGACGTCGTCAGCGGCCAGATCATCGTCCAGAAGCAGAGCGAAAAATACCTCGTGCAGAACATCCCGGCCAAGCCGCTGGTGCGCTGGGAGCTGGATAAGGTCTATGCGCTGCCCTACACCCGGCGGTATCACCCCATTTACGAAGCCATGGGCGGCGTGCCGGCCATCCGGGAAGTGCAGTTCTCCATCATTCAGAACCGCGGTTGCTTCGGCGGCTGCAACTTCTGCGCCATCCAGCTTCATCAGGGACGCCGCGTGACCAGCCGCAGCGCCGACAGCATTGTGGCCGAGGCTGAGCGGATGACCCACGAACCCGATTTCAAGGGCTATATCCACGACATCGGCGGCCCGACCGCCAACTTCCGGTTCCCGTCCTGTCGGGAGCAGATGCTTCGCGGCATGTGCAACGGCGGCAAGCACTGTCTTGCCCCCACGACCTGCTCCCATATGATCGTGGATCACAGTGACTACCTCAAAATCCTGCGCCGCGTGCGGGAGCTTCCGGGCGTGAAAAAGGTCTTTATCCGAAGCGGCATCCGGTTCGACTACCTGATGGCGGATCCGGACGACACCTTCTTCAAGGAGCTGGTCGAGTACCACGTCTCCGGTCAGCTGAAGGTGGCCCCGGAGCATTGCGCCCCCAACACCCTCGCGTACATGGGAAAACCGCCCATTCAGACCTTCAACAAGTTCAAGGATAAGTTCTATGAGCTGAGCAAAAAGGCGGGCAAGAAGCAGTATCTTGTGCCCTACCTGATGTCCAGCCACCCGGGCAGCACCCTGAACGATGCGGTCTATCTGGCGGAGTACCTTTATAAGAACCACATGCGCCCCGAGCAGGTGCAGGATTTCTATCCCACCCCCGGTACGGTGAGCACCTGTATGTTCTATACGGGTCTGGACCCCTACACCCTCAAGCCGGTGTTCGTGGAAAAGACCGCCGAAGGCAAGGCCCTGCAGCGTGCGCTGCTGCAATATTATGAGCCGCGCAACGCCGAAAAGGTCATCAAGGCGCTCAAGATGACCCACCGCGAGGACCTGATCCCGCTGCTGGTCCCGGCCGAGGGACGCCGCGCCGTCCAGCGCTCGGCCCGCAGAGCCGAAGCAGCAGAAGTGACCATCCACAACGATGGAACTTACACCGTCCGGCCCAACAGCAAGAACGGCAAGGGTCATGGCAAGCCGCAGAACCGCTCTGCAGCTCCTGCTGGCCGTCAGCCCAGTCCCGGCGCACGCTTTGCGCCGCATTCGGCTCCGGGCAGCAAACCGAAAAAGAATCAACAGAAAGAGAATACGACGTGGAAAACAACAAATCGGAAAAAGTAAGGTTCTGGCGAAAGCCGTTCCAGCAGCTGGCGGCGCTGGCTCTGGCAGCGGCGCTGGCGCTGGGCCTTGCGGCCTGTGATGCGTCGTCGGTCATCCCGGGCGGGAGCGCAGATGTCCTCCCGAACCCCGCCGTCAGCGAGACGCAGAACCCCGGCGACCTTTCGAGCGACAGCTTCAAGATGCACTTCCTCGATGTAGGTCAGGCTCTCAGCGTGTTGGTGGAGTGCGACGGGCAGTATATGCTCTACGACGGCGGCAACGTGGACGACGGCAGCATGGTCGTCGCCTATCTGCAGAATCAGGGCGTGGAAGAGCTGCAGTATGTGTTCTGTTCCCATGCCCATGAGGACCATGTGGGCGGTCTGGCCGCTGCGCTGGCCTACTTCCCGGCGAACCATGTGTACAGCCCGGTGACGGAAGCTTCCACGACCTGCTTTAAGAACTTTGTGAAGTACACCCAACAGCAGGGCTTGCAGGTGGAAGTGCCCGCCGTGGGCACAGTCTGGCAGCTGGGCAGCGCGACCGTGACTCAGCTCGGCCCCGTGGGACAGTACAGCGACACCAATGATACCTCGATCGTCCTCCGCATCGATTACGGTGCGACCAGCTTTCTGCTGACGGGCGACATGGAAGCGACCGCCGAGCGCGACCTCGTGAACAGCGGCGCGAACCTGAACGTCGATGTGCTTCAGGTGGGGCATCACGGGTCCAGCACCTCGACGAGCTATGTGTTCCTGAACGAGGTCCTGCCCGAAATGGGCATCATCTCCTGCGGGGTCAACAACAAATACGGCCACCCGCATGAGGAGACGCTGAGCATCCTGCGGGATGCGGGCGTGGATGTCTACCGCACCGACTTGCTGGGGACCATCGTGATCGGATCGGACGGCCAGAACTACACCATCCGCACCGACAAGACCGCGACCGACGCCGAGCTGAACCCCACCGACCCGGCAGCCGCCAGCACGGCCCAGACCGCATACATCGGCAATGTGAAATCGAAAAAGTTCCATCTGCCCACCTGCTCGAACCTCCCGGCGGAGAAGAACCAGATCCTCTTCACCAGCTACGACGAGGCCATCGCCGCAGGATATACGCCCTGCAGCACCTGCATCAAATAAGAAAAGGCAAAGGGCCTTCCCGGCAGTTTCCGGGAAGGCCCTTTGCTCTTTGATGCATGGATGATAGAACGCCCCCTCCCGGCGGATGCCGGAAGGGGGCGTTCTGCTTTATGAGAAGGTTGGAGAGAAAGCCTGATTACTTGTTGCCCTTGTAATCCAGCGGCAGACTGGTCCAGCGGGCACGGAAGTGGAAGGCGGCATCCTTCGGCTGACGCTGACGGGTGAAGATGCCCTTCTTGTTGCCGTTGACACGCAGGATGCCCTCGGTGGTCTGGAAGTCTGCGAAGTTCCAGACCAGCTCGCCCTGCACGAAGTCGTAGCTGTCAAAGACGTTGTGATTCATGTCGAGGTACTCGTTCTGGTATTCCTGGCTCCACATGACGCTGGGCAGCTTGTGCTCGGTGGGCATGGTGTCGGCGCCGTACTCGGTGAAGATCATCGGGCGGCCGTTCAGGACCTGTGCCCAGCCGTCCATCTCCTTGCGGAAAGCGGCCTCGGCATCAACGATGCCCATGCCGCCCATGACGTACCAGCCGTAGTAGCGGTTCAGGCTGATGAAGTCAGCGAACTGCTGGCCCTTGCTGTTGTTGGGCAGGCTCATCATGACGACGGCGTAGGTGCGGGGGCGCTTCTGGGGATCCAGCTCGTGGGCCAGATCGAACAGGGTCTTGAAGTAAGCTTCCGTGCCCTCGCTGGTGCACTGAGGCTCGTTCAGGATGCTCCATGCGATGACAGATGCGTGGTTCTTATCGCGGTTGATCATGTCGGTCAGAGCATCCTTGTGGTTCTCCAGCAGCTGGGGGGTGGTGTCCTTCTCGAACCAGCCGACCTTCTTGCCGTTGCCCTGATTTGCAGCGAGGAAGTTCATGGTGCTCTCCATGAAGCCGACAGCGGGGACTTCGTCGATGATCAGGAAGCCCTCTTCATCGGCCATCTGGTACAGCTCTTCGGCATAGGGATAGTGGCTGGTGCGGAAGCAGTTGGCGCCGATCCACTTCATCAGCTCGTAATCGCGCTTGACGGTGGCGAGGTCCAGACCACGGCCGCGGATGTCAGCATCCTCGTGCTTGCCGAAGCCGCGCAGGTAGACGGGCTTGCCATTCAGCAGGAAGTGGCCGTCCTTGATCTCGAAGGTGCGGATGCCCATCTTCTCGGTGTACGCATCGACGATGGCGTTGCCGTCGTGGATGCGGATGACGATGTTGTACAGATAAGCAGCGTGGACGTTCCACAGCTTTGCGTCCTTGACCACCAGAGTGCCGGTCTTACCGGTGGACTCGGCGACCTTGGTCGTGCCGTCGTACAGCTCAACGGTGACTTCGTGCTCGCCGTTGGTGGTGATGGTGTAATCGACCTCAGCGCCGTCAGCGGTCAGACGGTGCTTGACGGAGTAGTCGAGGATGCGCTCGGTGGGCAGAGCCATCAGCTTCACAGGGCGATGGATGCCGGCGTAGTTGTAGAAGTCGAAGTAGGGAGCAGCGACCTTCTTGCCGTTGGACAGCACAGCGGTCTTGCCGGCGGGCAGCATGTACTCGTTCAGCTCGTTGTTCAGCAGGACGCTGAGCTTGTTGTACTGGTTGTAGCGGACGATGTCGGTCACGACTGCGTCGAAGGGCAGGAAGCCGCCCTCGTGCTGGACGACCTCAACACCGTTGACGAACACGCGGGCGTGATGGGTGGCAGAGCCGAAACGGATGGCGATGTCCTTGCCGCTCCACTCGCCGGGAACGAAGAAATCGGTCTCATACCAGAAATCGCCGCAGTACTCGCGGGACTCCTTGTCGGTGAAGAAGTCGCAGAAGGATGCGGGAACGGGCATGGAGATGCTCTCCGGCAGACCGTTTGCCCAGTTGCCCTCGACGCCCTCGCTCTTGGGGTCGAAGCTGAAGCGCCACATGCCGTCCAGACTGACGACACGGCGGGAAGTGGAAGCGCAGGGATACAGCAGAGACTTGTTGTTCATTGCAATAACCTCATTTCTCATCATACTAAACATTTGGGCGGTGGAAAACCTCTCCGTCATCGCTGCGCGATGCCACCTCCCCTGCATAGGGGAGGCTTTGGCAGAACGAAAAACGTCATCTTATCGCCAGAGGCTCTCCTGTTAGGAGAGCTGTCGAGCAGAGCGAGACTGAGAGGTTGAAACCGAAGCCCATATCTTCTGTCTCTAGTATGACAGGATTTTCGCAAAGGGGATAGAACAAATTTTTTATAAATCCAGACATTTTTATGGGAAATTCGGTACTTTCCGGGCAGAATACCTATTATATAAATCAAACTCGGAAAGAAACTGGTAAACTCTACTGTAAAAAGCGAGAATGGCGAAAGGAAGTCGGCATAGAATATGAAAAATCTGTGAAGATGCACAAAGAATAATCGTAAAATTCTACTTTTTCACCTAAAAATTCTTCTAACGATGATTGCTAAATCTTTGTCATAATACTAGTATACCAGATAAAATACAGCGTTCCGTATTTTGCTGTATTGTTCAAAACCGCGAGTTCGAGTTAAGGAGAAACCAATGGCAAATGAGATGAAGAAAGCCGCTCCCTTCGGCATGAAGGACAAGATCGGCTACATGTTCGGTGACTTCGGCAACGATTTCACCTTCCTGCTGTCGTCGAGCTTCCTGATGAAGTTCTACACCGACGTCATGGGTGTCAATGCCGCCATCGTGGGCGCTGTCATGATGATCGCCCGTTTCGTGGATGCATTCACCGATGTTGGCATGGGCCAGATCGTGGACCATTCCAAGCCCACCAAGGACGGCAAGTTCCGCCCGTGGATCAAGCGGATGTGCGGCCCGGTCGCCATCGCATCCTTCCTGATCTATCAGGCCGGTCTGGCCAATATGCCCTACGGCTTTAAGGTCGCATGGCTGGCTGTGACCTACATCCTGTGGGGCTCCATCTTCTACACCTCCATCAACATCCCCTACGGCTCCATGGCTTCCGCCATCTCGGCAGACCCCAAGGACCGTGCAGAACTGTCTACTTGGCGTACCATTGGTTCCACGCTGGCCAACATGGTCATCGGCGTTGCCACCCCTATGGTGGCCTATGTGGTCGTGGACGGCAAGACCGTCATGTCCGGCTCCCGCATGACCATCATCGCGGGCGTGTTCTCCATCTGCGCTATCCTGTGCTACATCGTCTGCTTCAAGCTGACCAGTGAGCGCGTGGAAGTCCCCGCAAGCAATCAGAAGGTCAGCGCTTCCGCGATCTTCAAGAGCATCTTCACCAACAAGGCCCTGCTGGGCATCATCGTGGCCGCCATCTTTGTTCTGCTGTCTCAGCTGACCGTCATGAGTCTGGCTGGCTACGTCTACCCGAACGTCTACGGCAGCGCCGCCGCACAGTCCACCGCAAGTCTGCTGGGCACGGTGGTCATGCTGGTCATCTGCGCACCGTTCGCTTCCAAGCTGGCTGCAAAGTTCGGCAAGAAGGAACTGGCAATGGTGTCCTGCATCTGCTCTGCGATCATCTGGCTGGTCTGCTTCCTCTGGCGTCCGGCGAATGTCTGGGGCTTCGTGGCATGCTACATCCTGTCGAATGTCGGCATGGGCTTCTTCAATACCATCATCTGGGCAATGATCACCGACGTCATCGACGACGCCGAGGTCCGCAACGGTGTGCGTGAGGACGGTACGATCTACTCCGTCTACTCCTTCGCCCGCAAGCTGGGTCAGGCATTCTCGTCTGGTCTGGTCGGCGCGCTGCTGGGCATTATCGGCTACACCGAGGCTACCGCGTTCGATCCCGCTGTCACCCGCGGCATCTTCAATATGGCCTGCATCGCTCCCATCGTGGGCTTTGTTGCCATCGTTCTGGCGCTGGCCTTCCTCTACCCGCTGAGCAAGAAGAAGGTCGAGGAGAACGTTGCTGCTCTGGCTGCCCGCCGCAATCAATAAGGAACCCCCTCCTGATAGGAGAGGCCCAGAAGCTTCTCCTCTTCGCCAGAGGCTCTCCTACAAGGAGAGCTGTCGAGCGAATGCGAGACGGAGAGGTTTGAACGAAAGCGCTCCGCTGTCTTGGGACGGCGGGGCGCTTTTCTGCGTTCTGCCACTTGTTTCCTACGGAAAAATACTGTATACTAATATATCAGATGAAATTTCAGAAGAAGATGCGTAAAGGAGCGGTGTAAATCATGCGGGTCGATCCATTGCAGGTCCTTACCAAGCTGGCAGCAGCGCAGAATATCCCCACCCGGCGGGTGAAACCGCCCTTTGAGGGACTGGAAGAATTTGATTACGGTCTGCGGCGGTCGCTGGACCCGCAGTTCGACTGGCAGGAATTCGGCCAGCTTCTGCTGGACAACACCCCGGAGCAGACGCTGCTGTTTGTCGAAGGAACGTTTGAACTCCACTTTGCGCTCTTCCGCATCCCAGATGAGAAGAACACCGTTTTTCTGGTCGGACCTTGGACGTTCGGACCCAGAAGCGAAAAATCCCGCAAATGGGTCAAGCGCTATCTGGGCAAAGCCGGGGAGAGTGCTATTCAGGAATACTACAACGGCGTCAAGGTGCTGGAAGCCAACGATTTCTATTCCACCATCCGGGTCCTCGTGGGGATGATGTTCGACGAGGAAACGCTGAACGTGAAGGAAATCAAGGAGTTCTTGCCCTTCCAGTTCCTGCCGGATGTCCGGTATTTCAACGAGCCGGAGTTCCAGAAAGAGATCCCGGTCGCGATGCTGGAACAGCGGTATGAATCCGAGAACCGCATCCTCGAGGCCGTGAGCCGCGGCGACGACGAAGCGGCCATCGAAGCGATGCACCAGCATTCCCGCTTCACCTACGGAGGCCGGTTCGAAGGCTCGCTCTACCAGCAGAAGAATCGGATGATCGTGTTCAACACCCTGCTGCGCAAGGCCATCGAGCCGAGCAAGGTCCATCCTTATTATATCGATGCCATTTCCAGCAAGTACGCGCGGTACATCGAGGACGCCGACAGCATCCCGGACGAGCTGATGTGGCAGATGGTGCGGGACTACTGCGCCTATGTCCGCCGCTACTCGCTGAAGGAATACTCGCCCGCCGTCCAGAAGGTGATGAACTACGTCAACCTGAACGTCTCCGAGCCGCTGACCCTGAAAAATCTGGCCGCGATGTGCTTCATCAGCCCGTCGTACCTGTCCGCTCTGTTCAAACAGGAGACGGGGACCACCCTCATCGACTATATCAACACCCAGCGGGTCAACCGCGCGGCCCAGCTGCTGGAACAGAACAACCACACCATCGCTGCGGTGGCCGAGGAAGTGGGCATTCTGGACGTGAATTATTTTACCAAGATCTTCAAAAAGACCCTCGGCGTCACCCCCACCCGCTACCGCCGGGAGCACAAGGAAAAGTAACGAGATCATCGAAAATGAAAAAAAGACCCATTTTGTCCTTTTGTCGCGTACAAGGACGAGATGGGTCTTTTTGCATCGGAGAGGATTGTTGCAAATGAAAAGAAAAATTGTAACCCTTTTGAGAGATTTTATGGATTTTTGCATGGAATTTGGACGCATGTTGCAGATTCGACAGAAATTGTGCTTGATAGCAAAAACAATCTTGCATCCAACAGAGACAACTGTGAGAGATGCACAAAAGAAAGCTCGGAATCTTGTGAACTTGTTCTATTGCGAATAATTTTGCAGACGGTTATAATACAAACAGAAATCATGAAACGTGCGCTTTCGTGCGTTTTGTGGAATGCTGTGATATGCGAATGAAGGAGAACATTATTATGAAAATGATTTCGCGTCGTGACTTCATGAAGGCTTCCGCTGTTGTGGGTGCTGCTGGCGTTCTGACCGCCTGCGGCGGCTCCTCCAGCTCCACCGCTGCTTCCTCTACGGCAGCTTCCTCTACCGCCGCTGCTTCTTCTGCCGCTGCTTCTACCGGCAGCGCAAACATCGGCGTCTGCATCTATCAGTTTGCTGATAACTTCATGACCCTGTACCGCACCGATCTGGAAGAGTACCTGAAGGATATGGGCTATTCCGTCACCATCGTCGATGGCAAGAACGACCAGAATACCCAGACTGAGCAGATCAACACCTTCCTGCAGCAGGGCGTGGACGTTCTGGTCATCAACCCCGTCCAGACCACTTCCGCTCAGACCATCGTGGACACCATCTCTCCGTCCAACACCCCGATCGTCTTCATCAACCGTGAGCCGGACAAGGCTGTTCTGGATTCCTATGCTGGCAAGTGCTGCTACGTTGGTGCAGACGCACGTCAGTCCGGTACTTATCAGGGCGAGCTGATCCTCGAGACCCCCACTCAGGGCGATATCAACGGCGACGGCAAGATCACCTACATCATGTGCAAGGGCGACCCCGAGAACATCGATGCACAGTATCGTACCGAGTATTCCATCAAGGCTCTGACCGACGCCGGCAAGGAAGTCGAGTGCCTGTATGAGTATCTGGATAACTGGGATCAGACCACCGCACAGCAGGACGTTGCAAACGCTCTGGCACAGTACGGCGACAAGATCGAAGTCGTCTTCTGCAACAACGACGCAATGGCTCTGGGCGCTCTGCAGTCCATCGAGCAGGCTGGCCG
>OIYO01001511.1_pt1 | contig 12235 bp, 7 predicted proteins | sample 1588191 | NCBI WGS metagenome assembly OIYO01 (sample SAMN03283275) | human gut metagenome | biome: human-associated habitat; material: feces | host: Homo sapiens | place: Peru | collected 2012 | reverse complement strand
GTCGACCATTGTCAAACATTGTCGTTCAAAAAAACTACGCATTAATTTGTCGTTCAAACAACAACTCTCAACTTGCTCTTACTCTGCCAGCGTGAAATCGAGCTGCTTCTTTTCGAGATTGGCTTGCGCCACCTTGATCTTTATTGGGTCACCCAACTGGTACTTGTGGTGATGTCGGCGACCTACGAGGCAGTAGTTGCGCTCGTCGAAGTCGTAGTAGTCGTCGTCGAGATCGCGCATGGGGACAAGTCCTTCGCAGTGGTTCTCGTCTATCTCGCAGTATATTCCGTACGACTGGATGCCTGAGATGTGGGCATCGTAGACATTGCCTATGCGTTCCGACATAAACTCCACAGCCTTGTACTTTATCGAGTCGCGCTCGGCATTGGCTGCCACCTGCTCCATCTCCGACGAGTGTTCGCACAGCTCTTCGTAGTGCTCCTTGTTGGCAGAACGTCCACCCTGCTGATAGCGGGTGATGAGACGGTGCACCATGGTGTCGGGATAGCGGCGTATGGGCGATGTGAAGTGGGTGTAGTAGTCGAACGCCAGACCGAAGTGACCGATGTTGTGGATAGAGTACTTCGCCTTCATCATGGCACGCAGAGCCACGGTCTGTATGAGGTTCTGCTCGCGCTTGCCCTCACAAGCCGACATAAGCGTGTTGAGCGACTTCGCCAATGCGCCCTTAGTGCCGTCGGTCTTCATCTTGTATCCGAACTTCACCACAAACTCGCGCAGCGTCTCCAGCTTCGTCGGGTCGGGATTGTCGTGTACACGATAGGGTAGGGTCTTGGGCTTCTTGCCCTTTGCCACCTTGCCTACCGACTCAGCCACCGTGCGGTTGGCGAGCAACATAAACTCCTCGATAAGCTTGTTGGCATCCTTCGAGCGCTTGAAGTAGCAGCGCGTTGGCTTGCCGTTCTCGTCAACGTCGAAGTGAAGTTCCTCGCGGTCGAACTTCACGGCACCGTTCTTGAAGCGTGCCGCGCGCAGCTTCTTTGCCAGACGGTCGAGCTGTATGAGAGCGTCGGCATTCTCGCCACGGTATCCGCCCTTAGGTGCCGGAGGAGCGGGATTGCCCGTTCCGTCCACCACACCGTTGTCCTCGAGCAACTGCTGCACCTCCTCGTAGGCGTAGCGGCGGTTCGACTTTATCACGGTGTGAACTATGCGGTATTTCTTTACGTTGGCGTCGTCGTCGAGATTGAAGATGACGGAGAACGCTAATTTCTCCTCGTCGGGGCGCAGCGAGCAGATGAAGTTGCACAGACGTTCAGGCAGCATCGGTATGGTGCGGTCGACGAGATATATACTCGTGGCACGCTTCACAGCCTCCTTGTCTATCACCGAACCCTCCTTTACGTAGTGGCTCACGTCGGCTATGTGTACGCCTACCTCCCACAGCCCGTCCTTAAGTTGCTTGATCGACAGCGCGTCGTCGAAGTCCTTGGCGTCCTTCGGGTCGATAGTGCATGTGAAGGTGTCGCGGAAGTCCTCGCGCTCGGCGTAGTCTTCGGGTGTAATCTCAGCCGAAATCTTCTCGGCAGCCTCCTCCACGTTCTTCGGGTACTTGTACGGCAGACCGTATTGCGCGAGGATAGTGTTCATCTCTACGTCGTTGTTGCCAGCCTTGCCCAGCACGTCCACCACTTCGCCAATCATGTTGCGATGGTCCTGGTCGGGCCATTCCACGATGTGCACCACAGCGTTGTCGCCGTCCTTGCCGCCCTTCAGCTTGCGTCGCGGGATGATGATGCTGTTGGCAAGTACGTTGGATGGAGAGATGAGCGTACATAGGTCGTGGTCGAACGACAATCGTCCGACGAACGTATCCTTGGCACGTTCGAGTATCTGTATCACCTGCGCCTCCTTGATATGGTTCTTGCGTCGCGCCATACATGCAAAACGCACGCGGTCGCCCGTCAATGCCCACATCGAGTTGCGCTCTGCCACGAAGATTGGTTTGTCCGAATCGTCGGGCATTATGCTGTTCTTTCCGTTAGTCTTACGCTGGAACACACCCTCCTGCACCTGGCCCTTCATGTTGAGCTGGTAGGAGTTGTCGCTCACCTTGGTGATGAAGTCGTCCCACGCCATCTCCTCCATTATGTCGATGGCGAGCATCTTGAGCGGGTGGGTGTCAAGATGCAGGGTACGGAAAATCTCCTTGAACGACATTGTCTTGCCGGGATTGGAGGTGAAGAGTTCCTCAAGTTTCGGGACAAGCTGTTTCTTGGTCATGCGCTTGCCGCCCTTTTTTCCTTTTCCCATAGTCGTATATTTTTAAAATTGTTTTGTCTTAGTCTATGCAAATAAACAAAAAAGTTTTGACATAGACGGTGTTTTGCTTCGAAAACGTGAGCCGTGTAGTAAAAAAACAACAATATATGTGCTTTTTTTCACATTTATACGCTGCTGCTGCGAATATTGTTTCATTGTGTTTGCGCGGTTTGCGATTTTTTTGTAACTTTGCAATCTCTAAACTAAAGCAAATAATTATGAACAGTATTTCACCCCTCCTGACCCTAAGACGACCATCTTTGTCATTAGAAGCGACAAGGCGGTCTGGGAACTATACCTTATTTATTATATATACGCTTTTAGCCAATTGATATAAAACAGACATTTTTGTGAGAATAACAAAAAAATAATCAATTTTATTTGTGTGGTACGGAAATTCTTTCTATTTTTGCACAGAAATATATTCCAGCAGGAGGTTTTTACTCGAATGCTGGACAAAACGACCTGAAAGGGTTGCGAGAAAGTACTTTTAATACAGAATCTTTAGCAATAGAAGATAAATATTTTATTATTATAATTAATTTTTAACATTTGTCGTATGAATAAAAAATTTTTAAGCGCGTTGCTTCTTGGTGCACTGACAGTGACATCGACTGGCACGCTCGTTTCTTGTAAGGATTACGATGACGACATCACTAACCTGCAGGAACAGATCGACAAGAACGCTAAGGCAATCAAGGAGATCAATGACTTGATCGCTAAGGGCGGCGTTATCACAGGTACCACTTCTGTAGAAGGCGGTGTTAAAGTAACACTGAGCAACGGTACTGATTTCCTCATCAAGAATGGTGAGAAGGGTGCTGACGGTCTGAACGGTGTTTCTTGGACAATCGGTGAGGACGGCTTCTGGTACAAGGATGGTAAGAAGACCGAGTACAAGGCTCTTGGCAAGGATGGCGAAAAAGGCGAACAGGGTCCTGCTGGTCCTGCTGGTCCTCAGGGTCCTCAAGGACAGCCTGGTCAGGATGCCACTGCTTCTGGCGAGAACGGCAAGTACTATGTGCCTAACGCAACTACAGGTAAGTTCGACATCTACAAGGATGGTGTGCTCGTTGAGTCTACAAACATCAGCTTCCTCGGCTCTGGCGTTATCACAGCCGTTAAGGATGATGCCAAGAAGACACTTACACTCTACGGTGTAACTGGTGGTTCTGGTGAGAACAAGGCTGTTGTAATCTCAATGTCTGGTACTCTGAGCAGCCTTTCATATCGTCCAGCTCTCTATCTCGACGGTATCGAGACTATCGAGTATCCTTGGTTGTTCGGTAACACTATGAAGTCTGTTGCCGCTACTGCAGACAAGAACTTCCAGGATAAGGTTGTTAAGGGCCTTTCTGTTCAGGACTATGTTGCCGATACAAAGACATTCGTTTACGGTCCGGCTTGGGCTGTAGAGTATGACGCAAGTCCTTGGAATGCTGCTGTAACTGAGGAGGATCTCGCTGGCTACAATGTTCTTAATCCTACTGCTATCTACAACACTCGTGCTGCTGTGGCTGCTTTGGGTGCTGTAACATCTCCGGCATACGCATTCCCTGGTAAGGATGGTGGCAAGAAGTTGTTCTCTATGAACAATGGTACTGGTGTCCTCACTACAGGTTTGCAGATTGAGAATCCTGACAAGTTCACAAACGAGACTCCGACGACGAACTCAAGAAACGACGTTAATACTGTTGCTCTCCGCGTTAAGAACAGCGAGGGTACAGAGGTTGTTGCTGACTACGCTCTCGTTCAGCCTGAGAAGACTCTTATCGACGGTATGGTTTGGAGCCAGCAGGCTAAGTGCATCGACGAGAATGCAAATGAGATTGTTCGTGATGGTGACGAGGATTGCTCATACTTCAAAGGCGTAAAGAAGCACGTATGGGATGCTCCGGAGAAAGCTCTTCAGGATAAGCGTGGCGCTGCCTTGAGCCTCTACTTTGAGGATGAGGTTGGTGTTGATTTGAGCAAGTATGTAGCAGTACGCTTGGTTAAGTCAAAGAACCTTAAGGCAAATCAGAAGCCTGAGTATATCACCGTTTCTCCTGAGGAGGCTCTTCAGTGGGGCTTGACATTCCACTACAACATCGTTAACTACAAGCTCGATACCAACGAGACTTCTGAGTCAATGTTCTTGAAGAAGATTGACGCTAAGGATACAGACGGTAAGTTCCGTGCTCAGAATGTTAAGGAAAACTTGGCTATCGGTCAGGCTGCTAACGCTTCTGTAGGCCGTATGCCGTTGGTACAGGTAACTGTAACTAATGACAAGGGCGCTGTCGTATTGGATGGCTATATCCTTCTCTACATCACTAAGTATGCTGATGCAAACGGTAAGAACGACAAGTGGACAGAACAGGAGACAACATTCGATCCTTGCAACGCCAACGATGTATTCACTACAACTTGGGATCAGTTCAACGACCTTATGCTTACTCAGTATCTTGACATGACCAAGGAGACATTCGATCATCAGTATGCTCCTGATTTGTTCACTGATGGCAGCACAATGGTTCAGTACGCTGATTACAAGGATAAGGGTGAGCAGGATTATAACCGCAACGCTTTGGGTACTGTACTCTATAAGGGTAATGCTGAGGGTAATACCAACCACACATGGCAGTGGACAATTCCTGCTAAGGAAATTGAGGCTAAGCTCCACCACAAGGACTCATACACATTCACAACATGGGTTCGCTTCAAGGCTCTCGACAAGAAGTCTGCTAAGTATCCGTACATCTATGTTAAGTTGACTGCTAAGGTTAACAACAAGAAGACCACTACTTACACATTCGGCGAAAAGAACGAGAAGATGTATTGGTTTGACAATGGTAAGGTAGTACAGTTTGATGCTGTTAACCCGTACAATGGAGGTTACCTTTCTACAATCAACCGCAGCGTACGCTCTACTCTTCTCAAGAACATTGAGAGCTTCAATGCTCCGCAGCACCACTACTACTTCGTACCGGGTGAAATCACAGTTACGGACGAGTACACTGGTAAGACATATACTCTTACTCCGCAGTCAAGCGCATCAGACGTTAAATACAACCAGGTATTCTGCAAGTATGTTTCTACTGACGTTATAGCTTACAAGGACGCTGAGTCACATTTGGCTACTTGTGCTCTTGACATCAATCAGGGTGCATACGCTGACTCAATCCTTTATTTAAAGGGTACTTATGAGGAGGTTGCAAGAATCAATCCTACTACTGGTGAGGTTAAGCTTCAGAAGACTCCTGCAACAAAGGCTGTTTTGAATGCTGTTGGTTATGCTAAGGGAACAGAGCCGCTTTACAAGCAGCTCCATGCACATATCGGTGTAGCTACTGCAAATTCTTGCGGTGTTGTTGAAAAGACATTGAACGACAAGTTCTATGCAACTTGGCATCGTCCTATCAACATCTTCAAGTCTGTACAGCCTGTTGTTGATGCCAACACTGACGGCAACACTATCAAGGTGTTTGATTGCATCAGAATGTATGACTGGCGCGGATGGAAGACTGCTGAGACTGAGGCTGACTGCATTGCAAACCAGAGCAACATGTGGGGTGACAACTACTGGTTCTGGGCTTACTACGGAGTTTCTGCAATCAGCGTTGATTTGACAAAAGCAAATGTTGAAATCAAGTTCGATGGCGAAGACAAGTGGGTTAAGCTGAACACCGTTACAAATAAACTTGAACTGTATGGCAAGACAGCTGCAGGCAAAACTGTTAGAGACGCTGTCCTCACGTCAAAATTCAATTTGGCTAGCCTCAATAATTCTGCTTATAACAGTGTTGTTGAACGCACGTTGAAAGCTCAGTTAGGTTCTATCCACTACACTAACAATGGCGACGTTGTTAAGAAGTTCAGTGTTAAGGTTCCTGTGACTATCACATACGAATGGGGTCAGATTATGACTGATGTTGTTATCAACATCGATAACACAATCGGTCACTAATAAGGTGAATTTGTAGAAGAATATCTATAAATATGCTCTAAGTAGAGGGTGTGCCTATAGAGCAGGCACACCCTCTTTTAGTTTTAATAAATCAAGTCAGTTTAGCAAGATTGCAACTTGATAAATATAACAATACACTATAAGTTATGAAAAGAACAACTTTATTTTTGGCTTTAGCTGTTTTGCTTGCTTTTACGTCTTGTTCCTCACGCAAACAGTCGCGTTCTGAGGAAGTGTCAGAGTTTAGAGCACAGCTGACCCATGAAGATACTACAATAATGTTGAAAATGTGCGATGATGCAATGGAGGCATTGAAGGCAAAGAACATCGACAAGGTATTGGCTTCATTGTGTGAATATAATGATTCCACTAATGAGGTAAAGCCGTTAAGTACTGAGACTGCACAAAGATATCGCCGCCAATTTACCATGTTTCCAGTGTTGAGCTATGAGCGTAAGTACTATTCGTTCCAACTTGAAGGATGCAACGACGTGAAATATGATGTAGTTTTTGCCACTGCAGAACAAGCTGGAACAGAAGAACCTGCCAGAACTGCCTATATGTTCAATCCCGTTAAGATTGACGGCCAATGGGTATTGTGTGTGAAGACAGCTGACGAGGAAATCGACAGAACTATGCATTAACCAATAAACAGTTATACATTATTTATATGAGACTACTATTATCATTTCTTTTGATTATCCTCTCTACTTCTGTTTTCGGACAGAAACAGAAGACTGTGAAATTCGTCTTTACTGATCCTACCAGTCTCGGACTTCATATAGATGAAAATACTACTGAAGTAACTGATAAAACTTTCACAGTAGGAAAGACCAAAATCTCATTCTCTCGGGGTCAGCAGGATTTGGGTGTTTGGTATACCAAACAGAATGGTAGTTACTATTTGGAAATGACTCGTGGTAGCCGACTTTTTATGAAAGGTGTTGATGGTGCCGTTTTGAATGTTGTGTCATTCTCGGTCGAAAACTTCGGCGATTTAAGCCCTGTTGATCAAAATGTCGGTTCTTGGGATGGAAATAATGGTGTATGGAGTTGTAACGGAAATGGTAATATATCAAATGTAGCCTTCATGAATACTGGCGAATCCACTTGGACAAAATCAATTACCGTTACATATACAGAACCTATAAATGTACTTGCTCCTTCATACGATGCTTCTCAGTTGTCTGTAGCATCCTTCAACTCTTTGTCTTTGAATTTCAACTCAAGCGTGACAAAAGTCGGGAGTCAATCGCTTTCAATCACAGGAAACGGCAAGACGTATCCTCTGAGTGTTGGTATTAGCGGTTCCAAAGTAACATTGTCTTCATCAGAGGCAATCAAAACCGACGGAACTTACACACTCTCTATTCCTGCAGGTTATTTTCAAAATGCGGAAGGTTATCGCAACAAGGCTCTCACCTACACAATTGTGGTTAACACCCCTAAGAACACGCTCAATTATGTAAGTGTGAATCCTGCTGAAGGAGAAATCGAAAAGTTGACGAGTCCGATAATGTTGACATTCGGCGAGAATCTCAAGGCTTTCTCGGCAGAGGTAATGATGTATAAAGACGGCAATGAGTTCTCTCCTGTCACTATCGCAAGAAGTGCGGACAACGGTGAGGTTGTAAAGTTGTCGTTCGACATTCCGCAGGGCATTTCCGAAAAGGGCATCTACACAATCAAGGTGCCTGAGAAGACCATTTACAATTTGTTGGGCAAGATATACAACCCGGCATTCACACTGACATATAAGGTAGGCTACAAGCCAGTGCCAGTCGACTCGGAAACAATGAAGAAGGCCAAGGCATTGCTTAAGAATTCTGGCGTGGGTTATCCTGCCGCCAACAGCGAAAGCCGCACCACACTTGCAGCTCTGACTACTGCCGAAGAGATACCGACTGACGAGACCTTGCAGAAGGCAATCGACGCATTCTATAGCGAGACCAATGTGGAGATACCGACAGTAGGCAATTGGTATTACATTTCAAATGTTGGAGCAACAGGTTCTCCTCTGTATGTTACAGCCAAGAATAATGAGCTTGGATTGACCGCCGATAAGTCGAAGGCTACAGCATTCGAGGTAGTTGAGCCTATGCTGTTCAAGACAGTCAACGGCAAGTATCTGTTTACCGGAGGTATTGAGGACAATGCCGACAACAAGACAATGACTCTTGCGAAGATGACAGTGGCTGGCGTTAATGCCGATAAGCTGTTTGGCTACTTCTCCATCTTTGGCTACTTCAAGACCAACAAGTCGGGAGAGATAAAGAACGCCTATGCTTCGGTTGACCGTTCAAACATAATCGTTTCAACCGATGATGATGACATCGCACCCGTATTCAACGATACCTATTCTGGAGCGTTTGCGTTTACGGCGACGACAAAGCCAAGTGAGCAGCCTACAGCCATAGATATGAACTGCACTGTCTCACCGGCTACCGTCACTGGCACTAACACCACTCTGACCCTCACGTTTACTGATGCCAATACTATCAGTATAAACAGCCAGACTGATGCCAAACTCTGCACAGAGGATGGCACCACAATCCAAAGCCTTGACCTCCGTGTCAACGAAATTTTGGGCAATGCTCTTACTGTCAACGTAGGCAACTTGCAGGATGCCAAGTATAAGATATTTATTCCTGCTGGTTATGTTAGCTACACCATTGACGGCACAAAATATATCAACAATGAGATGCAGGTGATGTTTGAGGTTAAGAAAGGTGGTTCTGTTGACCCAACTCCGTCAGCAGAATTCAACTATACTTACTCTGGATTCCTGTATTATCCTGCTGACGACAAGGTTAAGGATGTGGACTTGAACAAATTTACCATTGGTAATGCCCATTACAACTATTCATATAAGCCGCAGGGCTTGATGGTTGACGAGACCAAGGAGATACTCCTTATAACCGAATTCTCGGGCAGGGTGATTCGTCGAGGTCATTTCAAGAAAATAGATTCTATGCCAACCGACCCTTACTGCCCCGAGGCATATCAGATAGAATTTGACACACCGATTGCTGAAGGCGAGTTGAAAGCTGGTATATATATCTTTGTCATCCCGAAAGCGACATACGGCGATTACAATTTTGGCAAGTACTTGAAGAATCCTTCTTCAGTTAAGGCTTCTGATTGCTACGTCAATACAGAGGACCGATTCTCGTTCAGTGTTGACAACACCGCCACAGGCATCCACGGTGTAACAACCGGTGACAACGTGGAGAAGAAAATCTACACACTCCAGGGCATCCGCGTAAGCAAGATGACAACGCCGGGAATATACATCGTCAACGGCAAGAAGGTAGTAAAGAGATAGCAGGAAGCGGGGGCGTACTCGCCCCCACCCCCAATGAGTAATAACAACAATTTTAAAATAAAAGACAATGAAAGCAGTAAAAACTATTATGGCAGCTGCCCTGCTCGGAATGAGTACGACAGCTATGGCACAGGCCACTTATCTTGAGGCTAATGGTGACACCACTGTTTTTAAGAAGCATGTATTTATGCAGCTTCAGGGTGGTGCTCAGTACACTCTGGGTGAGGCTAAGTTCGGCGATTTGATTTCTCCGAATGTGCAGTTCGGTCTTGGCTATCAGTTCAATCCTTGGTTCGGTGCTCGCATCGCTGTCAATGCTTGGCAGAGCAAGGGTGGCTTCAACGGCAAGATTAGCGACGGAACAAACGGTAACATCGTTTACAAGTACAAGTACGTAGCTCCTACCGTTGACTTCATGTTCAACCTCTCGCAGGCTTTCTGCGGATACAACCCGCACCGCGTGTTTAACGTTACAGCCTTCATCGGCGCTGGCGCTAACATCGCATTCAGCAACGACGAGGCTCAGAACGTAGCTGCAAGTGGCTATAAGATGCAGTATCTCTGGGAGGGCACCAAGGTACGCCCCGTTGGTAAGGCTGGTTTGGCACTCGACTTCCGCCTTTCTGACGCCGTTTCGCTCGGCATCGAGGGTAACGCCAATCTGCTTAGCGATAAGTACAACTCTAAGAAGGCAGGCAACGGCGACTGGTACTTCAACGCACTCGCTGGTATAAAGATCAATCTCGGCAAGAGCAAGAAGAGCCATCCTTATCAGGAGCCCGTTCAGCCGGCACCGGTTGTAGAGAACAAGTATGTTGAGCCTACACCAGCTCCTCAGCCAGAGGTGAAGAAGGAGAAGGAGGAAATCCGTCGTGACATCCACTTCAAGATCAACTCTTCGGTAGTTAATCAGGTTGGCAAGGACAAGATTAAGGAACTTGCCGACTTCATGAAGAATCATGAGGATGCCAAGCTTACCATCGTTGGCTATGCCGACAAGAACACTGGTACAGCAGCTTACAACAAGCGCATCTCAGAGCGTCGTGCCCTCTCGGTATTCAACATCCTCACCAAGGAGTATGGCATCCAGGCACATCGCATCAGCTATACCTACAAGGGTGACGTTGAGCAGCCGTTCCCGTCAAACGACGACAACCGCGTTGCTATCTGCGTAGGCACTGCTGAGTAAAGAAATACGACAAATCAACTCGTAAATTTTAATTCTTCGAAGTCCGGATCTTCCGTTTGTGTGTGAACATAAACGGAGGTATCCGGACTTTTTTTGTATTTCTTCCCGTATTACAGAATTTTTAATTAAATTTGCAAGAGACTATCATTATAACAATAATACATACAAATGACACAGGAAGAAAAGACTCATATAGAGGAGCGCATCGTTGATGTGCTGAAGACCGTTTACGACCCCGAAATCCCCGTCAACATATACGACCTCGGACTCATCTATAAGATTGATGTCAAGGACGACGGACATGTTGATATCGACATGACATTCACTGCACCGTCGTGCCCCGCCGCCGACTTCATTCTCGAAGATGTGCGATTGAAGGTTGACTCGCTCGAACACGTCAAGTCGTCGAACGTCAACCTCGTGTTCGAACCCGAATGGGACCAGAGCATGATGACCGAAGAGGCACGCGTAGAACTTGGTTTCGATTAGTCGAGAGGACTCGACTAATCGAGTTTTGAATTTTGAATTTTGAGTTTTGAATTGTCGGCTACGCCGATTTTGAATTGTTCAATTTTGAATTTTGGCTTCGCTGATTTTGAATTGTTTGGATGAAGAATGTATATTTCCTTTCTGACGCCCACCTCGGGTCGTGGGCTATAGAACACAGCCGCACTCAGGAGCGCCGGCTTGTGCGTTTTCTTGACTCGATAAAGACCAAGGCATGTGCCATTTACCTGCTGGGCGACATGTTCGACTTCTGGTATGAGTGGCGTTATGCGGTGCCCAAGGGCTACACGCGCTTTCTCGGCAAACTGTCGGAGCTTACCGACATGGGCGTTGAGGTGCACTACTTCACGGGCAACCACGACATCTGGTCGTATGGCTATCTGCACGACGAGTGCGGAGTGATAATTCATACGCGTCCCGAGACGGTGGAGATATACGACAAGGTGTTCTATCTGGCGCACGGCGACGGACTGGGCGACCCCGACCGCAAGTTCAAGTTCATAAAGCGTGTGTTCCACAACCGCCTCTGTCAGGTACTGTTCAGTACGCTTCATCCGCGCTGGAGCATGTGGTTCGGACTCACTTGGGCAAAGCACTCGCGCCTGAAGCGCATCGACGGAATGGAACCGCCATACATGGGCGAGCAGCGCGAGCACCTCGTGCTCTACACCAAGCAATACATGAAGACCCATCCCAACGTAGACTATTTCATGTATGGCCACCGCCACATCGAACTCGACCTAATCCTCTCGCGCAAGTCGCGCATGATGATTCTGGGCGATTGGATCACGCAGTTCACGTATGCAGTGTTCGACGGCGAGCACATGTTCCTCGAAGAATACGTAGAGGGCGAAAGCCAACCTTGATTTATAGTTGCAGTCAATTAATCGGAGAAGCAAGATTATATGTTGTACACATGAAAATCATAAAACGATTGTCAATCATTGTCACTATTGTCGTTAAATACAAAATTATCAAGCCC
>OIYO01001510.1_pt1 | contig 12250 bp, 22 predicted proteins | sample 1588191 | NCBI WGS metagenome assembly OIYO01 (sample SAMN03283275) | human gut metagenome | biome: human-associated habitat; material: feces | host: Homo sapiens | place: Peru | collected 2012 | reverse complement strand
GCTGCTTGCGCCAGAGCAGTTCCCGGTAGCTGGCAGCTGACACCGTGATGAGCACGGACAGGCACCCGCCGGAGACAAAGCACATGATGCAGATCAAGATAAACTTTCCAGCCGCCATGCCATCACCTCATCCCCAGCGCCCGCTCAATGGGCTCTTTCGGGTTGTCGCAAGTGTATTTCCCTGCAACATACTTCTGCACCTGGCCGACGCCAAGGCCAGCCGCGCGGGCCAGCTGGGCGTAATTCCAGTTGCGCAGCGTCTTTTGCTTGACGACCTCGGCCTTCCATTCCGGCGTCCAAGTCGTAGCAGCCATTTTCATCACCTCATTTTTTACAAGATGTTTCATTTTAAGGGGTTAAAAACATTGCCAAGCGGTTGAAACAGGTGTAAAATGAAATTGTGGATAAATCAAAATACAACGTCACGCTTGGCAATGCGTTTGGTCTGTGGAAGAAGAAAGGAACTGAACTGCCACAAACCCGGCCCAAGCTCCTGCTGCGGTGTGGGCCGTTTTTCTGAACAGGGAACTTTGGAAGTACTTGCGGAGGTTACTAACAAAAAGCAAACCCTGAGTTTGCACCCGGGGCCAGACTCGCCATCTGGTTTCCTGAGCACGGCTTTATTATAACTCCTAAAGACTCCGAAGTAAAGCACAAATTTGGGAGTCTTTGGGATTTTGTCAAATTGCACAAAGAACGGAGTGATTTTTTGTTTTACGAAAATTTTTCAATGTACTGCAAGAAAATGGGAAAATCCGAGTCCGCGGTTGCCAAAGAAATTGGCAGAGATTCAAAAACAGTCACAGGGTGGAAAAAAGGAGCCGTTCCGTACAACAGCACCTTAAAAAAACTGGCTGACTATTTTGGTATTACGGTGGAGGAGTTGATGGGCACAAAAAAAGAGCCCACTGCAAAGAGTGAGCTCGGTTTTGAATGGCCGGATGTAGAAGAAGCGTTTAAGAATGCCACGCCGGAGATGCGTGAAGCTGCAAAGGCAGCGGCTCAGGCCGCCGCCAAGGCTGCTGCGCTGGCGGTGTTGGAAAGCAAGAAGGAAGGGTAAACAACAAGATGGATTTTGACAATTTGGTGCTGTCCCGCTCTGAGCGGAAATATTTGCGAGAACTTGCAAAAAGGTCAGTAGAAGATAATAGCGAATGGGAGCAAAAACTGAGTACATTGTGCGAGATGGGCTTTGCTGAGTTTGCACAGCGCCCGCTTGGCGGTGGAAAGCTGGAAGCGGAATACTCCATCACGGACGAGGGCAGGCAGTATCTTAGATATCTCAAGCGGAGGAAAAAAGAGACTCGGTTCGCCAATACGGTGTCCGTCCTCGCGCTTTTAATCTCCGCAATCGCGCTGATCGTCTCCATTATCAGGTAAGGGTAAGATGCAGGATTCAGCAACGCAGCGGCCGATGGAGCGCGAAAGGCGCTTGTTCAGAATGGTCGAGACCGTCAGGGCGTCCTGATAGGTCAAATGCTTCTGCTGCATCAGATGGATGATCTCATCCACTGTTTTTTCAGCTTGATCGGTGTGTGAGGAAAACGGGGATATCTTGATTTCGTAAACCCCCAATTGCTTTTCGGTCACAGCGCAATTATAAGGATACTTGGATGGACTGGATGATTTTTGACGAAACATAAGACACTCCTTTTCTTGCTGGGTTGGACAAAAATAACTCGTATAAATTAATTTTAGCACACTTGTTTGCTTATATCAACCTTTGGAAGAAGAACTGCCATTACTATGTCCCACAGTTCGGGGTGAGATTTTAAGTATTCCAAAAATTCGTTGTCGGTCATTTCAAAACACCCTTTTACGCTTATTTGTTGTATTCGATGGTTCTATATTACAACCAATGTAGAGAAAAAATCAAGAGGAATAGAAAAAATTATGAAAAAGAATGATCTCAGTGAATTTGAGCCGCAAATTGTGCTTTCAGTGATTGCTGGCATAGGTTTTGCGATTTATCAGATAATTAAAAAAGCAGAACCGGGAGCCGCTATTATGGGCGGTTTTGGCGTTGGAGTCGTGGTTCTTGTTGCGCTTGTTATGCTTGCGGGCGTAGTAGAACAGATGGACGAGAAAAAGACAGCCAATGACAATCTGGATAAGTTTATAAAAGAGCAGGATGCAATAAAGAAAAAAGAGGAAAATAATGTAAAGGCCCAGGCAGTTCGACCGCAAAACGTAAATGTACGCGTGCAAGAAGAGGCAAGCCCAAAAGAAAAAGCAGGCCGATCGGTGAAGGGAATGAGCATTGTGCGCATTCCGAAGCACTACACGGTAGTGGACACCGAGACAACCGGGCTTGACCCGGAAAAGGACCGATTGATTGAAATTGCCGCGATTCGCGTTCGTGGTGGAAAAGAGGTTGGCCGATTCGAGACACTGGTGAAACCGGGCCGTAAGCTCAGCAAGAAGATAGTGTCAATTACCAATATCACGGATGAGATGCTCAAAGATGCTCCAGCTCCAGAAGAGTGTCTTCCTAAATTTTTGGAGTTCTTGAGAGATGATGTCATCGTAGCCCACAACGCAAACTTTGATGTAGATTTCATCTATGAGTCTTTGCAGAGATGTGGTCTGCCACCGCTGGAGAACAATTTTATTGATACGTTGAGAATCGCGAGATACGTCGAGCCGGATATGGATAACTATAAGCTTTCGACGCTGGCAAAGGAGTACAAGATTCCGCAATCGACCGCACACCGTGCTCTGGCAGATTGTGAAACGACTATGGCCGTTTTGCAGCATTTGGATGAAAGCGCAAAAGAGCAGGGAATTGATTTCAAGCAAATCCAAAAAAGAGCCCATTTCTCCCAAAAGAGGGCGGCCGATGTAGTCCAGAACCCTGGGCTTGAAAAGCCGGAAAATTCTCTCTACAAAAAATACTGCACTTTTACGGGAGAGCTCGACACGATGACTCGTTTGGAAGCTATGCAGGCTGTCGTGGATATTGGCGGATTTTGCAGAGACAGAGTGACTAAGAAGACAAATTTCCTTATTGTTGGTACGAACGAGTACGGTGAAAAAACCGCAAATGAAAAAAAGGTCGATGAACTCGTTGAAAGTGGTCTCGAAATCCAGACTATAAACGAAAGTGCTTTTTTGAAAATGCTTGCTGAGTAAAAGTGTCCACAGTGGACACAAAATGACCCCCGCCGCCGGGAAGGGTGGCGAGGGCTTGGGTCAGACCTCTTCCAGCGTGGTGTTGTTGATGAACCGCACCCGATCGCCGGGGTTACGGCCTGCGGCTTTGTCCTCAGCGGCCCGGGTCAGGATGCGTGCCGCGTCCTCGTACAGCTCCACCGGGGCCCCGGCACGGGCGAGGTGGTAGACGATGCGCAGCGCGGCTTGATGAGTAAACGGGGTCAGCAGCTGGATGATGGTGTTGTGGTCACACGCCATAGCTCAACCCTCCCACGGGGCCCGCGTCCGCTCCACCTGGGGGCGGCTGGCGGGCATACCGTCAATGATCTCCATATCGTCGGGGATTGCAAGCGGAATTTTAACAGGATACAGCATCTTTATACCTCCAGTGTGGTTGTTGTGGCTATTTTTTACATAATTGTTATAACATAACTCGACGTAAAAATAAAAGTACCAATTTAAGGTAAATTTCGTAAAATTTGAAGTTGTGAGGTGAAAAATTGTGAATAAGGCAGATGAATATGCGATACGAGTATCAAAGGCTTTGATTAGCGCGCGGGCTCACGCCGGGATAAGCCAAGACAAGCTGGCCAGCCGGATGGGCCTGAGCCGCCCCACCATTGCGGCGTGGGAGCGGGGCACAAAGATGCCGCCGAGTCCCGTGGTTCTAAAATGGTTTGTGTGCTGCGGGGTGTCGGCTACACGGTATGTAGACGCCTGCATCCATCCCGGCTTGCTGGAGCACTTGGAGGACGACTTGGGCGACGCGGAAAAGCGCCAGATCCTCCACGAGGCGCTGGATGAAGCGAGTATGTACGAGATCGATGCCCTGATCTATCTCCGCTACGGTGACCACGGCTCAGATCATCTCGGCGTCCTCACCGAGATGCTGGCCAACCTTCACTGTCCGCTGGAAGACCGTGTCTCGCACTGCGGTGCCATCATCGACGATTACGAGATGGCCCAGGCCAAGGGCACCGATCCAGACCCCAACGCCACCCCGCAGCCCATCATGGCGCTCTTGCGCCAGGCCTACAACTGCGGCAAGGCCGCCGCCATGGCCGACAAGGCCGCATACTCCGTCACAAGGGAGGGAGCAGACGATGCCACGAAAAAAGACAAAACGTGAAGATGGCCGCTATGAGATAAAGCGAAAGATGCCGGACGGAAGCACCAAGCACTTTTTCGGGTACACGGTGACAGAGGCAACGGCAAAATATGAAGCCGCCCGGGATGAGATGCTCCGGCAGACTGAGCAGGAAGCCGCCGGGCCGACGTTCCGAGAGGTGGCCGAGGCCTACGAAAATTACATTACAGGCTCGACAAAGCCCGTCAAACGTGGTACAATAAGCTCCTACCGCAAATACCTTCCTCAGTTTTTGGGAAGCTTTGGTGATATGCGTATGGCCGATATCGACGCGCAGAGCATCAGCAGCTACTGGGAAAAGATGAAGGTAGACGGTAAAAGCTTACATACCATCACGAACGCGCGCAGCGTGATGTCGTGTGTTTTCCGCTACTGGTGCTCCAACTTCCACGGCACAGGCAACCCGGTGCTTTTGTCCGAGGTGCCAGCCGGGATGAAGCGCGGCAAGCGAGAAGAGCCCACCAAGGAGCAGTGCGACATCATCAACGCCCACCCGGATGGGTGCGGGTTCTGGGCCCAGCTTTTTGAGTATACAGGCCTCCGCATAGGCGAAGCAAACGGGCTCCGCTGGGAAGACGTAGACCTCGAAGCCGGACTAATCCACGTGCGCCGGGCGATGCCGTGGGAGCACAACCGCCCTTATCTGGAAACGCTAAAGTCAGAAAAGGCGTACCGCGATGTGCCGATCTTGACGCCGCTGCGGCCCGCACTGGGCCAAAGGAAAAGGCTCCACAAGCCATGGGAGTATGTGCTCTCCGGCAAGGCAGAGCCGCTGTCACAGTCGCGTTACGATTGGGAGTGGGCCATGTACTGCCGTCCTCTGGGCCTGTGCACACCGCTGGAGATACACGCCAAGGTAAAGGGCCATCCAGACCAGGTGCGGACCTACTACAAGTGGAAGGCGGTCGTCACTGCCCACCAATTCCGGCACTTTTACGCCACCAACCTTCTCTATGCAGGTTTGCCGGATATGGTTATGCAGAAGCTCATGGGCCATGCGGATATCACGACGACCCGCCGGGTGTACCAGCATCTGCGTGAGTCGGAGGATGAAAGGTACTTCGCCCAGCTGGATGAGTATGTGAACAAAAGAGCAGACAGAGCAGACACCGAGGTCTGCAAAAAGTCGTCAAAAGACTGAAAACAACGTGTAGTTGCTCTCTTGAGGGGGTTCAAATCCCCTCCCTCGCACTTTAGCAAAACCCGCATGAAAACTGGATTTTCCAGCATTCATGCGGGTTTTCTGTTTCTTTGCGATTTGCAAATACCTGCAAATAAATGCGGATACCAGCACATAATCGCTTTCCCGAAGTCTGCAAAAAGTCGTCAGGATTTAGGAATGTGTTCCCAGTACTCCACGAGCTTGTTGTCTACAGCGTCTTTGTCGTGCAGGAAGGCTGCTGCCATATCAGCATAAAAGGCGGGGGTGTCGGCCCCGTACTCTTTGGCCACGGCGCAGTAATCGCTGTACATCATGCAGAGCGTGACCCAAAAATCGGTGGAGTGGCAGGTGATCTTGCGGGAGCTCATGAGCTGAAAAGCAGTCTCATAGCTCCAGTGCGGCCCGGTGGTACCGTCGGCGTTTTGCATTGCGCCTACCCACTTTTTAGCCTGGTCCATGGTCAGATGCTCAGACCCGGCGCCTGCTTGTTCCGGCTCTTCGCTGTGCGGGTTGAGCTCCTTTAAGCCGTTCAGGCCATTGATGAGGTCGAGTGCATCGCGCAGATCGCGGTGGCAGAGTTCACCTTTCGCTCCGATTTTTTTGAGCTCCTCCAGCATCTGCTGGCGCAGATTCTCAAATTCGCGCATGGCTTACGCCCTCCCTGCCTGCTTCACAGTGGCCATCTGAGCAAAGGTCACGTTTGCGGCAGCGGCGCCGACGACCCACCCATAAAGCTGGAGGGTGTGGGAGTTGCAATCGCAGGGGATGCTGCGCAGCATATCGGTGGTGATGGACACGGCAGCATCAGCAGCAGCGGTCACGGTGCGCTGAGTTTCGGGCAGCAGCACACCGTCCAGATACAGGCCGATGACGATATCGCCCGCAGCGGTCGCCAGAGCCTGGACGTTTGCCCGAGCCTGATAGAGCCCGGCGTTGTTGATTTTTACCGCTGCCTGTTCAGGACTGAGGGAGACGCCCGTATTGGTGAGGACGGTGCCAGTCAGGCCCAGAGGGGCCGGGGTAGTGGTCAGCGCCTGCGTGGCGGTGTTGTAAGACTCGACGGCGCTCTTATAGTGCGGATTTTTCATGCAGGGTGTCATAAAAAAATCATCTCCTTAAAATAAATGCCCCCACAGCGCTTGCCGTGGGGGCCGTGCGCTGTTAAAGCGAAGATGTGGGGGATTTAAGCCGCGTTGCCCCAATAGGCACCGCAGCCGGGGTTAGGAGCCGGGCCCCATGCGGGGGCCAGCTGGTAGGCAAAAGGCGATGCCTTAGGGATGCCGCAGACAGCCTGCTGGATGGCAAACTGCACGCTCTGCTGGTTATAGGCCCGCTCCAGATCGCCGTAGCGATTGGCCGCCAGCTGATCCAGCACCTTCTGGATGCCTGCCGTCTGGTTTTCCTTGATTGCGGCCGCAAAGTTGCTCATGTCATAGCGGACAGAGTCGATGTTGCGGTTGGTCTCGCAGCAGCAAATCTGCTGCTGTGCAAAGCCAGCGTTGGAGGCACTTTCCAGGTCGCGCAGCTCGCCGAGGATGTTGTAGTTGCCATCCTTCACGGCGGCAGCGACATCATAGACGCCCTGCCGGGTCGCGGCTACGCCCTCGTTGTTCTGCCGCTCCAGCGCGGCAAAGTCCGTGGAGCGCTGCACGTCGCCAGTAGTAGCCACGTTAGGGGGCACGCTCATGCCGCCGCCAAAGCCCAGACCGCCGCGCATACACATCACGACGATCAGCACCAGGACAACCAGCGCGAAGATCCAGAAACCAGCGCCCATGCCGCTCGTAGTCTCATCGGTCATTGTCAAAAACCACCTTTCAAAAATTTTGTAAGCTTATTTCCAAGCCCCTGTGCACCGGGGCCGTGGAGCATCGTGATGACGTCGTCCAGAGGGACGCCGTTCTTTTTGGCCAGCCATCTGGCCATACTTTCGGGGTCGCGGCTGCCCGTGTATCCCTCAAAAACGCCGGACTTGTCGCAGTAGTCCATAAGGGCCTTTTGCGGGTTCTGTGCCGCGTTGATGACGGCGATAACCTGCCGGGCCTGCTTCATGATGCCTGGCAGCTGGCTCATGAGCGTGCCCTGAGATGCCTGCGGGGCTCTCTGAGGGCCGATTCTGTTTGCAAGAGGATTGCTCATTGTGCTGCCTCCTTCTTCGTCTTGGCGGTCGGCTGTGCGGCTGTGGGCTGTGTTGGCCTCATGGCCAGATACTGGCCTATCAGCTCCTGCGCCTTGGCGTCCACGATTTGCTCCACGTCTGCCCGTGTGAGCTGCTGCCCGCCGGGGACAGATGCGGCAGTGCTCAGCATGGCCGGGTCGATTTGCTCAAAGCGGTAATACTCCGCCGGGGCGTAGCCCATGGCGTTTGCGGTCTTAACGGCGAAAATCTGATCGGACTGCACCATGATCCACTTCGTTTCGCCCCGGTCCACGCTCACTTTGTCCACGTCGGCGATGGTGGGCACCATGATCCACGGGTCTTTTTGTTCCGGCTGGGCCTGCGCCGCCGTTGGTGCAGCAGCGGCTGATTGCATCCAGCCAAATTCCCGGGGCGGTGGCGGTAAAGGCTTGCCTGTGTAAGGATCATACAAATACGGCATATAAATCCCTCCTTGCGGCTCCATCTTACCAGCTTTCCAAAATCTATGCGTTAAACGAGCGTCAAACGAAGGACAAAAAAAGAAAAGCGCCCACACGGCATTACACCGCGTGAGCGCTTAATTTTAGCTATTTCAAGTCAAAAGCTTCGATTTCAATATTACCTAAGAGCTGCGAATACTTGCCAAGCTCTTCCCCTGCATTGTCAATTAACTTTTTCTTGTCATATCTATTCAAAAATTCATCTACCGCAGCTTTTAAGACAGCATTCGGAGTTGTGCCGGCCTCTGCGCACGCTGCCTTAAACTTTTCCGCATAGTCCTTTTTTACGCGGCAGGCCAAGCTTGTCATGTTTTCCTTGTCCCATTTGGCATTGGATGCCTTTTTCTTTTCGGAAATCATAAAAATACCTCCCGTTTCATTTGCCTTAGTATAGCACAAAACGGCACTGTTTACAATGCCAAGTATGCACAAGGCGGCACTATAAACATTGTCGAAAATGTCAATTTACATACACTGTAAATAGTGCTATACTATAATCACAGCAAGGAAAACAAAATATTGGAGGGCCATTATGAACGAGTTATTTGATCAAAAGGTTTTGGATTTTCTTTCTAATCTTGAAGAAGAAAGTTTTTACAATTACACTCAAAACCCTTGTGAAAAAACCAAGGATATCCACGAAAGAGCAAAAAAGAAATTGCTTGAGTATGCGCACAAATACGGGATTGCATAAACAACAAAACCCCCGATGCTCCAAACGGAACACCGGGGGTTTTGTTTACTCAAAAACTTTTGCAATGCCGTCCAGCCGGGCCGAAACCGACTGACGGCAGTAGTGGACCTGCGCTGCAATGTCCGGCAGCGGGAGCCGCTCCACGTACCGCAAAAGAGCTATCTTTCGGTCAACCCTCCCAAGCGGTGCGTTTTTGATGGCGACTGTCATCTGCTGTCGGTCAAGTCCTTGCAGCGCAGGGGGCATCACTACGCGAGCCGCCGCCACAGGCAGCACCGAGCCAGAAAGGCTGCGGCAACTGTCCGGCGTTGCGCACCATTACGGTGACGTTACCGAGATGGTCGATTTTGTTGACCTTAACAAAATCGCAGAATGTTTTCGTAAAGTCACGAAAACGTCTTTGTGCGGCGTACATTTTGTTGGTGTCAACAAAATGCTCGTATGTAGTGCTTGCCATGATATCCTCCTTACTGCTTTTGTAGGGCTGCTCTTGCGCGGTCAAAGAAAAACTGAATCACGGTGCCGATGGTCTCATCGGTGATGGCCCAGCTGATAAGCCTGCCCCACTTGCTGGCGTTGAGGGCCATGCGGAGCATCTGTGCCACCCACGCCTTGCGCTCTGCGCCTCTCTTGGTGCCCTGAATTTCGTGCTCTGCCTGCTCGATCAGGTCGAGCACAGTGCCCTTGACAGCCGCGCCATAGCCCAGCCGGATGCAGCCAAGTGCGTAGAACACAAAGCCGCCCAGCATGAGCACAATGGCCACAGGGGTGGGAAGTGCGGTCAAAATGTTATTGATTGTTGCCATGTATTACTCTCCTCTCTCTTTTTCGAGGTCTGCAATGCGGTGGTTTGCCACCTTCATCTGTTCTTCCAGCACCGGGATGCGCTGGGCGAAATTGTTGTGCGTTCGGACTTCCCGGGTCAGCTCGTCCAGCTTAGTGTCGGTAATGGCCTGCTGTTTTTCCAGCTTGGCGTCCATGTTTTGAGCGGCCCTGCTGTTAGAGATAAGCACGCCGATCAGGCTCAGGCCGCCAGTGATGAGTGCTACGATGATCGCGTCGCTCATGCGCCCTCCCGAAGACGGGTCAGGCCCTTCTTGCGGATAATTTTCGGGTAGTTGAGGGTGGTCACGTTGAGGTCAACGTTGCCGGAGATGCCCGGCACGCGGCCCTTGCTGGTGTGCTGGTGAGCGTTGTAGTGGTAGCCGACGGCGGGAGTTTTGCCCGTATAGTCGGCCAGCCAGACGTCCCAGCGGTTTGCCAGACGGCCCATATCCAGCTCATAGCTGTAGCCCGTGTAGGTGTACAGCTGGGCGTAAAAGCCCATCTTTTCCACCTGTTCCAGCGCGTAGGCGGTGAGATTTGTGAGGTCAAGGGTGGACAGCTGCTTAATGCTGTTTTCCTCCACGTCCACCGCGAGGGGCATGGTAAGCTCCTTGCCGTAGACCGCCTGCCGCACAAGGGCCAGCTCTGCATCGGCCATTGCTTCGCTGGTGGCGTAGGTATAGTAATACACGCCCACGTCCAGCCCGGCAGCTTTGGCGTTTTTGTAGTTGTCCTCAAAGGTGGGGTCGATGTACAGGCCATCTGCCCGCTTGGAGAGCTTGTAGTTGGTGGATACCGTCTTGAGCATAGCCCCCTTGTAGCCCGCCGCTTTGACCTTGCGCCAGCCGTCGAGGGTGATTTTGCCCTGATAGCGGCTCACGTCGAGATAGCGGTAGGGCGGCTCACCCGGCCAGCCCGGCACGGCGTCCACTGTGGACACTTTTTCAGGAGCGGGGGCGTCCGGCTCCTCTGCCTTGTCTCCGGCAGCGTGAGAGAGGGCCGCCAGAAGCTTGGAAATAAACTCGAAAAATGCTTTCATTCCGCGCCGCCTTACTGCCCGAGGGCTTCTTTGATGGCTTCCAGGTCGTCGGTGGTCAGGGCCGGGTAGTCCGCCGCGATATCCTCAAAGGTCTCGCCAGCAGTCAGCCGGATGCGGAATGCCCGCACCATGATGCGGAGTTTCAAATTGCTGTTCAAAGTCTTCATTCGTTGCTTCCTCCAATCAAATCAGCCATCATAAGCACAAGGTCGTTGTTTGCCGCTTCCAGAGCGTCCATGCGCCCCGGCACGGCTTCCAGCTCTGCCTTTTTCTTTGCTTCGGCAGCGGCTTCCTTCTTTGCCTTTTCCTGCGCGGCCAGCTCCTCAGCGGTCGGGGGCGGCACAGCGGCCACCGTGTAGCAGCTCTCGCCGTCCTCAATCATCCACCGGGTGTCGCCTTCCGTGCAGGCGGCATTGTGGTCGTTCACGGCCTGCGCCATCGCAGCGTAAGCGGTGCACTGCTCCTGCGTCTCTACGGGCTTGGCGAGGGTGTAACCTAAAGTAATTTCCATGTGTACCTCCTTACTTCCAACGACCGATGGCAATCCAGTTCGTATTACCTCTAAGATTTCCGCTTGTTTCACCAATCGTAAAGCCTGTGGTTGACTCCCAGCCAACAAGAACCGTCGTATTACCAATATTTGCATTAGAGGCAGCAACAATTGCCGGATTGCTTGCAAATGCCACTGGAAAATTAACGCGTCGATTTGTTTCCGAGATATACCCGTCAACGTAGCTGCCGATTCCCCAGCAAATCTGCGTGCCATCCCCAAAGCGGACGTAGTTGTAGCCGGAGGCGACGACGAAGCCGCCTACATATTCACCACCAATATAAATGTTTTTTGAATCAGCTTCACCATTGATAATGTAATGTTTATTTTTATAATCGTAAATTCCAAAATATTTCCCAAGTCCTATCCCAAACCCAATGTCGGAACCATAAGTTGAGTTCTTAATTCTGAGAAAATTATCAAAATCACCAGAATTGACACTTTGAATTGGGTATATAAAATTCTCTCCTGGAATAGCAAAATCAATGGCCCCGCTCATCGTCCCACCCGTCAAATCGAGCTTCTTTTTCAGCAGCTCATCCACAGCGGCCTTGCTATAAAAAATCACGTTGCCCTCGGAGTCGAGGATATAGTCGCCCACAGCCTTTGCGTCGGCGGGGGCGTTTTCGGTCTTGAGGGTTTTGTCCGTGTTCGCTCGGGTGCCCGCCAGATTGGCAGCGGCCTCGGCCCGGTCGGCGTCGGTATTGGCGCTCTGGGCGCTGGATGCGGCGTTGCTCTCCGACGTGGCCGCCGCGCTGGCGCTGCCGGAGGCGGCGGTGGCAGAGGACTTTGCGTTGCTGGCATAGCTGCCTGCGGCCGTGGCCGCGTTTCCGGCCGCATTGGCGGCGGTAGACGCATTGCTGGCAGCGGTCTGGGCGGCTCGGGTGGAGTCGGCCACCTGCTGCAAAGCGTCGTCGCGCTCATCGTCCACGGCCTTAACAGCGCCCGTCTGGGCGGTCCCAACGGCCTGTACGGCCTCGGTCTGCTTGGTCGTCACGGCGGTCGTGGCGGTGCTCTGGGCCTGCTGTACGGCGGTGGTG
>OIYO01001508.1_pt1 | contig 12300 bp, 16 predicted proteins | sample 1588191 | NCBI WGS metagenome assembly OIYO01 (sample SAMN03283275) | human gut metagenome | biome: human-associated habitat; material: feces | host: Homo sapiens | place: Peru | collected 2012 | reverse complement strand
CGGCTTTTTAATTTGAGGTATATTTTTCAAACCATATTTATCTTACAGATTCAGATTTTGTTTGTACTCTTCGCCCCAGCTCTTCATCGAATCAAGAATCGGCTTAAGGCTTTGCCCGAGATCGGTCAAAGAATACTCAACGCGCGGCGGAACTTCAGCGTACACTTTGCGATTGACCAGCCCGTCTTTTTCCATGTCGCGAAGCTGCGCCGTCAAAACCTTTTGCGATACCGAACCGATAGACTTTTTCAACTCGCCAAAACGCTTTGTTCCGGGCATTAAATCCCTTAATATCAGAACCTTCCATTTGTCGCCAATCAATGTCAAGGTGGTTTCCACAGGGCAAGCCGGAAGCTCTTTTGTTTTCTCGTTCATATGCTGCGTCCGCTATAGTATCTATTTGTTGCTTACAGCTTAATTATACCATACTGCTCTGTTTGCCGTCAAGTACAACATAAAACAAAAAAATCTTAAAAAATTCTTTCAGCGTTTAAAACTCCGAAAATCCTTGTATTTACGCATTGGTTTCCGTTCGGTAACCGCCCAATAGTATCTTTTAGGTAACTACGGCACAATATTGTGCTTACTTTACAAGCGATACCGAGGTAAATATAATAGAGTCAAGAGCTACGGAGAACGGCCGATTCGCAACTCAAAGCACAGACAAGGAGAAATCCAAAATGAACATTTTCAAGAAAATCTTTGGCAACAACCAAAACGACAAGAAAGAGGTAATCACAATGACAAATACAGAAAAAGCACTTGCACTTATTAACACTTTTGCCACAGGCGATACAGAAAAGGCTTCCGAGCTTCTTGCAGAAAATTACATTCAGCACAATCTCGCATACGGCACAGGCAGGGATGCATTTGTAGACTCTGTTTCCTACCTTGCTTCAGCTCCCGTAAAAACAACTGTAAACAACATTCGTGCTTTCGAGGACGGCGGCAAGGTGTTCTTGCAGACAGTTTATAACTTTGCAGGTGCGGGCAAGCAGGTTGCCTTTGACATTTTCCGCTTTGACGAAAACGGCAAGATTGCAGAACACTGGGACAACCTTGCAATCAAGGCAGAGCCGAACCCGTCAGGTCACACGCAAACAGACGGCACTATGGAAATCAATGACCTTGATAAGACAGAAGCAAACCGTGAGCTTATAAAGAATTTTCTTTATGATGTAATGCAGGGCAATCGTCCTGAGAAAACACCCGATTACTTTGACGGCGATACTTACATTCAGCACAACACTGGTATTGCAGACGGACTTTCGGGACTTGGCGCAGCGCTTGAAGCACTCGGCAAGCAGGGCATCCAAATGATTTATACAACTGTTCATCAGGTGCTTGCACAGGGCAATTATGTGCTTGCAGTCAGCGAGGGAACTTTCGGCGGAGCACCTACATCTTATTATGATTTGTGGAGAGTTAAAAACGGCAAAATTGCAGAACATTGGGATGTAATGGAAACTATTGCCGATAAATCAACTTGGCAGAATCAGAACGGCAAGTTCTAATGAGAGTGAGAGCCACGCAAGCCCTTTATTGCGCGGCTTTCTGCCTTTGTACGGAGGGAACAATGAATTATCTTAAATATCTTACAGAAGAAATACATTCAACCGTTATGGCAACCGTGGACGAGAACGGCTTGCCTGTAACGTGTGCCATAGACATTATGGACTATGACAAAAACGGGCTGTACTTTCTTACCGCAAGCGGTAAGACTTTTTATGCTCGATTAAAGCGTAGCGAATATGTTTCTTTAACGGGGATAAAAGGCACCGACACGCTTTCCTGCATTGCAATTTCTGTCAGAGGAAAAGTTCAGGAAGTCGGCAGCGATTATCTGAACAGGTTGCTTGAGAAAAACAGCTATATGTACGAAATCTATCCCACAAAAGAGTCCCGCACAGCTCTTACCGTGTTCAGAATTTATGACGGATGCGGAGAATGGTTTGACCTTTCCAAAAAGCCTATTGAGAGAGCTTCTTTTTCATTTGGAAACGGTATAAAAACGGTTGACGGCTATTATATAACAGATAAGTGTATCGGTTATAAGAAATGTACGGAAGTCTGTCCGCAGGGATGTATTGATTTTACAAGCGGATACGCAGGAATTATTCAAAGCAGTTGACTTGATTTGCTTTAATTTGGTACTGATTATCTCAATTCTATGAGGTATTCCTGCTTTTGCTATCATTTTGCTATCATAGATTGCTATCACTTTTCAAAGATAAAACCAATGTTATATAACTTATCTACTAACGCAATTATGTTTTCCGTTTTCACATCAATTCTGTCAAAAACAACAGACGCCACATAATCAGGCTTTTGATTGCGTTCGTGTTCATTCATATCGAAAATATAAAATTTGAGTCCTAGAGAATCGCATACATACCCACCTATATGAGATTTGTCTACATCAAATTCTGCACAATTAGTGATAATAGATGAACCATCTTCAGCAGTTATAGTATAATTATATTCTTCTTTCAAATGCAATCTTATATAGCTAGTTTCTTTTTCCTCAAATAATTGCAGTAAATTTTTTAATAATGTAAATGCTTTGAGAAAATTGTGTGGTGACACATAGAATGTAATCCTTGCACACTCATCGTATGTGTTGCGATTTGCACTTGTTGACTGAATTTCCTTACAATACACTATTTTAACACCACTAGCAACTACGCAAACCGTTCTTTCGTTATAATACTTATCGGCCTTTGAAAATGAAATCTGATTATCATCTAAGTATTTAATGATATCATTAAAAAACTTATCAATATCATACTTTACTTTCTTACCATCTACTGTTTGCTCGCCATAGATTATGCATTCAGCCTTCTCAACAATATTTTCAAAAATGATTGTATTAAATGCTTCTGAAGAAAGATTCTTTATTACCTCCAAATAATCATTATGTTCAAAAATATTTGAAAAATGGTAGTCAAAAGTTCTATTGATAATAGTAATAAAATTATTAAGGCTATCTTCCGAAAATATATTGAATCCTTGTAACAAGTTGAGCGGAGCCTTCAACGAACCGATATCTACACCTATTCCAACGGGAATAACATGTATTCCTTTCGAGTATGCATAACCTGCTTCAAAATATATCCATCCCGAAGATATAGAATTTTCGGTCACAAAAACAAACATAATTTTTGCCGCTTGTAAACCTTCTTCTATTTTATGTATCCAGTTGGTGCCAAAAGGGATACTCTGACCGTCACTTGACATAAAAATATCCATAACACCGCCCGTTGCTGAATCCAATTTGTTTTTTATTGAAAGAATTACATCTTTATCTTTTGAAGAATGGCTGAAAAATAATGTTGGTTTGCTCATATTATGTTTATTCACCTCTCACTTTCTAAACACGAACAAATACTCGTGTGCTATAAGCAAAAAATTATATTTTACACTATTTGTTTTCCAATATCCCGTTGCTTTGCAGTTGTGTTGCTCTTTGATAATCAATTCTTTAAGAGTAAATCCGGCATCTTGGAAAATTTTCATAACATCAAAAGACATTGGGATCATACAACCCTTTTGTCTTGTATCGCCCATAAGTACGGCACAAAATTTATCTTTTTTTTAAACACGGTAGCTCTCTGCAGCTACCTTTTTCATTTCTTCAAGAAAATCTTTCGCTTTGAGTTGCGACAAATCCCCGTCTATGCCATCGCTATATTTAATTATGTCGGCATAGGGCGGGTGAGTGCAAATCAGGTCAATGCTTTCATCTAAAAGAAAATCTAAATTTCTTGCATCGCCTTTACGGATATAAACTTTTCCGTTTGCGCCTTCATGCTCAAAATCTATTTTTTCTTTGCATCTGTCAAGTGCAACATCATTGACATCAACGCCGATAATATCTCGATTCAGGAGTTTTGCTTCAACAAGGGTAGTTCCACCACCTGCAAATTGGTCAAGAACTACATCGCCCTCTTTTGAATATCTTAATATAATATTTCGTGGAATATACGGCGACCAATTTCCACGCCATTTTGCATCCTGAGTCGCCCAATCTCCACGCTTTGGGAAAGACCAATACAATGAATAATTTTTATATTTTTTTGCGATAATGCCCTCTTCCCAGAAATTCAATAACGCCCTTATCCCTTAAAATCTGCAATTGTTGTCTTATTTTCGCCTCGATATTATTGTTGGTTATATGTTTTTTCTGAAGCACTTCTACGAAAGTATAAACATCTTGCAGCGAAAACTCAACAGAATCAATGGAATTTATACAGGTCAAGACATCTAAAAGCCAACCTCGATTTTCAATGTTATTTATTTGCAATTTTTTAATCTTTGCATATTCTTCTGTTACGGTTTTAACATCTAACAATTCTTGTCGGTTGATTATTGTGATTTTCCCTTGTTTTGGAATATTAGAATATAAAATATTGCATCCAATCCACCCGGCTCTTTTAGCATTTGCGGATAACGGTTTTCTCTTTTCTATTATTGATGGGGTAAAAAAGAATTTAGGAATAAGAGTAAGATTAACCACTTGAAATTCAGCAGAATATTGCATAACGAATAAATCTGGATTGTCTGAACTCGTAATTCTTTCTATCATCGTCGAATAAGCACCATCCGCAATTTTATTACCGATATGCCCACATTTACTTTTTAACTCAAAAATTTCTCCACAGTAGTCGCATGATAAATCTGCAACAGGCATATTATTATTTAATTTTGAAATGTGAGGGCTTCCGCAAATTGGGCAAAATACGTTGTGTGCAACCCAACTTTCACTCATAACCCTTATCTTTTGCGAATTGCTTTTGTAATTATTTGCAAGTTCAGTATTAAAAAAATAATCCATTAAAACTCTGTCCATTCTGTTGTCTCTGTACCATCTTCATTTTCAACCTGTATCTGCTTTGCAACTAATGTTCCTGGCGCAAGTACGAATTCCCCCTCGTTATACTTTTCTTTAGCAATAGACATAGCTTCTTCTATAGAATTAGCGTTTATTTTGAAATCCTGACTTATCAGTTCTTCAATTGTTAAAGAAAAAATCATATGAATCCTCTTTTTTAACAATAATTTTTGCACCTTTTTTATCCATGTCATTAACAAATCGTGCAAGTTCAATCTGCGCATCATCATTAAACAAATTCTCGGTATATGCAGTAAAACTCGCTGTGTCTGTAATAGGTCTGTATGGCGGATCAAAATAAACAAAGGTATTTTCATCAATAAAGTTTGCTGACTTTCTGTAATCCCCACATACAATAGTAACCTTTTTCAGCTTTCCCGATACGGCTCTTAAATTGTTTTCATCACAAATCATCGGATTTTTGTATGCCCCCATAGGAACATTGAACAATCCCTTTTTATTTACACGGAACAGACCGTTGAAACAAGTTTTGTTAAGGAAAATCATCAATGCCGCTTTTTCGATATTGATATTTTCATTGCCATTTACTTTCAAGTCGTTAAAACGCTCACGTTTTTGCATATAATATGCCTTACGATTGTCTGTATCCAACGGAATAAAGTCGTTCTGCATTTCAGAAAGCATTTTAATCAAAGCATCTACATCATCACGAATAATTCGATAGGTATTTATAAGTTCTGCATTTATATCGCTGATATAAACTTCATCTAAATCATATTTACTAAGTATATCAAACAAAACAGCACCACCGCCAACAAACGGTTCGGCGTATTTGGTTATTTTGCCGTTTTCAAAAGGATAGTAGCGCTCAATTTCTTTAATAAGCTGACCTTTACCGCCTGCCCATTTCAAAAAAGGCTTAACTGCTTTTTCTTCGGTTCGATTATATCGTGTACTTCTTGCATCTATGGGCTTTTCTGCGGAAGAAGGAATAATCCACATATTACCGACCATAGTTGCTTCTTTAATTCTTTGTTCAGAGCACAAAACTGCCACTCTTCTTTGGGAAATGCCCCATTTATCAGCGGCTTCTCTTGCAGACATAAATTTCATAAAAACCTCCTGCGATTTCGAGTTCTTACTTGTATAATATTATATTCCAAAACTCGAATAATAGCAATATCATATTTCGTGATTGATGTAATTTTAAAAAAAAATAATGGCGACAAAGATTTCTCCCTGCCGCCGTTGTGTTTATACCGTGTAAATCAGTTCTGCATTTACAATTTCTGTTGCTCTATTACTAATATTATTCATCCTCTGTACCCACAACATCATATCGGTTGATTTGAGTTCTTCGGTTACATTTTCTTGTTCGGCAATGTCTTTTACCAGCCGGAGAAAAAGGTCTTCCGCCTGCTGTTCAATATCTGCAAGATATGAATTGAGCTTACCGCTTGTCAGTAAATTGTAGTAAAATACTTTATGATTTTGTTTCACATATCGTTTGTGCCTCATTGCCCAAACGCCGATATTCGCTTCCTTTTCTTCTTCCGCCGGTAATAAATCGGGCAACATATAGTCGCCCACCTGCGTATAAGTACCGCCCATTTGTTCAAAAATTGTGTTTGCCATTTTGATTTACCTCCAAAAATTTATTTATCTTGAGCGTGGGATTTCACGCTTACGACCTTTGATATTTCTCGTCTGTTTAAGCAGCTCGTCAATCTGTTTATGCCCGAAAACCTTTCGCAAAAGTTTGTAATCTTTGACCTCTGAACACAGATTTTCGTTTTCGCTTTTTAGTTTGCTATTTATTTTCGATAACATTTCATTCTCTCGATAGAGGTTGCCGTTCGTGATATTTAATCTATACCTCTCTCCTTTCTGCTCCGTAAACTCTTTCATTAAAATACTGTCGGCTGATGCGTCCTGCAACTGTGATATATCCTTTTGCACTCAACTCATCATTGAGCTGTTTTATAACCTTATATGCATAAGATTTCGATACATCCAATTTCTCTGCAACCTCATCGGCTCTGATAAAAGACTTTTCTGTCATAAAAAACACCTCCTTTATAATTGTTTTGGTTATTTATTGTCGGATACTTTCTAACCGCATTCCGATTTGCCCGAGCGGATACACCATTACCGTGATGTATGACGGCTATTCAGTTGTTTGCAAACAAACTTAACGCTATTTGCTTAATGATTATGCTAAACATATTCCGTTATGTCAAGCGGTTTTCGCAAAAATATTAAACTTTTTTGTTTTATGTCGTTTGACATATACTAAACATATATGATATACTGATTGCACATTACATAAGTAAGGAGTGCAATTTTATGGCAATCGGAGAGAGAATAAGATTCTTTCGTAATCTTTGCGGAATGACACAGAAATATTTAGGACAGGTGGTCGGATTTCCTGAAAAGACTGCTGACATTCGTATGGCACAGTATGAATCCGGCTCAAGAACACCTAAAGCTGATTTAACAAATAAACTTGCAGAGATTTTTGATATATCTCCGCTGGCTCTTTCTGTTCCCGACATTGACAGCTACATAGGGTTAATGCACACCTTGTTTACATTGGAGGACAGATACGGATTGACAATAGTAAAGACGGAAAACGGCATTTCAATGTATGCAGACCCTCGCAAGGGGACGGACGCTGCCGAGCTTTCGGAAATGCTTAATGCGTGGGCTGAACAATCCGAGAAATATCACAACGGCGATATTAACCGTGACGAATATGACAAGTGGCGCTACAACTACCCGAAATATGATGAAAATTCCGGTTATGTTAAAGTCCCGTCACAAGAATTCAGTGATGTTATGACAGAAGCTTTTAAAAATCGTCTTAAAGAAATATAAATCGGACTGTTTTTATTTTGGAGAATTGAGTTTATGAGAATAATTAATACATTTGATAAAATACAGAATTGTTTCACTAATAACATGTTTAATCTGGATTCTTGGAGAAAATATACAAAAGAGTTTTCTTGTGAATTAAGCAAAAAGTGCGAACAGGATGCAAAAGAGTATGATTTTAATAAAGTGATATTTCCTGTAGTTAACAATGTATTATTGAATAGGGAGGCGGCGCTTCGCACAAACACTTCTTTTATTTCTGTAACAAATCAGCTTAACAGCAACATAAATAAACTTTTTAAAAATGATATCGACTTTGATATTATTCTTTATTTAGGATTATGTAACGGTGCAGGTTGGGCAACAGCACTTGATGGAAGAAATACTATTTTGCTTGGAATAGAAAAAATCATTGAGTTAGATTGGCAAAATGAAGCAGATATGCAAGCTTTAATCTTTCACGAAATTGGTCACATATGGCATAAAACCTATGGAGTTTTGTATCCGAAAACTCAATCGAAAGGTGAAGAATCATTGGTTCAACTGTATCAGGAAGGAATTGCAATGGTATGTGAACAGATTTTATGCCAAAACAATAATTATTACCATCAAAATAAGAACGATTGGCTTACTTGGTGTACAGACAATAAATTGGAAATTAAACAGGAATATCTAAACCGCATTGACAACAATATAAGCACGCAAGATTTCTTCGGGGATTGGTGTAATTATAAAAGCCACAGCGATGTCGGCTATTATTTAGGTTGTGAGTTTGTTAAACATCTACAACAACATTATTCGCTCGTTGAAATCGCAAACTTGAATATCAATCAACTTTATGAGCAGTATAAAACATTTGCATTATTAACATAAATTTGGCAAGAAAAAAGAGCTATCAGACTTTCAAAAAATCTGATAGCTCTTTGCTTATTCTTATGATAATTCAAATAATGTTGCCATTTTGTTGCCACAAAGGACAGTAGAACGGCGAAAAGCCTTTATTTACGGGCTTTTTCACGGATGTGAAATTATTCCCACTCTTTTCCGAGATTATCATTTATACTATTTTATATCTATTCTAAGCCGTTTTTGCACTGTTTTGAGGTGATTTTTTGCTATGTTATTTCTTTTATCATCACTCGTGTTACAAAATATGTTGCAAAAACGGAAAATGAATAGTTCCAAACGGCTTACAAGTCATTTTGATATATCAATCCATTCGCCGTGATTTTTCAGTTGTATATGTTCTTGAACATCGTCATTTATAAACACTTTGAGCATTTTATCAAAGCTTTCTGCAAGTTTCATAGACTCAAGTTCATCTAACTTTGTCCAAAACACTTTTCCCTCATCGGAGGATTGCAATGAGCCACAATATTCATTTGTTTTGAAAAGCAAAACTACATATCTTTTATTCTTGCTTACTTCCCACCATTTTATTCCGCAAATTTTAGGATGCTTTACATCAAGACCTGTTTCTTCTTTTACTTCTCTGATTACCGAATCTACAAATGATTCTCCGGTTTCAATATGCCCTCCGGGAAAAGTTATTCCACCCCAATTTTTATTCAGCTTTTCCTGCACAACAACATTCCCGTTATTGTCATATATCATACACATATTTGTTAGTTCGATTTTTTCGTATTTATGCATTGTTCGTATCCTTTTCTATTTCATAGTTCATTGAAATTACAGAAATTCCGTTATTTATTACTCTTTATATCGTCAAATATCATATTAACGACATCACTAACCGACATATCTTTCGATATTATTTTAACATTCCCTTTTCAATCAACCAATCCTTCTATTCGACATTGTCATTAGGTTCAACTAAATATAATTTCATATAATTAAACTTTAACTCCGCTTTCTTTAAAAGCAATAGTCTTATTATCTAAATCAATTTGATACTCAATTCCTAATGGTAATAATCCTATTGGAGAAGCATGACCAATATTCACATTGTAGATTATTCCTAAATGTTCGCAATCAAATTCTTTAATGATTTTTTTGAAAACACCCTTGTATTCCTCATAATACATCTCATCTTGTGGCTTGCCAACAATAATCCCCTTAATTGATTTCAATATACCTTGTGCCCCTAAATTTCTTAAATAGTACAGAACATAATCAGGCTTTGGCTTTTCTTCACTTGTTTCAATCAGTAAAATCTTGTCTTTCCATTCATCCGATTTAGGCCATATTTCAGTTCCGACAATCATTGGGAACACATCAAGACAACCGCCGATTAGCTCTCCGGTAATAACACCCGAACCGTTTATAATTTCATATCCGTGCTTTTCTTTACGCAATTTTTTAGAACGGTTTATGTTTTTCTCTTTCCAATCCACAAAATCATCCGACCAATAATTGCTGGACTTCACTTCGTAATTTGTTGTGTCTTTGAATAAAATGTTTTCTACAGTCTCTTTAGTATAATCAAACATTTTAACATATTCGCCAAATTCGCACATAACAGATGGTCCATAATAAGAGACTAATCCCGCCTTTCTCATCATAAAATGACTTACTGTTGTATCTGAATATCCCATAAAAATTTTAGGATTATTTTTTATTACATCATAATCTATGTAAGGTAGTAATCTTATTGAGTCGCTGCCGCCGATAGCACAAAAGATACCTTTAATTGACTCATCCCTAAAAGCAGCCATTAAATCTTTCGCTCTAAGTTCAGGATGGTTATATACAAAATCGCTACCCTTAAGCGCATTTGGCATAGGAACAACATTTAGCCCAAAATCTTTTTCCAATCTTTCTTTTGCAATATAGTACTTATGGATTAGCTTTTCATCACCTAATCCTCCCCAAGACAAACTTACTATTGCAATTTTATCTCCTTTTTTTAATGCGTTGGGTTTTATCATCCTAATATCTCCTTAATGTCAATTACCAAAAGTATCTTCAAACAAATAATACCATAAAATCAGTAAATATAAAAGATGTTTTTATATATATGAAAAGCTACCGCCTCAAAACGAAGCAGTAGCCTTAAAAATGTGCAAAATTATGTTTTACTTGCAAGCCAAGGGGGACTATTTCATCTGCCCGATAAAACGTTTTTAAAAAAAAGTGTTGCAAAAGTGTTGCAAAAACGGTTGTTCAAAAAGTGTCAAGTCCCGAAACCCTTGATATTACTGGGTTTTCAGCCACATCTAAACCAAGAGGAACTACTCCCACTCATTTTTAGGATTCTTCTTTTGCTTATTTATGCCCTAAATATTATCCCAAACGGCAATTTTGACACCGGCTTTTTACTCATTATTTTATTTATCAAAATTTTTGTTGCAGAAAAAGTTGCAAAATCGCTTGCGAAATAGTCCCAGGTGGTTGTGAGGTTAAATGTTAAACCTCATTCAAAATTTTTAGATAAATATCCTTAATTTCCTGAGGCGTTGTCATAAACCACTCGGTTCCAGGAGCATCAGCAATCCATCTTCCACGCATCTTGAGTATATTATGTAAGGCAGCTTCTAATACCGAAGAATCAGCACACTTGATTATCAAGGCAATGTGCGGTAATTCAGGGTAACATGTTCCTGCTTGACCAAGGACTCTGTTGATTGGATTCCGGTCTGTTCTACCAACCTTGCATTCCCATGTGCTTGATCCTTTTAATTTTGCCAATTCAACATATACATCATAATAATACACGTATACTGAATTATCGCCAGTTCCTATAGTTTCATCTACTGCATAGTTGATTTTTTCTTCAGATATATTGTCTTCAATAATAGTTGTTTCATTTTTTACATAATGCAACTCCCACATACCATATCCCTTATTTAATAGTCCAAGTTCTTGCTTTTGCATAGTTTGAGTTGCCGCCTTAAATACAGCTGCGAGATCTCGGCCTTGTTCAATTATTCCACCAAGTTGAACATGGTGCTCTGAAATTGTTGTAATTGCAGTTTGTCTAGAAAATAGAGCTCCGTCAAAAAGCTCTATTAGTAGTTCTCGGAATATACCAGGAGTTAGTTTAACTCCTGAATACTTATAATCATTTTGTTCAACCATAATAAACTCCCCAATTATCTCTATTTCTAAGCCACTTGAAACTATCCCTTTTTACGCTTTTTATACTGCGTGTTGCAAAAGTGTTGCAGAAGCGTTTTTACCAAAGCGCAAAGTGCCCGAAAGCCCTTTATTCCCAAGGGTTTTCGGGCACTTGTTAGCCAATGTGTATTATTCCCACTCAAGTCTTAGGCTTTGATTTAGGGTTATGAAATGCACTCTCGATACGCTTTTCGTCCAAATAATCCACGTATTTCGGGCTGTACATAGGTTCCTTACGAATTTTGTAGCCGTTTTGTAGCCAGCTATTTTATACGTACTAACCGTTCGCAACGACTTGTTTTGAATGATTTGCAGCGGGTTTCGATATGATTCCCGCCAATAATCACCCGGAATTGACCGCCTGACTCACCTCAAAAAACATCTTGGAGGTATGACCATGAGCAAACTTATATCCTGTCAATTCAACATAGACACAGCCTGCGTGGAATTGGTTTTTGATGATGGAAGCCAGATTTCCATTGACTGCACCGCCGTTG
>OIYO01001507.1_pt1 | contig 12311 bp, 21 predicted proteins | sample 1588191 | NCBI WGS metagenome assembly OIYO01 (sample SAMN03283275) | human gut metagenome | biome: human-associated habitat; material: feces | host: Homo sapiens | place: Peru | collected 2012 | reverse complement strand
AAAGTCCACGCAACTGTGGAGGAAAGTCCACGCAACTGTGGAGGAAAGTCCACGCACTATTGCATGTTGGTGGGAAACTATCAGGAGGTAGCGGTTGTCATTTTTTGATTTTCCAATAAAAAATGTAACATTTCACTTCTCGTTTTGCTTGTATTTGCTCTAAAAGTGCCTTTTTTTTGATTTTAAAGCCCGTTTTAGGGAATGTACAAGTTTCAGTTGCTTTATTCAGTTACGACTCTTAAAACGCAAATTTTAGCCTTTTAGGATGGTAGGACATATTTTTTAGGGTGTAAGACTCTACATTCGTATCATAGAAATTTCATATATGCTATAATTCTATCGTTGCCAATCTCCATTCACTTTGAAAGGAGGTGACATTTCGTGGAAATATTACTCACTATTTTAGTTTCTATCGTAGCGGATACGATTGCCTATCTTATCTGCAAGTGGCTTGATAGATACTTATAATGGCAATAAGCACAAAAAAAAGGGACGTTGGCGCGTCCCTTTTTTCATTTCGTGGCTTACTCACTATTTTGCCTAAGCACATTATAGAGTATGCTTTTCAAATTTTCAACTATACATGTTTTTTTATGAGTAGGGGTGAAAATAATGCAATTTGCACCCCTAAACCATTGATTTAATTGGATTTTTCACCCCTCACTTTTGGGATTTTGCCTAGGGGTGAAAAGTGTGCTGTTTTTCACCCCTCTTAAAATTCACACGGCCCATTTTTGAATTTAGGGGTGGAAATATTTCTTTTTCTACCCCTAACCCGTTGATTTTACTACGTTTTTCATCCCAAAATCATAAAAAATAAAGAGGGGTGGAATAATTAATTTATCCACCCCAAAACCCTTGATTTTAAGCCAAAATTTTTGCTACTTTTTTCGAAAAAGTAGCAAGCATGGTGTACTTCCGTACACCTACACTTGTTAGGGGGCGACCCCCTAATACCCCTCGGTATATTTTGTAAAAAAAGACACTCTTTCGAGTGTCAATTTTTCTACATTTTTGGTTGTAGTCCGTACTTTAAATCGTTCCCAATTTTTGATCGCATCATGGCATGGGTTCTCCAATCTTTTTCGGTTCCTTACTTTCGCAAAGGTATTCGATTACTGTTTTCATTTCGTTAAGCAATTTAGAAATTGAATGTCTATGGAGTATCACATTACACCCCAACTTTTTTAACTTCCGCTTGATGGTGGGAAACACCGCTTTTTTAACTCCCTGTTATTGGTCGGGAACACTCGCTTTTTTAACTCCCTCTTGTATGTCGGTTGGGAACACCACCTTTTTATGATTTGATTATATCATACCTTGTCAAGTTATGCGATTTTTTGTCCTTTGATGACAATACTCCAATTCTCATCTACTGATTCAACCACGTAATTGAGGTATGGCTGCAAGTTGTTTCTATTATCGTCTTTTGAATAGATTAGGCGTTCAATATCCATGCAATTTACATCCTTGAGATATACGCTAATATCTTCGGTAGTGGCAACCAATAGGAGTTGTTTAAGTGTGATTTGATTATTCATTTTTTCTTTCCTTTCTTGCTTTAAATGTTGTTGTCTTGCGACCGAATGAAAGCTAGGCATTTTTACGTTCCTCTCTTTCTTCTTTGCTCAACCAAATAACGTATGTTTGCTTACTTTCGATTGAATAGCAAAGGTCATATTCATCATTGATATTTTCGTACAAACAATCACTTGTTCTTCCTTTTCCACCATTTGTATAGATAGCATTATAGACTTGTAAATCATACGTTGATGGCTCAATTTCTTTTACTTTTTCAAGAAGTTTATCATGGGCTTTTTTGAAATCATCCCATGTTCTCAAAAAATCTACAAAATCATCAATTAAAGGGTGTTCATCATAATCTACTTCATTGCTCATAGTTCTCTCTCCTAATCGTATTCTTTTAGCATTTCCATTGCTTCTTTTTGGTCTTTTGTCAGTTCTACTTCAGTTTGTCCAGGAAGTGGCTCGTTTGGGTCATGTACTGTGTGTTCTACATCAATGACATCATCTTTTGATTTCCAAGCAAAGCTAAATTTAATTGAGTTATAAGAACGACCGGTTTTAACCCTTTTATAGGACATTTTAATATTTGTTTTCTCATTTATCTGTTCTTTAGCAACTTTTAAAACCCGTCTTTCAAAAGCCTCAAACCTACTGTATTTATTAGTGCAATCTAGGAACATACGCAGTTTATTTATATCAAAATCAAATGTTCCCTTCATATTATGAGAGCCTAATCTCATAGCGAAAAATTCATATAATCTAACTGCATATTGACTATTCATACCAGTAAGATTGGATAGATACATCCATGTATAGCCTCGAAGTTCTTCTAGTTCTTTAGCGATGTGAGGATTGAATTCAAATTTCATAGTATCTTCATTTCTTTTCTTTCTTGCCATGATGAAAACAGGAGCCTCGCAATACTCATCATCTTCATCAATTTGTAGATTGACGAATGCACTTTTCATCATAGTGCTTATATTAGAAATCAACAGTTCTTTTTGGTTTGTTCCTTGACTAGGGTTTAATATCTTGTTCATTTCATCAAAGCTCAAAGAAAGCTTTAAATCCCCTTTATATTGACTGCATATATAGAAAAAAATGCGCATTTGATTAATACTCATTTGATGACTTGCTAATATCAAATTATTAGATTGTCGTAGCTTTAAATCGTCTTTCATGTTACCACCTCTTGATGGTTTAATTTTAGCATATTAATTCAAATATAGCAACAATAAAATATCGTTTGTTGTCATATCCCGTACATCCGTTGCTATATTTCCGTACATCCGTTGCTATATTTTCCGTACATCCGTTGCTATATTTTCCGTACATCCGTTGTTGTATTTCCGTACATCCGTTGCTATATTATCCTTATTATGAAAAAAAATAAAAAATAAAGATTAAAAATAAAGATATAAAAAGAAAAAAGGTACTCGCTTTCGCTCAAACAAAATCTTATTTTTAGTTCCTTTTGCTATTTTTTGTATTCTAAACATTGTTTATCTAATGCGTTGGATTGTTCTTATCATTACGTACAATTATCGTCATTACTGTTCGTTATGATTAAATACCAACATCTTGTGTAAATCCGTCCACGTATCAACTTTTTGTCTTGGCTATGTAAATTAGTCACATCATCTATGTAAATTTCTCTTTTTGTATTATGTGTGGAGGAAAGTCCACGCAACTGTGGAGGAAAGTCCACGCAACTGTGGAGGAAAGTCCACGCGACTGTGGAAAAAAACAACTTGACTTCCACACATAATAATGTAGAATATTTTATATAAAGAAAAATATTTGCTGAAAAGGATAATGAAATTATGGAGTTTAAAGAAAAAAGAATAAAACAACGGAATGAACTAATTCAAGCTACAGGAAAACTTGACTACTATCAACTGAAACTGTTCTTTTATGTTCTATATAAAAGGAAGAAAAATCAAACACAAATTAAAGTAACAATGAAAGAAGTACTAGACACTTTAGGAATTATTAAAGGTGGTAAGACATATAAACAAATGATTTTAAGTTTAGAAAGTTTTAATATTAGAATGCTAACTACATTAACAGTATGGAGTGATGATAAGAAACAAAAAATCATTGATGAAAGAAGGAAACTAGAAGATAGAAAAGTTAAATTATTACTTGAAGATGGAGAGGCTAATAAAAATCAAGTAATGATAATAGATGAAGAACTTCAAAATTTATCTTTAATACCACCCTATACAATAAACGAATTAAGTGAAATGTCATCAAAGGAACGTAGGGAACTTGACATATATGTATTTCCTAAAATACAATTTATTTCTGGAATTGTAAAAGAAACTAGAATGGAAAATATAATTGAATTTAATATACATAAAGACCTTGTTCCTTATATTGACGAATTACAAAAAAGATGGACATGGATAGAATTTGACGAGATTATAAAACTGAAAAATAAGTATGCTATTAGGATATATGAGTTCTGTAGAGAAAAGCTAGGAGATAATTTAGATGTTCTATCTTATGATTGGTATTTGAAAGATTTAAGGGTGTATTTAGGAATTGAGGATAAATACAAAAGTTGGAGAGATTTGAATTCAAAAATAATAAACAAAGCCATGAAGGAAATAAATGAAAAGTGTAGTGATGTGTCATTTGAATATGAACCTTTAAAAAATCGTGCAGTATATGGTATTAGAATGAAAATATATAAATCATCATTCCTACCAACTTTTAATAAAAAGAAAGATAGCGATAAACCAAAAGAAGAACAACTAGAAGAAACAAAAAAAGCTAGTGAAAATGATGAAGTAAAAGTAGAAAACAATACTGATAAGATAACTACTGGAACAAACAATTTAACTAATTCTACAAAGGTTGAATATACAGATGAAGTGAAAAATTTCAGGTGGTGGGAAGATTAAAAATGTGCTATAATACTAATGGATATAAATTGAGATGAAACAAAATACCAACCTAATACAATACACCATCAAAATTTATATTCTTGATAAACGTTAAAGTATGCTGATTGCATACTTTTTTTCTTTAGGTAGACATAAAATGCAAAAAATGGAAAAAGATGTTAAAATAAAAAGGGAAGGATAATTAAACAAAAGAAAAAATCCTAGAAAACCCATTTTGCAATTAGAGTAAGAATATAAAAGTGATATATTCATAAGATAAACCTTACCCCAGATTGTGGGGTGGGCTTTTTTTGGATTATAGCATCATTGAAAAAGAATTTGACACATATATGAAAAAGACAATAAAGAATACTATTATTAATTATGCTGAAAAAGAAATGAGAAAAAATACAAATGAGATGTCTTTAGAAACTTTTGATTATGAACAGGCTATAACAACTATTGATGATGATTTGTTCTTAACTGACATTAAAGAGATAATAACAGATGAAAGACTATTAAAGATAATATTAAAACTCTCAAATGAGAAAAGAGAGATATTAAAATATTCGGCTATAGATAATATGACATCTATAGAAATTGCAAAGATAACAGGAAAAGATGATAGTACAATTAGAAGAATACTTATAAATATAAAAAAATATATAAGAGAGGAATATTTGAAATAATATGAATTTAGTAGAAACATTGATTTATGCAAAAGAGGGAAATGAAAGTGCTATAAATCATATAGTACAGCATTACAGCAGATATATAGAAAATCAAATGATAAGATACAATATTGTTGATAAAGAAGATTGCAGAACAAATGTAAAAACAAGAATGATAAGAGCGATGGATAGATTTAAAATATAAAGTGTTGACAGCAATGCACATAAATAGTATAATAAAAGTGTAGAAGAAAGGAGAACTAAAATGACGGAATATAAAATAGGAGATATTGTTATTGTTGATAATAAATTTGATTGTAAAATTAAAGATATTGTTCAAGGGGACTTTGAAGTAGAATACAAAAATTATCTACCTACACGGTTTATTGAAAAAAATAAAATGAAATTAAATAAAGTCCAATTTATTGTTAAAGAACCAGATAAAAAACCGAAAGTTGTTCATGCAAAAGAACTAAAAAAAGATATTTTCCTTTTGACTTTAGATTGTAAAACCATAGAAACAGTTACTATAAAAGAGTTTGAAAAGAGAAATATTATCATGCTAAAAGATAAAGATGCAAATGAAGTTGATAAGCAATGGAACTTTGACATTTACAATGGTGGAGTGGATATAACCAATGTTATTGGAAGTGTTGCTTTTGTTGGTATAGATGAAAAGAATAAATGGGTAACTTTAACCCAAGAACAAATGGATTTTATAAAAAATGAATTTCAAGGAGAATACTAATGAAAAAGACAATAGAATATTGGAAAAAGATTTTTAGTAAAGTAGATGATGAAGTTGAAGTTGTTAGAGTTGAACAAAATGAAAATAAAACCAATATTAAAGTAATCTATTTAATGCCATATTCAACGCAAGAAGAAGAATTTAGTTTTGATATGAATTTAAACACCAAAGATGTTATCAATAAATTTTGTATATCTGTTAAAGAACGTGCCAATGAAATGATTTTTTATATAAGAGAATGTGCAAATACTGTAGATGATATGTTTGATTAACAAGGTGGAAGTACTTCCACCTTGTATAAAAGGAGAACAAGAATATGAAGATGAAACATTTAGATGGAATAGCAAGAGATGGCTTTTATAAATATGTAACTGAAAATTATAAAAGTATGGAAAAAGAAGATTTAAAAGATTGTATAAGAGAAATTTGCTATGCGTTATATGAAAAAGATGAAATGCTTTATAAATCAATTCAAAAAAGTGCCTTAAATGAATTAACAGGTACATTCACACCAGAAAATGAATGTGAAGATGATGAACTGATAAACATTATAACTAGAATTAATATGATGGGATAAAGAGGAGAACTGATAATGAAAAAATTAAGACTATGTTTATTTGTATTTGCTATTACAATTTGTATGGTATTTTTGACAGGTTGTGAAGATGAAGAAAAAACATCAAAGAAAGAAGATGCTAAAACTGAACAGGTAGAAGAAAAAAAGATTACATATAAAAATCCTTTGATTTGTATATATGATGATTGGAATAACGCAATTTATGTAGATAAAGATACAAAGGTTATGTATTGGTGGCATGAAAGTAGTTATAAAGGTGGACTAACGGCTATGTACAATACTGATGGAACACTTAAACTATATGACGGAGATTTGAGTAAATATGAGTAGTAGAAATAGATTTTTTTAGTAAATAATTAACAAATTAAATTTAAAGAAAGAACAGAGGCGAGAAAATGAAAAACAGTTTTAAGAGTATAAAAAAGAAAACATCAATCTTTAGAATGTATGGTAAAAATCTTTTGATGTTTATTATTTGTGCTGGTGTGATATATACATTGATAGATGCAATGACAAATCCATCTCATAGTGAATTTTATAATGAAGTTGCTTTTGTTGGTTCAATGATATTTTTAGGAATTATGACAATAGTGATTGTTGGTTGTATAATTTATGTTCTTTTTAAACTTTCACTAAATTTTTATCATCAAACAAAACTTCCTTTAAAAAAGGAAGAAATGGAAAAGTTAAATATTACTAATCCTGATGAATATTTAGAGTTTGTGAGAAATTATTTGCCTATTATCGTACCTAGTGAGAATATTCAAAACAGAATAATTTTTACATCTTATCTTTATCTATATGATGAAGATACAGATGAAGAAAAGGAAGATATTTTACATAATGCTTTCAAGTTCAGTAAAGTTCCTGTATGTGTTGATAATTATGAATACATCTATGATTTCAGTAATGAAGTTACAGTATGTAATGACAAGAATTTCAAAAAACTGGTATCAAAGCTATTTAGCAAGAAAGCTTATAGTGAAACATTTGGGGAAAAGATGGACTATTGACAAAATGTGATATAATGAAATAAAATGGAAGGAATAAAAACATTATGGATTTTTTATATAAGACGCATTTAGAAGAATGTAAAGAAATGGCTAAAAATTTTTTGATGCAAGAAGTCATACAAACTGACATTCCATTTGTTTGTAACCACCCTATAATTGAAAATCCAACATATATCATTGATAATAAACTTGTAAATATATTTGAAGATGAAAAAGCATATAAGAAAGTTATTATAGATGCAGAAAGAATGATTGATAATTGCAATGAATTTATGGAGTTGCTAGAATTGATTAGAAAGCCATATAGATTAATCTTTGTAAAGCTCTGTAAAGATTATTTAACCGAAAAGGATTTTAGCGAAGGATTGATTGATGCTTTTATTAATGATGAATTTGCCAATAACAATGTAAATGTACCAAAAGCTGAATTGGTAAAACTATTCAAAATTGCTAAAAGAGATTATATGATGCAAGAAAATGATAAAGAGGAATTTAATAAGTTGCCTAATGAAATTACTGTATATAGAGGTTTGACAACATTTAATAGTGATAATATCAAAGCTTTATCATGGACTTTAGATGAAAATAAGGCAAAATGGTTTGCTACAAGATTTAGTCAAAATGGAAAAGTATATAAAGCTAATATCAATAAAAAAGATGTGTTTGCATATATCAATTTAAGAAATGAAAAAGAAATCATACTTGACTATAGAAAACTAGAAAATATTACTTTTTACTATGTTGAGATATAGCATATAAGATAGGTGGAAGTACTTCCACCTACAAAATAAAAAGGAGATGTAAATGTGGAAAAACAATACGATAAAAGTAAAAGAGTTAATAAATATGTAAGAAAGACAAAAAAGTTTAGCTTTACATTAAAAAGAGCAAGTGATGGATATATTTATGAGAGATTTCTAAAATTAAGAGAAGAAAATCTTCCTATTACACCTTATGTCAAAATTGCAATTAGAAAACAATTAGAAAGAAAAGAAAATGTGGATATTTCAAGATATATTAAACCTATTGATGAAAAGGATATTGATACTAATATTATGCACGTTACAATTACATTTAACAGGCAAGAGATGGAGATTGCAGATTATATTGAAAAGCTTGATAGAAAGAGTGATTTCATTACAAGAGCAATACTAGAAATGATTGCAACAGGAGATTTAACACAAAAAGAAATTAATAGCCTTGATGAAAAAATAAAGAAAAAATATAATCAAAGACCTCAACTAACATTATTTAATGAAAATAAAAAAGATGAACAAGTTAAGAAAATTTTAGAAAATTTATACAGTAAAAAAATTGATGATAATGAATTTATGAAAGATGCAATCATTGAAAAATGGAATAGAGAGTATAAAAAGTAAAATAATTAACATTTATGTAGTACAAAATGAAAAAGTGGAAGTACTTCCACTTTAGAAAAGTTACTGAAAATGAGTAACTTTTTTTAAAAACTATCAAAATGTGTTGACAGTAATACACACAAATGATACAATAATAGTGTAATAAGAAAGGAATACAGAAAGAGGTAACAGCAATGAAAAATATTAAAGAAAAGTTAAAATTGAACGATTTACAAGAAAATAAAAATTGGAAAGATGCAGTAATTGTATTTAAACCAGAGAGCTTTAATAAAGAATTTAATGAAACTCAAAGAAGTTATAAAATTAGCAGAGAAAATTATTATTTTCAGCAAGGTAAAATTTCATCATCATTATATGGAAGTTGTTTAGATGGTAGTGATGATGGAGTAAGATTGGATTTATACATGAAAGCAATTCCAGAAGATAAACTAGGGAAAAGATGGATTGTAGATTACTGTTATATTATAGAGTAATAAATGTGGAAGTACTTCCACCTAATAAAGACAATGAATAGAGGAGAAAAGAACTATGGAAAAGAAATTATACATGATTGAATATGATGCAAACAATAAATACAATAGAAAAGGTAGCTTTTTTGTAGAAGGTGCAAAAGAAAAAGATAAAGTTGTCAAAGATATGCTTGATAAAGTGGATTATGAAAAATACAGTTATATTGGATATAGAGAAGTAAACAACAATACTTCGTACGGTGAAACTATTGTTGTTTTAGGGAAAAGAGAGATTACATTAGATGAACATAAAGAAACATTTAAGAAATTGCTTTTTACAACATACGGACAAAGAACAATAATGATACAATCTGGGGTATTTAATGATTTTATTGAAACCTATGTTAGAGTGGTATGTAAAAATCTAGGGTATGATGAAAATAAAGCTGTAGCTGAATTATCATATTTATTTGATACATTTACCTATGATGAATTAAAGAAGAAACTTGTTCCATAAAAAGAAGTTTTATTCCAAAGATATGGAAAAAAGAATAAAATTAAATAAAATAATAGATGAAATAAAAAAGGATAGAAAAAATCGACTAAAAGAAAGATAGAGGAAAAGAAAGATGGAAAAGAAAATTTGTGCAGAATGCCTATTAACAAGTGAACCTGTACTTGTTCCCAAACAAAAAGGAAATGAAAAAGTATTTACATTAAATACGAATGAACATAAATATGAAGAATATTTAATTAAAGATATTATTGAAGATTTAAAGGAATATTTAACTGTAGAACAATATGAAAATTCTATTCATTTAATAACAAATTGGAGAGATACAAATGTTTTACATACTTTAATGAGTACTACTGTAAGTCATAATCCTAATATTCATGATGATAAGCATAAGAGATTATGGAATATTTATACAGAGTGGATATTTAAAACCATGACTAAAGAAGTAGAAAATTATGAACAGTATAAAGGAATGACAACTCCAAGAGATGGTTGGAAATCAAATGTGAAAAGACCATATTATTGGGGGTGCATGATAGATGGAATTATCTTTGATTATGGATATACAGGGGGAAAATCTTTTGAAACTTTAATTAAAGGAGAAACAACAGAATATTATAACAGCTTATTAATGAATGAATTGAAAGGATAAGGTGGAAGTACTTCCACCTTATAGAAAATAAAATGAGTGACAAAACGGAAAAAATAATAAAAATATTCATAGCACTTATAATTTTTATAACCATGATAAGTAAAGTTGATTTTAAAGATATGTTTAATGGCTTTGAAAGAACAAGGAATTATGTAAGTCAAATTGATAAATAAAAATATTCAATCACACTAGAAAAGGGGGGAATGAACTATGTATATGGCAATGGAGTTGTTTATTTGTATGGCTGAATTAATCTTATTTGTTGCATTTGAATTAGGAACATTTTTACTAAAGATTATTTGTAAAATAGCTTTTGTGTTTTTGAAATATACTTTTGTTGTCATTAAATATTTAGTGATTGGAATTAAACAAGTAGCAATGTTCTCCATTGATTATATTAAAGATTGTATTAGACTATATCAAGAACAAAAAGAATTAGACAGAGTAACAACGATTAAATAACAAGGAGAATACAAAGATGCAAAAACTAATAATCACTTATAAAGAAAATAATCGGTTCAATAATCATAGATATTTTGTGACAATTGAAAATATTGAAACTGATAAAATAATAGAAATGGAACTTAAAATTCCTAAAATATATTTTTGGGAAAAAAGAAAAATTAGAAAACTTATTCTAAAAGAAATACAACAAAATAAAGAAGTTTATAATGATTTATTTACTATGAGAAAAGACAAGAATAGTGATGTAAATTTAAACAATCTGTTACAAAAGACATTTGTAATGGCTCAAAGACACTACGAAGGAAAATAATTATTATGGAACAACAATTAAAAGAAAAATGCAAAAAGATTAGTAAGACATTGAATGAAATGAGTTTTAATGAAATTCAATTTGTTTTTAAAAACCTAACAGATGAACAAAAATCAGCATTTGAACAAATTCTATTTATACAGGCATATAAAAATGAATTTCATACCAAATCGTATAATGATTGTAAAAAAGCTGTTAATAAAAAAATTGAAAAATATTATGACAGTGAAGATTGTAATTCATCATTAACACTGTTTGAATTTATTGCGTGTGAAATTTCAAAAGAAAAAAAGAAGAAAGGTGTAATAAGAAAAGAGAAATTGACAACAAGCAATGAATTTAAGGAAATAAAACAAATACATAAAGAGAGTGAAAAGCTTTATGATGAATTTCAAAAAGTACTAAATGAAGGAGATATTTCAAAAGCAATAGAACTTCATGTAAAAATGAGTGATAATGAAAAGAAAGAAGAAAATCTATACAATGAAATGATAAAACAGAAAAGGGAGAAAAACAACAATGGCAAGTAGACAAATGTTTGATATTATAGATAAGGATATAGAAATTGGATATACAAGTTGTGGGTGGAAATGTATTCAGCATTTTAAACACCATAATTTATGGCAAAGAATATCAACAACAAATGCGAATGGAATAAAAACTTGTTTTCCTAAAAAAGCAATACCTAATCAATATTCAATTTATTTTGATGAATAATCTAATGTGGAAATACTATCACATTTAATTTATCATTGCTAGTTATTAATAGAACTGTTATAATATATTTGCAATTAAAAATTTAATTGCAATGTAATTTGCTGATTTCAATTTTTGTATCTTCATCAGTCATAGAAAGTGAAGTATCTTTATATTTTTCAGCAATAAATGTTATTTCAGTTACGAAAAGAAGGTGTTAAGCCTTTTTTTCTTTTTGAAGAAAATTAAGGTTGATTTTTAACAGAAGGTAGTTATAATATGTTTGCTGTTACTGTAATTTAAAGAGGAAAAGGACTAGAAATAGTTCTTTTCTTTTTTTTTAGAAAAAATTTAAAAAAATTGCACGTTATTTAAAAAGTCAACTGTGCTAACAAGTAAAGAGAATATAAAACTCT
>OIYO01001505.1_pt1 | contig 12324 bp, 9 predicted proteins | sample 1588191 | NCBI WGS metagenome assembly OIYO01 (sample SAMN03283275) | human gut metagenome | biome: human-associated habitat; material: feces | host: Homo sapiens | place: Peru | collected 2012 | reverse complement strand
TTTCCAAAGGGCGATCGGAAAGCCCTTTGGTGCGCCCGCAGGCGCATCCCCCTGCCCCAAACTCAACACGTCACATCAGAAAAATCAAGCCGCGCATTGCAAAGAAGTGCATCCGCTGTCACTCATACAGCGGGAACCCCTTCATGAACGCTTCCACCTCCGCCTTCACCGACGGCACAGCATTTTCCCCTTCCCGCACGACGCGCGCAATCCACTTTGCGACCTTCGCCATGTCCGCTTCCTTGAAGCCGCGGCTCGTCACTGCCGGCGTGCCCACGCGAACGCCGCTGGTCACAAACGGCGAACGCGTCTCGTTCGGCACGGTGTTCTTGTTCACCGTGATGTTCGCTTCTTCCAGCAGCGTCTCCAGCAGCTTGCCCGTCATCTCCGTGCCGGAAAAATCAAGCAGCAGCAGATGGTTGTCCGTGCCGTCCGACACCATCTTGATGCCCTCCGCCCGGAACGCGGCTTCCAGCGCCTTCGCGTTCTTGATAATCTGCGCCTGATAGTCCTTGAATTCCGGCTTCAGCGCCTCGCCGAAGCAGACCGCCTTGCCCGCAATAACGTGCATCAGCGGGCCGCCCTGCGTGCCGGGGAAAATCGCCTTGTCAATCGCCTTGCCGTACTGCTCGCGGCACATAATCATGCCCCCGCGCGGGCCGCGGAGCGTCTTGTGCGTCGTCGTCGTGACGAAATCAGCATACGGCACGGGCGACGGATGCTGCCCCGCCGCAACAAGCCCCGCAATGTGGGCGATATCCACCATCATCAGCGCGCCGACCTCGTCGCAGATGGCGCGAATCTTCTCGAAATCAATCGTGCGCGGGTACGCCGATGCGCCGGAGACAATCATCTTCGGCTTGCATTCCAGCGCCAGCGCGCGCATGGCGTCATAATCAATATAGCCCTGCGCATCCACGCCGTAAGGAACAAAATGGAAGTACTTGCCGGACAGGTTGACCGGGCTGCCGTGCGTGAGATGGCCGCCGTTTGACAGGCTCATGCCCATGACGGTATCGCCTGGCTGGAGCATGGCGAAATACACCGCCGTGTTCGCCTGCGCGCCGGAATGCGGCTGCACGTTGACGTATTCGCAGCCGAAAAGCTGCTTGGCGCGGTCGCGGGCGAGGTTTTCCACCACATCCACGCATTCGCAGCCGCCGTAGTAGCGGTGCGCGGGATACCCTTCCGCGTACTTGTTCGTCAGGCACGAGCCCATCGCCGCCATCACCGCCGGGGACACAAAGTTCTCCGACGCTATCAGTTCAATATGCGAGCGCTGGCGGTTCAGTTCCGCCTCAATCGCGTCCGCCACCTGTGGGTCTGCCTGTCGAATCACGTTCAGTTCCATGTCTGCATGACCTCCTTGCTTTTCCTATTATTATACCGTGCTTTCCGTTTTTGTACAGTCGGAATACACAATTTGTACAAAACACGCGTAAAAAAGCTGCGAAGGAATGTCCGCCACTCCTTCGCAGCCTTTGCTGATTTTTTGCGCTTACAGCGTCTTCTTGAACCAGTCGATGGTATCCTGCACCAAGGTCTTCAGCACCGTGTCGTCACCGCTGAAGACGCAGAAGGTGTGATCCGCGCCGTCCAGCAGCAGCACTTCCGCATCCGGGGAATTCACCGCCGCATCCACAATCTTCTGCGCGGTTTCCGGCACCACGGTCGTGTCCGCCTTGCCGTTGATCGCCAGAAGCGGCACCTTGATCTTAGCAACTTCCGCCGGATAATCAATGCTCATCGCGCATTCATAGTAGGCAGGAGACTGCTTCAGCGGTTCACGCCAGTCATAGGTCACTTCGTAATAGCCGTTTTCCTTGGCAATCGCGTACTGTTCTTCCTCATTGCCCTTCTGATCGTAAGCGCCTGCCCACGTCAGCACAGAGGTGAACACCTCGTTGCGCGCAGCCGTCAGCAGCGCCAGACGGCCGCCCTGGCTCCAGCCCATCACACCCACATGATCCATGTCGATGGTGCCCAGCGTCTTGAGGTATTCGTAGCACTTCATCGCGTCTTCCACACCCTTGTCATAGGTGAAGTCGATGTAATCGCTGGTGCTGTCGCCATTGCCGATGTAGTCGAAACGAATCGTCGCGATGCCTGCCTTCGCCATGGCCGGCGCGGCATAATCATAGGCATTGCCCGCTTCGTGGCGGGTAGAGCCATTGCCGTGCAGCATAATAACAGCCGGGAACTTCTCCCCTTCTGCGCCGACAGGCACGGTCAGCGTTGCGGGAATCTGGTGATCACCCGCGTCGATGGTGATGTTTTCTTCGGTATACTGCATTGCTTCTGCCGTATCCTCCGCCGCTGCCAGCGTGCAGCAGGCGATGCTCATTGCAAGAGCCAGAAACAGGGACAGGAACTTCCGCATAATTGTTATACCTCCCAACTTTTTTGCGCTTCTGCGCGATGGTCAGTATAGCACACATACCGCACAGAAACAATAGTTTCGCGGCGTTTTTTGCTTTGTTCGCCATCCACCATTTCACAATCCCGCGCCGATAAAAAAAGCAGGCTGCACTTTCCCATGCAGCCTGTCTATTGATATTCAAGTAGAAGATACCGCCGCTCAGACTGAGCAACCCCGCAGCACATCCGCCCAGCGCTTATTGCTGCTGCCTCTCGGCCCTGACAAGGTTCACACCGACAGATCGCACAGGACCCGGTCGTCATTGCAACGGCTTGTATAGTATAGCGGATTTCTGCGGCAAATGCAAGAGAACGCACGTTCTTATCGTGATTTTTCCCGAAAAAAGTACAGAAAAGATGCAAAAGCCCTTGACGGACTGCCTGATTTGTGGTAGCATATCGGATGCAAAAGTAATACCCCCTTATCACGAGTGGCAGAGGGACGGGCCCAGTGAAGCCACGGCAACCGGCACGCAGGTGCATGGTGCCAATTCCCACAGTGCGCACACAGGCTCTATCCAGAGCAGCACTGACAGATAAGGACAATCGTCTCTGATTGATTCCCGGCTGCCTTGTGTGCAAGGAAGCCGGGTTTTTTGCAGCTCTCAACCATCCCCCTATTGGCTTAGCTGAAAGGAGCTACAAAAATGCGGAAACTCTTTACCTCGGAATCGGTCACGGAAGGTCATCCGGACAAGCTGTGCGATCAGGTGTCTGACGCGGTGCTGGACGCGCTGCTCGCCCAAGACCCCATGAGCCGCGTCGCCTGCGAAACCTGCGCCACCACCGGCATGGTGATGGTGATGGGCGAAATCACCACGACGGCGAAGGTGGATATTCCCGCCATCGTGCGCGACGTTGTGCTGGACATCGGCTACAACGATTCTTCCCTCTGCTTTGACGGCAACACCTGCGCCGTGCTGACGAGCATCCACGCGCAGAGCCCCGATATCGCCATGGGCGTTGATGACGCGCTGGAAACCCGCACGCAGGATGCCAACGAAATCGGCGCGGGCGATCAGGGCATGATGTTCGGCTTCGCGTGCGACGAGACGCCGGAATACATGCCGACTGCGATTGCCTTCGCGCACCGCCTGACCCGCCGCCTGACCGAAGTGCGCAAGAACGGCACGCTGCCGTGGCTGCGGCCCGACGGCAAGGCGCAGGTCACCATCGCCTACGAGGACGGTCAGCCCGTGGCGGTGGATACCATCGTCATCTCCACCCAGCACAATCCCGAAATCACCCATTCGGAAATCTACGCGGCGATGATGGAGCACGTCATCCGCCCCGTGATTCCGGCGGAAATGCTGACGGCGGACACCCGCTATCTCATCAACCCGACCGGGCGTTTCGTCATCGGCGGGCCTGCGGGCGACTCCGGTCTGACCGGGCGCAAGATTATCGTTGATACCTACGGCGGCTATGCCCCGCACGGCGGCGGCGCGTTCTCCGGCAAAGACCCGACGAAGGTTGACCGCTCGGCGGCGTATGCGGCGCGCCACATCGCGAAGAACATCGTCGCGGCGGGTTTGGCGAAGCGCTGTGAAATTCAGCTGGCGTATGCCATTGGCGTCGCGCGCCCGGTGAGCCTGTTCATCGACACAATGGGCACGGGCGTTGTTTCGGACGACCAGCTGGCGGCAGCGGTGGACAAGCTGTTCGACCTGCGTCCGAACGCCATCATTCAGCGGCTGAACCTGCGCCGCCCGATTTACCGCGCAAACTGCAACTACGGTCATTTCGGCAAGGCGGACATGCCGTGGGAGCAGCTGGATTATGTCAATGCGCTGCGGCGTGAGATTTTGGGGTAATCGCTATTATCCTGATTTGCTGATTTGGACTTTGGAAGCCGTCTGTTTTCGCAAATGCGCGAAGGCAGGCGGCTTTCTTTGCGCTTTTTTCGTGATTTTTGCTTTCGATGTGACTTGATTTTTCTTGTTGCAGAGGGCTTCGCGTCTGCGGACGCGACGAGGGGGCAACGAAAACAGACGAATGTCTGCGATCGCCCCCTCGCCTCCCCTTCTTCCCGAAAATTTCGCCAAAAATTGCGGAAAAAATGGATTTTTCCCTTGACAAGGGCTGTTTTTTGTATTATTCTTGTATACAAAGTGCAAACAAAATGCACTTTGCGTCCGCGGACGTGTTGACCAGAAAGGACACAAACGCGGCGGATTCTAAGCCACTCACAAGGAGTTGTTCGCTATGGCAGCCATCCCCTTTCAGCCCATGATGGAAAGCCGCCCGATTCGTGAAATTGCCTACGAAGTGCTCAAGCACGCCATTATCACCGGGGAAATTCCCGCTGGCGAGCGCATCGTCGAAACGGAATATGCCGACCGCCTGCACATCAGCCGCACGCCGCTGCGTGAAGCCCTGCGGAAGCTGGAGCGCGACGGGCTGGTGGAGTATGTACAGCGGCGCGGCGTAATCGTCCGCGCGTTCACGATTGCCGACGTGGAGGAAATCTATACCATCCGCAACGCGCTGGAAATGCTGACGCTGCCCGCGATTATCCAAAAGGCGACGGCGGATGATATCGCCGCCCTGCGCGACCGGCTGCACGAGATGGACGGCGTGATGGCAAGCCGCGATTTCGAGACGCTTTCCCCCATGGCGCGCGCCTTCCACCGCCAGATGACCGAAATCTGCGGGCAGAACCGCATCCTGCGCGTCATCGAGGGGCAGGACCAGTACATCACGCGCTTCTCGTCGATGGCGATTTCGCAGGAGAACCGCCTGCTGCAGGCACACGAGGAGCATTACAAGCTGGTGGACTATATCGAGCAGCGCGATTTGGAGCATTTCCAGAAGCTGATGCACCGCCACATTGAGCGCAGCAAGGAGAAGTGCCTCGAAGCGCTGAAAACCCAGCGCTATCTGCAAAAAATGTAAGGCAACACCGCACAAATGAGGTGGTCGGCTGGCGAATGGATTTTTCGTCAGATGCAAATGCAAATTTCGAAGGTTTACTGGCGGTAAATCGAGAAATTTGCATGACGCAGATGGCGGAAAAGACATCGCCAGACGCGCCGCCGAATTGTGCGGTGGTGCCGTAATCAGACAAAAGATGCACCGTCCACATGCGCCGGTGCATCTTTTTGCAAGGAGCAATATGAAGCATAATTTTCACACGCACACATCCCGCTGCCAGCACGCCGTCGGCACGGATGAAGCCTATGTTGAAGCCGCGCTGGACGCCGGGTTTGATGTGCTCGGCTTCGCTGACCACGCGCCGTGGCCGTTCGCAAACGGCTTCGTCAGCGGGATTCGGATGCCGCTTGACCAGCTGACGGACTACATCGCCTCCGTCCATGCGCTCCAGCAGCGCTACGCCGGGCAGCTCGAAATCCGCCTTGGCCTGGAGAGCGAGTACTTCCCGCGCTATCACGACCATCTGCTGCGGATGCGCGAGCAGGGCATCGGCTACTACATCCTCGGTCAGCACTACGCGGACAGCGAGGAGGACAACCCGTATATCGGCTTTGAGTGCCAGACGGATGAAGGCGTGCTGCGCTATGCCCAATCCGCAGTCGCCGCCATGCGCACCGGGCTGTTCTGCTACATCGCGCACCCGGATTTGTTCATGCGCCACCGCACGGACGACCAGTTCAATCACGCGTGTGAGGAAGCGGCGGACATGCTCTGCCAGTGCGCAAAAGAACAGCACATGCCCATTGAGTACAATCTGCTGGGGCTAAGCAGCCAGATGGAGGGGCACACGCGTGGGTATCCGTCCGCGCCATTCTGGGAATACGCCCGAAAATGGCAGAATGACGTCATCCTCGGTGTGGACGCGCATGACCCGGAACACCTGAAAAATCACCGCGTATGGCAAGCGGGCATTGACAACGTTCGCGCTTTGGGGTATCATCTTGTTAATGACTATATCTTTTAAGGAGGAGTAACCCCCATGAACCCGAATTGGGATTTGTCTTACCTTTACAAGGGCTTTGATGACCCGGCGTTTCTGGCTGATTTGAAGCGCTTTCCGGAGGAAATCAAGGTCGAACAGGCGATTCTGGACGGCAGCGACGATCCGCAGACGAAGCTGGAGAAGCTCACCGACCAGCAGGAGGTTCTTGGCGCGCTGGCCGATCGGCTCTCGTCATTCTGCAACCTGACGCAGGCGGTGGACGCGAACAATGCCGACGCGACAAAGTACCTGAACGTGCTGGACGTGATTTTCAACGACAGCCGCATCGTCAGCAGCGCCATTACGCGCTATATCGGAGGTCTTGCGAACCTCGAAGACCTGATTGCCGCGTCCCCCAAATTGCAGAAGGTCGCGTTCTACCTGCGTGAATCCGCCGAGAACGCGCACCACACCATTCCCGAAGCGGTTGAACCGTGGATTCTGGAGATGAGCCTGTCCGGCGGCAGCGCGTTCAGCCAGCTGCGCGACAAGCTGGATTCCACCCACACGGCGAATTACCGCGGGCAGGAGATTCCGCTGTCCGCCGTGCGCGGGCTTGCGTACGACGCGGATGCCTCCGTCCGCAAGGATGCCTATGAGGCAGAAATTGCGTCCTACAAGAAGATGGAGTTGCCCATGTCCTACTGCCTGAACGCCGTCAAAATGGAGGCGCGCACGCTGAGCAAGGCGAAGGGGTATCCTTCCGTGCTGGACATGACGCTGAGCGACTCCCGCATGGACCGCGCGACGCTGGACGCTATGCTGACCGCCATCCGCGAATATCTGCCGCACTTCCGCCGCTACATGAAGGCGAAGGCGAAGCTGCTGGGGCATCAAAATGGCCTGCCGTTCTACGATTTGTTCGCGCCGGTCGGGCAGAACGTGCACACCTACACGGTGGAGGAAGCGCGCGCGATGCTCGTCCGCCTGATGGGGCAGTTCACGCCGGAAATGGGCAAATTCATCGACAACGCCTTTGAGCAGCGCTGGATTGACATCTACCCGCGCGAAGGCAAGACCGGCGGCGCGTTCTGCTCCCCCGTGCATTTTGCTGACCGTTCGCTGGTGATGACGAACTTCACCGGCAGCTTCTCCGATGTGTCGACCATCGCGCATGAGCTGGGTCACGCGTGGCACAACCGCTGCCTGGCAGGGCTGCCGTACTCGCTGATTGACACGCCCATGCCGCTGGCGGAAACCGCGTCCATCTTCAACGAGCAGCTGCTGGCGCACATGGTGCTCAAGGACGCAAGCCCCGACGAGCAGCTGTCCCTGCTGGAAGGCAACCTGATGGAAACGAACCAGACGATTGTGGACATTTACAGCCGCTACCTGTTCGAGACGGAAGTCATCGACACGCGCGCCGACCACGCCATGAGCGTCGACGAGCTGAAGGACGCCATGCTGCGCGCGCAGGAAGCGTCCTACGGCGACGGGCTTAACCCGGAGATTCGCCACCCGTACATGTGGGCGTGCAAGAGCCATTATTATTCGTCCGGCTACAACTTCTACAACTTCCCCTATGCGTTCGGCGAGCTGTTCGCCAAGGGCGTGTTCGCGCAGTATCTGCAAAAGGGCGCGGCGTTTGTGCCGGATTACTGCCGTCTGCTGCGCTCCTGCGGTTCGGGCACGATTGCCGACGTCGCCGCCAGCGTGGGGATTGATGTACGGAATCCCGACTTCTGGCGCTCCAGTCTGGAGGTTGTCAAGGGGAATATTGACAAGTTCTGCGAGCTGGTTAAGTAATCGGAAAAGAGCAGGTGGAGGCGACTCCCCTGCTCCTTTTTGTGCGGTTGATGGCAATTTCATGCTTGATTTTGATTGTCGCAGGGGTTTCGCTCCTGCGGGAGCGACCAGAGGGCTTTGCGGTCGCCCTCTGGACTGCTTCGCCTGCCCCTCCGGATGTTACTTGATTTTTCATGTTGCATGGAGGAACGAAAAGTACACTAACTAAAAAACTTTCAATAAAGCTCAACAAACTTAGGTGCGAACCGAAGGTTTCCAAAGGGCGATCGGAAAGCCCTTTGGTGCGCCCGCAGGCGCATCCCCCTGCAACACGAAAACCATGCTGCAAAGAAAGAACAATAATCGCCACAAAATCTATCCCTCCACGACAAAAAGGGCTAAACAGTCACCTGTCAGCCCATTTTGTCATGCGAAACCGCTGATTACTTGACCAGCAGCATCAGCAGGGCGCAGACCACAAAAATCGCCGCAGCAATCTTGGTGCCCAGCGCCAGCTTCGCTTCCGCGCTCTTGGCCTTGTGCTTGTCAAAATAGCTGTCGAACGTGCCGGCGATTGCGCCCAGACCCTTCACGTTGCTGCTCTGCATCAGAACCGTAAAAATCATGAACAGAGCGGAAATCGTGATGATGACCGTCAGAATCACACCAAATGCACTCATGCTTCAAACCTCCTTGGGGAGAAATCAACGCTTTACAGTCTATCACATTTTTCGCCGGAACGCAAGGGGCTTTTGCAGAAAAAGCGGTTTTTGCGCGCATTTCTTCCGCAAAATTCCCTTGTGGGCGGCTCTTTCTCCCCGATTCCCCGCTGCTGCACGCGGCGCGGGGTTCATCCGTTAGGGCTGCTTGCCAATGTACGCCAGAATGCCGCCATCCACATAGAGGATGTGGCCGTTGACGAAGTTGGACGCGTCCGACGCAAGGAACACCGCGGGGCCGCCCAAATCCGCCGCGTCGCCCCAGCGCTCAGCAGGGGTCTTGGCGATGATGAACTTGTCAAACGGATGACGGGAGCCATCCGGCTGAATCTCGCGCAGGGGCGCAGTTTGAGGCGTGGCGATGTAGCCCGGGCCGATGCCGTTGCACTGGATGTTGTACTTGCCGTACTCGGAGCAGATATTGCGGGTCAGCATCTTCAAGCCGCCCTTCGCCGCGGCGTAGGCGGACACCGTCTCGCGGCCAAGCTCGCTCATCATGGAGCAGATGTTGATAATCTTGCCGTGACCCTTCTTGATCATCGACGGAATCACCGCCTTGGAGACGATGAACGGCGCGTTCAGGTCAACATCAATCACCTGACGGAACTGTTCGGCGGTCATTTCGCACATCGGGATGCGCTTGATGATGCCCGCGTTGTTGACAAGGATGTCAATCACGCCGACTTCTTCCTCAATCTTGGCGACGAGCGCGTTGACGGCGGCTTCGTCGGTCACGTCGCAGACATAGCCGTGCGCCTTGATGCCCTTTTCGGCATAGGCAGCAACGCCCTTATCCACCAGTTCCTGCTTAATGTCGTTGAAGACGATGGTCGCGCCGGCGTCGCTCATGGCGCAGGCGATGGCGAAGCCGATACCGTAGGATGCACCGGTGACGAGGGCGATTTTGCCCTCCAGAGAGAACATATTGCTCATGGGAAATCTCCTTTCAATTATCGCGGATAAACACGCGGAAACTGCCTGAAAGTGCGCTCAACTCAATCGCGAAAAGGAAGTCCAGAGGGTCGAAGACCCTTTGGCAGGTGCAGGGCAGCGCCCTGCTGGGGTCAAGGGGCAAAGCCCCTTGGGTCTCCCTCACTTCAAGTCCTTCATGGCGATGCCGTCCATGTCGTCGAAGTCCTGGTTTTCGCCGCACATGCCCCAGATGAAGGTGTACGCCTGCGTGCCGCAGCCGCTGTGGATGCTCCACGACGGGCTGATGACCGCCTGTTCGTTGCGCATGATGATGTGGCGCGTCTCCTGCCCTTCACCCATGAAGTGCATCACGAACGCGTCCTCCGGCATGTCGAAATAGAGGTAGACCTCCATGCGGCGGTCGTGGGTATGGCAGGGCATCGTGTTCCACACAGAGCCGGGCTCCAGCTTCGTCATGCCCATCACCAGCTGGCAGGACTGCACCTGCCCCGGCAGAATGTACTTGCAAATCGTGCGGTGATTCGCCGTTTCCAAGCTGCCCAGTTCCTGCCGCACGCAGTCCTCCGGGCGGATGTACACCGTCGGGTATGCCGTGTGCGCCGGGCAGGAATTGAGGTAGAACTTCGCCGGATTCGCCGCGTCCTTGGATGCAAACACAATGTCCTTGCTGCCGCGCCCGACGTACAGCCCGTCGCGGTGGCGCAGGGTGTACACCGTGCCATCCACCGTCACCGTACCTTCGCCGCCGATGTTGATGACGCCCAGCTCGCGCCGCTCCAGAAAATACTGCGCGCGCAGCTCCTCGCCCGCCGTCAGCGCCAGCGTACCCTTCACCGGCACAGCACTGCCCGTGATGATGCGGTCGATGTGGCTGTACACCAGCTTGATATCATCCGCGCGGAACAGGTCGTCAATCAGAAATTCCTCGCGGAGCCGCTGCGTGTCGTACGTCTTTACGTCGCGCGGAGAGGATGCCGTCCGAAGTTCCATGAAGAAGTCCTCCTTCGTTGTGTAAGTGCTTACAAATTAGGATAAAGAAACGTACTGGCTGAACGCAGTACCTTTCATTCCATATTGTACAACGTTTTTTGCTTTTTGAAAAGGGGGGCATGGGTGATTTTGATGCTTTTTTTCATCAAAAACAAAAAAATTGGAGGAAATTTTGCAACAGATGAAGAATTACCCACTGTCGTTCGTTATATGAGTGACAGGAGGATAACGCCCCCCTATCCGGAAAGGATGATGAACATGAAGCGCACCTTGAAGATTCTGCTCTGTGCCGCGCTGACGGCAGCGGTCTGCATTCCCGTGCTGGCGGACGTTCCCGCGACGAGCAGCGGGCGCGGCGCGACCAGCGCGATTCTCTCCGCCACCGAGCACAGCGGTGAAACCGATGTGACCGCTGATCTGCTCGACGGCAATACCGTCACCGCGTGGGTTCGCACCAGCGCCGCCGCGCCGGACTTGTCCCTCGCGCTCAGCGGCGCCAGCGTCGGCGAAATCTGGATTCGCAGCGGCTACTGCTACAACCAGAACTACTACAACAGCTATGACCGCCCCGCGACCGTCGCCGTGACAATCTGGTATGCCTACGGGCAGCAGAGCGTGACCTACCGCTACACGCTGTCGGATGCTTTCCTGCCCACGACAAGCAGCGCCGACTGGTCAAACGGCTACCAGCGCCTGCTGCTGCCGGAGGAATACACCGGCGTGACGCAGATTGACCTTGCCATCGAGACGGTTTACGCGGGCAGAGGGAACGCGGGCGCAGCGATTTCGGACATCGCCCTTGCGGCGGATGTGCACGCCACGGCGACTCCGCGTGCCTACACCACCGCGACCCCGAAGCCCTACATCGCCTATGTGACCCCGCGCCCGTCCGCCACGCCGACCTCGACGGTGGAGTGGATTACCCCCACGCCGACTGGCGCGACGGCAGCCCCGACGGTCACGAAGGACGTTGACCCAACCCCGACGCCCACGGCAGAGCCTGTATTCCCGTCCAAGGGTGTTGCGGCGGCGCTGACGAAGCGGGCGGCGACCCGCTCCGGCCCCAGCAACCGCTTCGACGAGCCCGGCTCGTTCTACAACGCGGGCGATATCGTCAACGTCATCAGCAAGGCGTGGGACAGCGAGAACGACATTTGGTGGTATCAGATTGAGTTCAACACGTCGGATGGCTGGATGCGCGCCTACACGCCCGCGAATCGCGTGGATGTGAGCAGCGACAGCATCCCGACGGAGACGAATTTGAACGACACGCGAACCGTGATTACCTCCGGCGCGGTCTACTTCGGGCCGTCGACGACATACCGCAAGTACGGCTGGTCGTGGATTTACGAGGGCGACACCGCGATTATCTGCCAGATTGAGGGCAGCTGGGCGCAGGTGGAGTACTACTCCTATGCGAAGGATGTCACCCGCCGCGGCTGGGTGAAGCTGGACACGCTTTCGAGCAAGTAAGGGAATATGCGAACATCCCCCGGCAGGATTTGCGCCTGTCGGGGGATGCTTTTTTTGTGCAGTTGAGGGGGAAAACGAGGGGCGTTGCCCCTTTCCCCCACCAGAGGCTCTGCCTCTGGACTCCGCGAAGGGTCTTCGACCCTCTCGACA
>OIYO01001502.1_pt1 | contig 12347 bp, 8 predicted proteins | sample 1588191 | NCBI WGS metagenome assembly OIYO01 (sample SAMN03283275) | human gut metagenome | biome: human-associated habitat; material: feces | host: Homo sapiens | place: Peru | collected 2012 | reverse complement strand
CTACATCATCAGCGAGTTTGAAAAAGGCAGCGGAGAGACACACCTGATGGCAATGCTTGAGGATCTCGAATCTATCAAAAAATATCAGCCGGAAAAGCTGCAGGATGAGGCGGCAATGACGGCATTCTATCACAAATATAAATGCTTCGCGACGAAGATGTACCGCGAGTAAAAGAATATAAGAAGAAATGAGCAGCCCGCTTTTGGAACCAGAAAAATCTGGCAGAAAAGCGGGCTGTTTTTCTGCCGGTACCGTATTGACCCTTCTGTTAAAACAAAGTAAAATAGAAATTGGTATTGGAACGAAAGAGAGGAAAAGAAATGGGGTACTTAGGAAACAAATTGCAGGGTAAATATCACAAGGACACATTCCAGACCGCCGTCAACATGGCGTGGCCGGCGATCGTGGAGTCATTTTTTATTGCATTTGCGGGTCTTGTGGATTCGCTGATGGTAAGTTCGCTTGGCTCTTACGCAGTTGCGGCGGTCGGTCTGACGACACAGCCGAAGCTGCTGGGTCTGGCGTTTTTCTTTGCGCTGAATGTGTCGATTTCGGCTCTTGTTGCGCGGCGGCGCGGAGAGCAGAGGCAGGGTGCGGCGAATGAGACTCTGGTGACTGCGCTTGTATTTATTATCCTTGCGGCAGCTGCATTCAGCATTGGATTTGTGGCATTTGCAAGTCCGATCATCCATCTGTGCGGCTCAACGGCGGAGACGCATAACGGCGCAGTAACATATTTCCGTATCATCATGGGCGGTATGATTTTTAACTGCATCCAGATGGGGATCAACTCGGCACAGCGCGGTGCGGGAAATACAAAAATCACGATGCGCACAAATGTAACATCGAATACGATTAATATTATTCTGAATTATCTTCTGATCAACGGCCATTTCGGGTTCCCGGCGCTTGGTATTCAGGGTGCGGCGCTGGCAACCGTTACAGGAACGGTTGTCGGATGTGTGATGAGTATCCTTTCTATCACGAAGAAAGACGGATTTCTGAATATCAGCTATATTCTGAAGTATAAAATCAAACCGACGTTTACAGCATTCAGCAGCCTGATTAAGGTCGGCTACAGTGTGTTTTTCGAGCAGGTTTTCATGCGCATCGGCTTTATGATGACGGCGATCATGGCGGCCAAACAGGGAACCGATGCGATGGCGGCACATCAGGTCGGCATGAATATTATGTCGCTTTCGTTTGCGTTCGGTGACGGCCTCCAGTCCGCAGCGGTTGCACTGATCGGCCGTAGCCTCGGCGCAAAAAAGCCGGATCTCGCGAAAGAGTACGGCAGAACGTGCCGTCTGATCGGCGCGGGCATCGCAGTATGCCTTGTTGCCATTTATCTTTTCGGCGGAAGATGGCTGTACAGCCTGTTTTTCGAAGAACAGCATATCATTGAAATCGGTGTCAGCATCATCCATGTCATTATCTTCGTCGTCATTTTCCAGATCTGTCAGGTTATTTACATGGGATGCCTGCGCGGTGCGGGAGATACGCTTTATACAGCAGTTGCATCCATGATCAGCGTTACATTTATTCGTACGATCGTTTCCTATCTCGGCGGTTACACGCTGGGTCTTGGCATCGTCGGAATCTGGTTCGGTGTGCTGGCGGATCAGATGTCCCGGTTTATCTTTGCGACAATCCGCTTCAAACAGGGAAAATGGGTGAAAATCAAGATTTAACCGAAGTAAGCAAGTAAAATAAAACAGGAGGAAGCAAAACGATGTACAAATTTGACAGAGAAGCCTATGAAAGGCGGATGGAGTGGTACCGTGATGCGCGTTTCGGCATGTTTATCCACTGGGGACTTTATGCCATCCCGGCGCGCGGAGAGTGGGTGCGGAGTACCGAACAGATTCCCAAAGAAGACTACATGAAATATTTCGAGGAGTTCAATCCCGTTGATTTCGATCCGCGGAAATGGGCAAAGGCGGCGAAAGAGGCCGGCATGAAATATATGGTTCTGACTGCCAAGCATCACGACGGTTTCTGCCTGTTTGACAGCCAGTATACCGATTTCAAATCCACCAATACGAAATGCGGCCGCGACCTCGTGGCAGAATACGTTGAGGCCGTCCGCGCAGAGGGGCTGAAGGTTGGCTTATATTTCTCACTGCTCGACTGGTTCCACGACGATTTTCCGCACTATGGCGACCGGAATCACCCGATGCGGAACAACCCGGCATACAAAAACGATGACCGCGATTTCGACCGCTATCTGACCTACATGCACAATCAGGTACGCGAGATCTGTACAAACTACGGAAAGCTCGATGTGCTGTGGTTTGACTTCTCTTACGATACGCTGCGCGGCGAAGCATGGAAAGCAACGGAGCTGATCAACATGGTGCGAAATCTCCAGCCGGATGTCATCATCGACAACCGCCTCGAGGTGAGCGGAGAGGGCTACGGTTCTCTGGCGGCCGGAAATCCGACCCCGTACCACGGCGACTTTGTGAGCCCGGAGCAGATGATTCCGCCGAACGGCATCCAGGATGTGAATGGAAACGATATCGCCTGGGAATCCTGCGTCACGATGAACAATCACTGGGGTTACTGTGCCAACGACCACTTCTTCAAACCGGCACCGATGCTGATCAAAAAGCTGGTCGAGTGCGTATCAAAGGGTGGAAACCTGCTTTTGAACGTCGGCCCGGACGCAAAAGGAAATATCCCGGAGGAGTCAATCGAACGGCTGGCGGAGATTGGAACATGGATGAAAAAAAACGGAGAGAGCATCTACGGCTGCGGAAAAGCCGGTATTGAAAAACCGGACTTTGGCCGTGTGACGCGCCGCGGAAACCATCTGTATTTCCATGTTTATGAAAATACCGTTGGGCCGCTGCCTCTGCCCGGTGTGAAAAAAGAAGAAATCCAGGCAATCCGATACGTCGCAACCGGCGCGGAAATCCCGGTCTCCACAAGCTGGGTACACAGCGATTATCCGACCATGGCATTCGCTGATCTCGGCGAAGATCCGGTACTGCCGGATGGAGTCGATACGGTCATCGATGTGATTCTGAAAAAATAGAGGGTAAAATCGGATTTGATCCTGGAGCGTGTCTGAAAAATCATTTCCGTAATCTGCGAGCTCCACTTTGCGGTATATTTTTTTCAGACACACTCTAAAAGTCTTACAAGTTCTTACAAAATTCTGTATTTTTCGCTCCACTGATTGACAGTTCTGACAGAAGAATGCATACTGAAAAAAACGCAAGATCACAGCCCTTACTTCGAATTTAAACGAAGCAAGAGAATGATAGCTTTGCTTTACAAAGAAAAAGAGGGGGAATAAAACATGATTCGTCTGAACCACGTCAGTAAGATTTACGGAGACGGAAGCAAAAAAGCCGTCGACGATCTTTCCTGGGATATCGAAGATGGAAAGATTACGGGTTTTATCGGTCCGAACGGAGCCGGAAAAACGACAACGTTAAAAATGATCACCGGCATCCTGGCGCCGTCCGAAGGAACGATTGAAATCAATGGAAAAGATATCCAGAAGGATCCGCTTGAAGCCAAGCGCCAGTTCGGCTTCGTGCCCGATGACCCGGATGCATTTCTGCGCGTCAAAGGAATTGAATATCTGAATTTCATGGCCGACATCTACGGCGTCGGCACCGAGGAGCGTCAGAAATTCATCGAAGAAACCGCAAAACATTTCGAGATGGAAGAGAACCTTTCGAGCCGCATCATGAGCTACTCGCATGGCATGCGCCAGAAAATTATGGTGATGGGCGCACTGATCCACAAGCCGCCGGTCTGGATTCTCGACGAGCCGCTGACCGGCCTTGACCCACGCTCCGCGCACGAGCTCAAACAGATGATGCGCGAACACGCCGATGCAGGAAACGCGGTTCTGTTTTCCACCCATGTGCTGGAAGTAGCAGAAAAGCTCTGCGACCGCATCGCGATCATTAATCACGGCCGCCAGGTATACCTGGGTACCCTGGAAGAATTAAAAGCGGCCTATCCGGATCAGACGCTTGAAAATATCTTTCTGGAGATCACCGAACATGCGTAACTTATGGATTCTCACCCGTTTCCTTCTGAAAAGCGGACCAGGAAAAAGCAATCAGAAGAGCGGAAAAAAGAAAGCATTTTCGGACGGAGGACGTATCGTTGTCTACCTTGTGCTTGGTGTCTGCCTCCTTCCCGTATCGGCATTACTGTTTTTGCTTGGATATTCCGGCTATACCTTCCTTCAGCCGCTCGGTCTGGAAACCCTGCTGATCGAATTCGTCTGCGCCATCGGCATGATGGTCATTTTCTTTTATGGCCTGCCGCTGTTTCTGAGCGAGTATTACATGGATTCTGACCTTGTAAAGCTTTTGCCGCTGCCGTTTACCCCGGTGCAGATTGTCGGTGCGAAAGGCTTCTGCTGCCTGCTGAACGAATACTACCTTATTGTGCTGTTGTTCCTTCCGTTTCTTTTAGGCTATGGAATCAGCGCCAAAATGGGCATTCTTTACTGGATCAATATGATCCTCGCCTGCCTTATTTTCCCGGTTGTGCCGCTCGTTTACGCCGCAGTCCTGACGATGCTTGTGATGCGCCTTTTCAAAAATATCCGAAACAAAGACTTTTTAAGCTACCTTGGATTTGCCGCATCCCTGATTTTTGCGATCGGCATCAACGTATTTTCACGCAGTATCGGAAACTTTGACATGCAGGATATCATGAACCTGATGGAAAGCCAGAAAGGCACTCTGCGCGCCTTTCGGACCATCTTTCCGAACCTGCCTCTGATGACCGGAAGCCTTGCAGATGCATCGTTTCTCAAAATGATACTCTACATCGCTACAACCGCCGTTATCCTTGCTGTCTTTTTCGCCCTCGCCTGGAAAATCTACCTTCCGGCCGTTCTCGGCATGAGCGAGACCACCAGCGAAAAACGCATTTTATCCAAAGAAGAAGTGACCAGAACCGTCAAAAGCAAAAATCCGGTCCGCACCTACGCGATGATTGAATGGAAAAAACTGTACCGAACCCCGGCCTGGTTCATGAATTGTGTTCTGATGCCGCTCATCTGGCCGATCTTCATGCTTGGTATCGCACTCGTTTCCGTCATTTCCAGCCTTGGCATGGCCAAAACCACCGGCCTTTGGACCCGGCTTGTCGCCGATGGCACCATATTCCGCCTCCTGAAAGGGGAACTGCCCGTTGCAATTGCTGTTCTTACCGCTGCCGGAATTGCCGTCATGATGTCCATGTTCTGCATAATCTCCGCCACAGCGATGTCCCGAAAAGGCAGCGAATACATTTACATGAAATGCATTCCGATGAGCTATCATGATCAGATCCGTGCCATGCTGGTAAGCGGCATCCTGATCAGTCTCCTTGGCACTTTGCCGTACGCCCTGGCCTTCAACATCATCGCGGTCGTCTTCGGTCTGCACCCGGCGACCCTTCTTTACACCACGGCGATCACGGTTTTATTTACCCTGTTCGTCAACTATGAACAGCTCCTTTTTGACCTTGCATTTCCGAAACTAAACTGGGAAAACGAAACCGCTGCCATAAAATCCAACAGCCGCTCCATGATCTCCGTCCTCATCGACCTTACCGTCGGCGCAATCCTGATCGGAGCCGGTTACCTGCTGTACGGAAAACTTCACCTCAACATCCACATCACCACGAGCGTGATGATTCTGCTTACCGCAGTCCTGACCTTCGTCATGCGAACCGCCCTTTTTAAATGGGGAGTTCAAGTGATGGAACATCTGGAAAGCGCATAAAAAAATTGACATGTATGGAAATGTATGATTTGCTACTAATAGAAAAGCGTGCTACCGATAGACGGCCAGCCCAATAAACTTTTTACAAATAACCGCTTAAGTTTAGGAGACTCGGGGCGGTTATTTGTGCATATTCTATAGAAAACTCTGCCTTTATTAAAGAGGTAGAGTTTTTTATATTTAACCGTCCTCAACATCATGACGCCTGCCTCGCTGCGCCCGTCCGTTTGCCCGTTTGCCCGTCCGTCATTTCTTAAGAAAAATGTCAGTTTTTTATCCAAAGAATCTCCGTTTTCTCTGCTATGATAAACACCATAGAACCAAGAGGGGAAAAACAAGATGAGCCAATACAACATATTAGTCGTAGATGACGACCGGGAAATCGTAAGATCTCTCGGCAAACTATTAGAACTGGAAGGCTACAGGGTAAAAAAAGTCTACAACGGCATGGAGGCGCTCGATATCCTCATGACCGAACAGATCCATCTGATCCTGCTCGATGTCATGATGCCCAAAATGAACGGCCTTTCCGCCCTGATGAAAATAAGAGAAAAAAACAACATCCCGATTATCATGCTTTCCGCGAAAACTGAAGAGAGCGACAAAGTCATCGGACTTTCGATGGGTGCCGATGATTACGTGACAAAGCCGTATAATACCGCCGAACTTATGGCCCGCGTCAAATCCCAGCTCCGCCGCTACTTCTCCTTAGGAGCCGCAGGCGGAACAGCCCAGAACCAGGACGTCCTGAAAAACGGCGGCCTGCTGCTGAATCGAAACACCAAAGAACTCCTGGTGGACGGCGAACCCGTCCGCCTGACCGCAACCGAGTACAAAATCATGGAGCTTCTGATGGAGCATCCCGGCTACGTATTCTCAGCCGAAGAAATCTACAGCCAGGTCTGGCAGGAGGATGCTTACAGCGTAGAAAATACCGTCATGGTTCATATCCGGCGTATCCGCGAGAAAATTGAAATTACGCCGAAAAATCCGAAATATTTAAAGGTGGTGTGGGGAATTGGATACAAAATTGAAAAAATTAACGGAGACTGAAAAACGCATCCTGCTGTGGATGCTTCTCGATCTTTCTATGGTACTGATTTTGTGCGGAAAGCTCCTGCGGAAATGGGCGAGTGAATTCGAATGGGGCATGTGGCGCAACATCGAATGGGGAATCGGCCTCGGAGTGACGGTAGTCGGCATTTTGGGCATAGCAGCAACCTTGTATCTGGTATGGAAATTCCGTAAGAATATCTGGAATCCCAAAATGACTGCTTTTGCCGGCAGTGAACCGGAAAAAGCGGGAAAAACAGCAAAAAGCAGTGAAGGGACAGCCGCAGATAAGCCTGAGGCAGATGAAATAGAAAAATCCCGGCAGATGCAGTTCGAGGCAAGATCTGCCGCAGAAGCAGAGAAAGAGCAGCTGTTTCTGAAAAAATCCGAAAAGGTGCCAAATGAACTTCTGGTTCTTGTCGGAGGATTTGCTCTTTTCGGGTGGATTCAGCCGCTCCGGCACAGCTATGCCAGATACCGCATTGTTGCCGAATGGGGCACTGTAATAGAGTGTGTACAGACAGGTCTTCTGTTTTTTGGAATCTGTGGCGTTTTCCTTCTCAGTGCCGGCATTCTTGTCTGTCGCTATGAAAAGAAACAATTGAGAGAAATGTCCTTTTTCTGCAGGGAAAGGAAGCGTTACAAAGATCGGACCAGCCTGGAACGGCAGCTCGCCGGCCAGAGCAAGTGGCCGTTTCGTGTGGCACTGATTGCGGAACTTCTGATCGTGATTACCATGATCACCGGACTGGTAAACGGAATGGACGGTGAAGTTCTGTTTGTCATCCTTCTCGGACTGACCACGCTGATTCTGATTCTGTTTGCCTGGAAAACATACCGTAGTCGTCTGAACCGGGAGATGGGCATTTTGATGGAACAGATCCATACGATGGCAGAAGGCAGCATGGAAAGCCGGATCCATGAAATATCCGAAAAATCCCTGCTGTATCCGGCTTTTGCAGAGCTGGAAAATATTGAGAGCGCCATGCAGAAGAGCGTAGAAAAACAGATGCAGGCAGAACGTCTGAAAATAGACTTGATTACCAATGTATCGCACGATCTGAAAACACCGCTCACCTCGATGGTCGGCTATACGGATCTTCTGAAAAAAGAGGATCTGACACCGGTGGCACAGGATTACGTCGAAGTGATTTCTATGAAACAGGAGCAGTTAAAGGAGATGATTCAAAGCCTTTTCGAGCTCTCCAAATCGACAAGCGGAACCGAAAAATTTCAGATGGAAAAAATGGATATGAAACGGTTGATCGAGCAGACCCTCGCCGATATGGATGATGCGATTGCGCAGAGCAGTCTGTCGTTCCGCACGGCGCTCGGAGAAGAGCCGCTGCCGTTCCTTGGGGATAATGGAAAAATGTACCGCGTCGTGCAGAACCTCGTCGAAAACATTCTGAAATACAGCCTGGAGGGCACACGCGTCTACATCGATGCCGGAAAAGAAAACGGAGAAATCTTCGTAACGATGAAAAACATTTCCGCCTATGAGATGAATTTTGCACCGGAAGAAATGATGGAACGATTTGTGCGCGGCGACGAGTCACGGACGAGCGAGGGGCACGGTCTTGGCCTTGCGATTGCATCAAGCTACACTGCCAACATGGGCGGCCGCATGGAGCTTTCGGCAGACGGTGATCTGTTTAAAGTCATCCTGCATTTCCCGGAGACAGGCGAGGATTCAATAGCCACAAAAATCTGACTTGCATAAGAATGAGACAGAAGTGGGATTACAGTGGGAAGGATCTGCGGAAGGATTCTGAGAGAGCATGTAATCCCCGGGAGGAAAAAATATGGAGACAATCAGTATTATCATACCATGCTACAACGAAGAGGAAGCAATTCCGGTTTACTACGAGACGATGGCACGCCAGATGGACGAAATGCAGGAACTGCAGAAAGTCCAGTTCGAGCTGATCTTTGTCGATGATGGATCAAAGGATCACAGCCTGCTCGAGATGCGCCAGCTTGCAAGAAAAGACGCACGCTGCCGTTACCTTTCCTTTTCCAGAAACTTCGGAAAAGAGGCCGCCATGTACGCCGGACTGCAGGCCGCAAAAGGGGATTACGTGACCGTGATGGATGTCGATCTCCAGGATCCGCCGTCCCTTCTTCCAAAGATGTACGAGATGCTTCAGAGCGGCACCTGCGACTGCGTGGCAGCCCGCCGCAGCTCGCGGGAGGGCGAGGGAAAAATAAAATCTTTTCTCTCGAACGCCTTTTACGGTGTGATCAACCGCCTTTCCAAAACAGAGATCGTCAGCGGCGCGCGGGACTACCGCCTGATGAGTCGAAAAATGGTCGATGCCGTGCTGGAAATGAGCGAATACAATCGTTTCTCGAAGGGTATTTTCGGCTGGGTTGGCTTTCACACAGAATGGCTGGAATTCGAGCACGAGGACCGCTGCGCCGGAACATCAAAGTGGCCGCTTCGAAAGCTCCTTGCGTACTCGATCGACGGTATCACCGGTTTTTCCGTGGCCCCGCTGTCCCTCGCTTCGGTGATGGGCGTGCTGTTCTGTATGATTTCCATGATTCTGATCGCATTCATTGTCGTACGGACTCTGCTGTTCGGCGACCCCGTTGCGGGCTGGCCGTCGATGGCATGCATTATTTTCCTGGTGAGCGGCGTACAGCTTTTCTGCACCGGAATCGTGGGCGTTTATCTTTCCAAAACGTATCTTGAGACAAAGCACCGTCCGATCTATCTCTTAAAAGAGACAAGCGAAGAACTGGCCAAAGCACACAGTGTACAGCCGGTGAAAAAGCAGGAGAGTGCTGCAAAGAGAAGAAGAGATACACATACGCCAGAAAAGAAAAACGTGTATTTTCCAGAGTATGCGGGCAGGCACCATGCTTCTGAAAGAGGAGAAATCCGGGCATGAAAAATGTGAAATTAAAAGAAACGAAAGGTCCGAAGAAAGTACAGAAAAAGGAGCGGCAGTCAGAAAAACGGACAAAATTTTTCGTGAAAAGCCTCTTTCGAAAGGATTGGACTGCCGCAGGTCTGTTTCTCTTCGCTCTGTTCCTGTGCTGGCTGTTCGTTCTGCGTTACGGCGTATTCGGCTCTTCCATCGACTGGATCAGCCAGCACAGCACACTCGCCGATTACTTCCGAAAACGGTTTTACGCCACCGGAAACCTCTTCCCGGAGTTCGCCTGGAACCTGGGCGGAGGACAGAATATTTACAATTTTGCATATTACGGACTGTTCAGTCCCGTCGTACTGTTATCCTACTGTTTCCCCTTCATCCCAATGGATCTCTGGGTGATGGGTTCTTCCGCCGTGCTGTATGCGGCGGACGCGGCGCTCTTTTATCTGTGGCTCCGCAAAAAGGGACTGCATTACGGCACCTGTCTTTTTGTCTCACTTTTCTTTACGGGTTCTACCGCACTTCTGTATCATTCCTATAATCAGCTCATGTTTGTCAACTACATGCCGTTTCTCCTTCTGGCACTGATGGGCGTAGACCGCCATTTTCAGAAGAAAAAAAGCGGCCTGCTGATCCTTGCCATTCTCGGCATGATCCTGACCAGCTTTTATTTTTCTGTCGGCGGACTGATTGCGCTTACGGCGTATGCAGTGACGGAATATTTTAAATACTATGTGGGAAATGCTTCAGATGCAGCAAAAGAAGAAAAGCGAAATGAGCCGCGGGAGAAAAATGGTGCAGCAGGGAAAAATCAGAAGGCATGTGAAAAAGCTGCCGGACGCAGTGATACTGCAATGGCAGTTCTGGATTTTTTCCGCGCAGCAATCCGTTTTGCATTTCCGGTTTTGGCAGCAATCCTGCTTTCCGGCATTCTGCTGATTCCAGCGGCCGCGGCACTGTTCGGCAGCAGCGGCGGCGGACGCGGCAGCGCAGAGGGCGGAATCGCAGGACTCTTTACTGACCCGGCGATGTGGAAACCGCAGTTTCTGATTCTGCGTCTCTGCTATACACCGTACGGCATCGGTCTCTCAGCATTTGCTGTATCAGCCCTTTTTGGACGGGTACTTGGAAAAAGCCGGTTTCGTGAGAAACTGCTGTCTTTGTTTCTTCTGGTGTTTTTCTGCATCCCGCTGTTTGGCTATCTTCTGAACGGAGGTCTGTACAGCAAAGATAAAGTATTCATTCCATTCCTCCCGGTTCTCTGTGCAGAAGCCGCACTTTATGTGGAAAACCAGCTTGTCCGGAAACGGGGGTGTGGAAAAAACCGGGTTGATGGCAGATTTGCGCGGAAAGCCATGGCAGAACTGCGGGAATTCCTGCCGTATCTCATCGTGCTGTTCCTGATGTGGAACGCCAAAAAGGAAACGTATTTTGAACAGTACTGGCATCTCGGCATGCTGGATATAATCTGCGTGACGGCGTGTTATCTGGTATGGCGCTGGTGCCCGGCAAAGAAACTGTTTCGTGGCCGGAACCTTCCGTTCCTGCCGCTCGTCTTCAGTGCTGTCATTCTCATCCTTGCCGGAAAAGCAATTAACCAGGAAAGAAACGTGATGATCCCATACGAAACGTATGCATCCCTGACAGACGAAAAAATTGCATCTGCAATCCGCGCAATCCGCGCGGAAGATCCCGGCTGGTACCGCATCGAGCAGTACGGCGACGGTGCGCAGAACCTTGCAAACGTCAACCGGATCTGGGATATCGGGCAGAACATTTCAACGATCTATTCCTCGGCATACAATACAGAATACAAGAAGTTCCGGGACGAGACATACGGCATCAACGAAGCCTTCCGCAACCGTATGATGCAGACCGTTTCCGATGATCCGCTGTTCTGGCAGCTCATGGGTGTGAAATACATTCTGGCGCAGACACAGCCGGAAGGGTACGAACTGTATCGCGATTACGGCGAATTCCGGGTTTACCGGGCAGAATCCGCCGCGCCGATTGCCTATGTGACAGATCAGGTGGTTTCGGAGTCGGAATACGAGTCTCTTGTCTATCCGCAGAATCAGGAACTGCTGGAAACAACCGCGGTGATCCCGGATCGGGAAAGGCTGGCAGAATCCGCGGACGGCTCCAGAGAAACTGCCGATTCAGATACGAACCGTGATTCCATAAAATCCCTGTTTCACAGCCGCTTCCAGAAGACAGAACTTGAAATCCCGGAGACCGATCAGGAAGGTCTGTGCATTCAGAAAACAGCAGATGGCTATGAGATTGAGGCGAAGAAATCCGTAACTGTTTCAGCACAGATAACCGACACGGCAGAAGAAGCAACGCTTCTTGCCGTTTCTTTCACTGTCGATAATCAAAAAGCCGGACATGACATGTTCATCCGCATCAACGGCCAGACCAACCGCCTGACCGGCATCAACCATACGTATGCTAATGGGAATACAGAGTTCAACTATCTCGTCACAATGAAGAAGGACGGAACAGCATCCCTTCGGCTGGGAAAAGGCCATTATATATTGAAAAATCTGGGGGCCTGGACCGGCACAGCGCAGCCGCTGGAAAAGGTGGAACGGCTGTATCAGCAGAAACTTACGTTAATTGGAGGAACAACAAAGACATATGGCGGTGACGGCATCTCGG
>OIYO01001501.1_pt1 | contig 12349 bp, 6 predicted proteins | sample 1588191 | NCBI WGS metagenome assembly OIYO01 (sample SAMN03283275) | human gut metagenome | biome: human-associated habitat; material: feces | host: Homo sapiens | place: Peru | collected 2012 | reverse complement strand
TCGCCGTGGAGCTTCACGACCTTGACGGTCTCCCCGATCTTTGCATCGCGCAGTGTTTTCATTGCTTCATGACCCTCCTTTATTTGATCTGCTCATATGTCCAGACGTTTCCAACGCCGTTCATACCATGATCCTTCGTGCCATTTCTTCGCTGATGGCAACGCGGGCTTCCTTGACATTGACGATCACATTCTCGCCGAGGCGGCTGATCACGCGAACCGACCCGCCGACCACAAAGCCCAGATTTTCCAGATGCTTTTTGACCTCCGGGCTGCCGCCGATTTTTTTGATCGTATTGTCGGCGTCCAAATCTGCAAAACAAAGCGGCATCATTGCGTTCCCTCTTTTCTATATCCGTATCGTCAATTAGGGACTGCTAACCGTTTTGCTAAAAAACAATTAGCTTCCACTAACCGTGAATAATATACTCGATGATTTCCCGCCTGTCAACCATTTTTTTGAAGAAAGCAAACAATTTCCAAAATTTCGTCGTTCCGCACAACGCGGTTTGCATATGCTAACCGTGCGCTTGGCTATATGGCACAAATCGCCCGAATAGCTGCCCGTCCCCGCGTTGGCTCCGGTCAGCGCAGTTGCTTTTGGGTCTTGCATTTTGGCGGAAAGGAAGGGATTCGGCTGAACGTATCGGCAAAGCTGCGGCAAGCTGCCACCGGCAGCTTGCTTTAACGCCTTCCCTCATTTTCCGTTTTCTCGCTGCCTGAAGCGTTGATTGCAAAATTCGAATTCCATCCTCGACGAAAAAAATCCCCGATCCATTCGGACCGGGGATTTTTGAAAGTAGTGACCTACTTTGATACAAAATGCGCACCCGCTCAGACTTTTCTTTAAAAGGTGCACACCCTTAAATCTCAATACCCTTAGAAATGAAAGCCCTCGATAAATTGGAATTTGACTTAATATCCATGGTCAACATGCTGCCACTTTCCGCCATCTGTTCTAACTAAAATCCACTTCCAATCACTGTATGTACTATTTGGATTCAAAGACCCGTTTCCACCAGATGAATCAACATCGAATGAAGATAATAAAACAATGACTTCATCTGCATTGTTTCTGTCTGCCCAATCTTTATGATCTTTCGTGCAGTCATCTCCGGCATAGTAAATTTCTGTGAGAGTGCATCCTTTCCAGTCACTCTTAAACTCCTTTTTTATTGTGTCAATAGCGGCTTTAATATCCTCTTCTGAATAGCTCTCAGATTCAACATTATGAGTTTTTACTTCACTGACATCTCCACCACAAGCACTCAAAACAAATAAAAGCATAATACATAGCATTGTACATACGATTTTCTTCATACAAGACCTCCTTAAATTCCGATTTGTCGAGCCATTTTTCACTTTCATAATTCTACAAGAAAAACAAAAAAACTGGACACCCACAATGATAACCACCGTATCAAAATTGGTGTCCAGTTATGGCGGAGAGGAAGGGATTCGAACCCTTGAGACGCTATTAACGCCTACACGATTTCCAATCGTGCGCCTTCGGCCAGCTCAGCCACCTCTCCATGCGCAGATCATTGAAATCAGCTTGAATATAGTACCAGATAAAACCCGATTTGTCAAGTGTTTTTCAAGAAAAAGTGGTTTTTTTATCCCAAGGAAGCATATGCCCCGAAATACCAACGCATTTCCATTCCCAAGCCGCCGGAATTCCGATACTGATTCATGATTCAAATATTGAATCATGAATCCCGTGTGCTACGCACACTCGCATCGTGCGCATGCACGCTGTGCCGTCTCATGCAGAATCTGACGCGCTGTTGGCGCTTTAACAGATTCTAGTATGAATTGCTTTCCATCGTTTATTATGAGCGCGTCGTTTGGCCTTGGCCGGTTCAGAGAAATAAATACGTCAAGGACAATTCTGCGGCGCTATCGAGCCGCAGAAACCGCCGAGGAGACGACTTTTCGAGGACGGCCACGAAGCGGCCGCCTCAAGGCACGCATTGCACATCAGCGCTTCATTTTTCTGACCGCATCCGTTTCTGCCTCTATTATAGCACATTACCTCATCCAACGCAACAAAATTTTTATTTTGTTGCGTTGGAAAAAAACTGCAAAGCGCACGAAAAATAGCCGGGTGCTATTCGGCCATTTCGGATACCGGATATTTCGGCGCCATTTCCCTGTTTTTATACTGATTCTTGATTAAAATATTGAATCAAGAATCAGTATTAGATAATAATTCTGCTTTAATAAAGTGGGTTGAGAGTAACAAAATCAGCATCACCACAGCCCAAATCCAAGTGCGCTCGAATCCATTAGAAATACCAAACGAAGACAGTAATTGTTTGTATTTGACAGGCCCAATGATTTCATATACAACACCAAGCACCCCGCAGAGCAGCGTACCGCAAAACGACAGAATGTGCACGATTTGAACAACTGTTTTGATTACGTCTTTCACTTTCATTTGAGATGATGCCCCCTTGATTTTGCTCTTTCCACCGGATCTTTGCAATCAATCGGCTGCTCCCCCACTGTTCGGAAGAATGTGCTCCGTGCGCTGCAACGTGCCGCCGTCGGTGTCCAGCTCCGTGCTTATGATTTTCAGCTCAGGACAGAACGAATAGAATGGTCAGCGCTACCAAGAAGCCGACCAAAACACCTAATTGTTTCATCAAATAGTGCCGGTACATACTGTTTCGATCTGCAATGAGGTAGTATTCATAGGTCGTCTGCCGCCCGGCCGCGTTCGTCGACGTCGCGAGCAGCTCCGTCTGGCCGTTATAGGTATAGGACGTCGTGCTGCCGTTGGCATCCGTAACGGAGGCCGTGTGGTTGCGGTCGGCCGTCGGGGTCGCGCTACTTTGCAGGGCAAGGGAGGCATTTCCATTGGAATCCTTGCCAACCAGCCGCGCGCCGGTCGTGTTGCCGGATTTGTTATAGGACGTCGTGGCCGTCAGCGAGCCGACGGTGGTCTTGGTCACGTCGTGGGCATTGTTGTACTCGTAGCTGTACTTCGTGCCGTTGGCGGCGGTGTATTGCAGCAGGTCGACGCCGTTGGAATCGTACTGCGCGTTCTCCGTGCCCGTGCCGGTCTGCGTCGCGGCGGTCACGTTGCCCTTCTCGTCATAGCGATAGGTCTGCACCGGCTCCTGCCGCAGGGCGATGTTATCGAACCAGACCGTGCCGGAGTTGAAATCATACGCGCAATAGACGTTGATGTGCGAGACGGTCTTGCCGCTCTGCTTCGGGACGATCGTGCCCACCGCGCACTGCCAATCCGTGGTCGACCACTCGAACGGGACGCTCTGCCACTCCGACGTGTTGTCGGAATAGGTGATCTCCGCGATCAGGCCGAAATAGCGCACCTCTTTGTTATTCTCCTCATCCTCCTCGCCGCACTCGCCGCATTCGCGCGCCGGGTTCGGCGCGGCGTACTGCGCCAGCGCCCAGCCCGAGAGCAGGAAGGTCGTGTCCGAGGAGCAGTTCAGCGTGACGCGCTGGCTGACGCGGGCGCGGCCGTCCTGCTTGCCCGTGATGCGCGCGGCGTGCGTGCCGAAGCGCTGTTCGGCCGGTTGCGCGCAGGCGGCGTTGTTGGTCTGCCAATCGCTCGTATCCCAAGCGGAGGTGCCAAACTCGAAGCTGCCGTTCTGGATCAGGTTATACGTCGAGGCGGCGTCCGCCTGCTCGAGCTGCACGTCGTCGAGGTAGGCCGTGCCGGTGCAGCCGCTGAGACGGAAGAGGAAGCGATAGGTTCCGTCAGCGGCAGGGGTATAGGTCGCGCTGACGCGCTGCCAGCCGCTCTCAATGTCTGCGCTCGGCTTCGTGTCCGTCAGGAGGAAGGTTTGCAGGGTGCTGCTGCCGTTTTGCACGAGCAGCTCGAGCTTCGCGCCGTCCTTCCAGTTCAGATAGGAGCTGACGGAGAAATAGGCCGAGAGCGTGTAGGCCTTGCCGGCCTTGAGCGACTCAGAGCGGTAGATTCCGGCGTAATTGGAGGATGTGGCGCTGGAGGAGAGATAGAGATTCAAACCGCCCGCGCCGTGGCGGCGGTTGGCATCTCCGGCCTCGGTTCTGGCCGCTGCGCTGCAATTGGCCGTGGAGGCAGACGTCCACCTGTCCGTGGATTTTTCAATACCGCCGTCCTCGAGCAGGTTGACCGCCGTCATGCCCGACGAGCCGACGGTCAGAGTTCGGTTGTTCTTCCGGCTCGTGCCGCTGTTTTGAACATAGGAGGCGGCGGAGCTGCCCAGAATCTCCGTGCTGTCGCTGTTGGTCGTGTAGGTGCAGACGGTGCGCCCCCAGTTGTCAAAGACGATCTCCGCACGCAGGTCGTCGGCGGTGTTCTTCTTGTGATCCGCGCCCCAGTCGCGGTAGCTTGAGCGGTTGCGGCCGTTCCAGCAGCTCACGATGTTGCCGATCACATGGCCGCTGCTGCCGCGGTAATATTCGTAAAACTGGTTGACCTTGTTGTTTTGATACGTATAGCAGATGCCGTAGGCCGCTTCGCAGTCATACGCCTCGGTCAGGCCGCTTGCGTCATAGGCATATTCGGCCTTGACGCCGTCCGGGTAGGTCAGCCTGGTGAGCAGGTCGGCCTTGGGGCTTGCGGCCGTGGCGTAAGGGTCGGCGGCGTAGGTCAGCGTTGTGGCGCGCCCGGCCTCGTCATAGATCGCCGTGAGCTTGTCGCCGGTGTAGACCAGCGTCGCCACGGTCTCCGCGCTGCCGTCGATGTTCAGCCGCACGACCGACGTCAGCCGGTTATACACCGTGTTGCTCGGCTGCCAGGTCTTGGAATCCGCGCCGTCGAAGGCCACGCCGTTATAGCAATAATACAGGCCGTTGCCGTAGGCGTCCTTGGTGTAGGTCAGAATGCCGTCGCGGAAGAACGTCTCGTTTCCGTAATCATCCGTGAGCTTGAAATTCGTGTGGCCGGTCTCGCTCACGAGCGAGATCGTCAGGCCGAGGCCGTCCTCGTCCTTGAACACGTTGGTCTTGTCCTCATAAAAATAGTGCCGCGTGCCGTCGCCGTCGGTATAGACCCAGTAAAGCGTCTGGTCGTCGTCGTCCGCAAGGCGCACGGACTGCACGCACTGCTGCGCCGAGAGCTTCCAGCCGCTGCCGAGCTTCATGTTCCGGTAATCGCGGGTGAAGCTGTCATCGCTGCCGAAATAGCCGCCCTGCTGCGCCGAGTTATACACCAGCGACAGCGAGAAGGGCATGACGTCGCTCGCCGAGCTGACGACCGGCGTCACGAACGCGAGCTGCTGCATGTGGTCAGAGAGATAGCCCGTGCCGGCGCGCCCGGCGCTCTGGGTCTGGTAGGTATAATAATTTTCGATGCCGTAGTCGTTGCGGTAGGTCACGGTGAAATAGACCTCGCTGCCGGTGGCAAACTGCGCCGCGATCCGCTTCGTCGCCGTGCAGTCCGACTTCAGCAGGAGCGTGCGGCTCTTTGCGGCGTCCGCGTACCAATCGCGCACCGCCCGCGTCAGGTCGAAGCTCGCAAGCTTCCAGAGCGAGCCGGGCGTGAGCTTGACGAAGTCCTCCACGCGCTCGTCATAATTCGCCGCGCCGTTGGGGTGCACCTTGTTCCACGTCAGCCCCGACAGCCACGCGTCATCGGTCTGGTCGGCGGCTTTGTCGAGCGTGAGGCGGTGCGCCTCGACCATCATATACGACACGCTCGAATCGTTGCTGTATTTCAGGTGACGGACGTTGAGCTGCGCATTCGTCACGACGCTGCCCGTCGGGAGCGTCGGCAGACCGTTCACATGCGCGAGGATCTGGTATTCCCCGCCGCCGTACAGGGAGGTATAACCGATGTAAGGGTTGCTCGCATAGGACGTATTCGGCTCGCCGGAGAAGATGCCGCCCCACGAGATCGGCCTGGAGCTTTGCTTCTTGACGATCGTCGGGTCGATGGCCACGGGGAACTGCGCGGCGTTCATCCACGCCGCGTCCGCCTCCACCCGGAGCAGGTAGCGGCCGTCCTCCAGCGGCTCGAGGGTATAGGCCGCCGCGTCGGAATAAGCGCCCGCCGCATCGAGCAGGTAGGGCGCGGGGATCTCGTAGATCGCCTCCTGCGCCGCGTTCACCAGAAGAATCGAGCCGTCCTCCTGCATGACCGGCGTCAGGCCGTCCAGCCGCATCGCAAAGGCGAAATGATAGCGCTCGAGCGGCCGGTTGACGAGGATGCTCTCCTTCACGTTGTAGCCAAAGGCCTCATATTGCAGGTCGACCCCGTCATAGACATTTGCATAGAGCACGGTGGAGGAGAGCGTTTCCGGGATAAAGGGGTCGGATTTTTCATCGGTCAGCGCCATGGGCGCTGCCGCGTCCGCAAGCTGCGCCGCCACGTCGGCGTGGAACGGCTCGGCCTCGTCGGCGGAATTTTCCGCCCCGGAAGCCGAAACAGACGCAGAAACCGCAGCGCCCGCACTCTCGGCCGCCGTTGCTTCTGCGTCTTCTTGTTTGTCCGCCCCCGCCGGAGCTGCCGCCTCCGCACGCTCTGACCCGGCCGCAATCGCCGGTTCTTCCGGCTGGCCATACAGGGACATCTGAACCCCGTAGCCGCCAAAGCTTGTTGCGAACAGGCTGCCGTCTGCCAGGCTTGCCGCAAAGCTCAGCTGATCCTCGCCGTTCTGCGCGGAATAGGTCTGCGCGTCGTTCGCCGCCTCGGGGCGCAGCGTGTTGTCGATGTCCTGCCACGCGCCGTCCCCGTCCTGATAGTGAACGGGCGTGTCATATTGCACCGCGACATAGCTGCCGTCGCTCATGCGGAACTGCTTGACCGTCTCCTCGCGGAGCGACGCCTCCTCAAAGAGCACCTCCGCCGGGGCGTCGGCAGGCGCGTCCGCAGCCTGCGCCTGTAAAGCGTCTTTCCCGGCCGCCGCACCGATGTCCCCGGAACCGGTCGAAGCCGTGCCTGCGTCCTCGGAACCGGTCGCTGCCGCGCCGACCGCCGAAGCGCCCGCTCCCCCGTCCTCCGTGGCAAATACCGCCGCCGGGAGAATCTGGGTTAGCATAGCCAATACCAGCAGGAGGGAGAGCAGCTTCTGTAATTTACTTTTCATCTTTTTCTCCTCTCATGATTCATTTTGATTGGAAATTCAATCTTTTCTGTGAAATTCTGTTCGTACTATAGATGTTTCCGCTAATGTACCGCCTTTTTTCGCAGCCTGAATATCCCACCTCGCTTTCTATCATATAAAACCGACATCTGTCTCGTTCCATGTAGATGCCCGTTCAATGATAATATATAGTATTATTTAATCAATGTCAATAATGGTATTTTTATATGATAAGTATTGATCTTGTAGGTGATTCGATACAGAGCGGGGGCTTACTAGCGCTGGGGAACCAGAAATTCAAAAAAGGGAAGCAGAAAGAATCGGTCTTGTGTTAGCAGCAAACGCCTACTTTAATTCTTGTGTGCAACCCGGTGAGAGCAATTTGGATAAAGAAGTTATTTTTGCCAAATTTGCAATTGACGGCTCCAATATCTCGAGCAGAATGAAGCCATTTGCAAAGGCACTTGTAAATTTCGCCTATGTAAATGCTCGTAATGATACATCACTTTTTGATGCCGAGTGGAGTAATTACGTCGCTGAATTAGGCGTGAAGGTAGATTCTCCCGGCCAGCTAAAGTGTGTGTTTGATTATTTATGTTCGGTTTGTGTACAGAGGAGCCTAATTGATAAGATTGCCAGGAATCGGCTTGATGATTTTAAAAATTACTTTGTACATGAAAATATGTTTACACCGGATTTTTATGAAAAGATTAGCAATTGTGAAGTACAGTGAGTTTTCAGTTAACGCAGCCCTACATTGACAATTATGAGTTTCCGCTGCGCGTCTTTTCTCCACGCCTTCACAAAAGCACAACACATTATAACGGAAATAGGTGAAAAATAGACTGAAGCGGTATACCACGCACTTGTGGTATACCGCTCAATAACTTAGTATGCAATCACACCATACCCGAGGATCTCATAATGACCCACGGGATATTGATTCTGTCGGCAGCTATCGCCGGAATTCCCCTCGATGGTGTAGACAATGCCGTTCTCAACTCTCTGGACGATACCCACATGGTCGGCCAGGCCATCCTGCGGGCCAGAGCCTCCCTTGTTATCCCAATCGAAGAAGATAATCATGCCCGGATTTGGTTCTGCCGAACCGTCAAGCCACCGGTTTTGTCCCCGAAACCAATTAACCCCAGTGACGCAGCCTGAGAATTTTGGGATAATTCCTGCATCAATATAGCCACACTGGTCGGCACACCACGAAACAAAGCACGCGCACCAAGACACTCGACTTTCAAAGCCGTACCAACTCCAATAAGGCTCGCCGCCTACATTGCCAAGCTGGCTCGCCGCAACTTCTACAATCGTCTGATCCCCTATACGATTAAGCGCTCGTCCGTAGGGATAATACCGCAGAACATGATACACATATTGAGGGTCGCCGTACACGCTGGTGCCAAGCTGCGCCTTCATATTCTCCGAAAACTCCAATGCATTGGTAACGTCATAACCACCGTAACGACGGATCGCCCAATAGATATACCCCGGGCCATAATTGTAGCCTTGCAGCGCCAGCCTGATATGTTCCATATCAATGGGCGATTCTACACCCGCAAGATTCATGCTGTCTGCAAGGGTATGAATGCCCCAGTTAATAGAGAGAATCGGATCCTGAATATATCCTCCGGTGGTGTTATAACCGCACTCAGAGCACTGCATGGGGTCTGTGCCCTTGCCGCCGGACTCCTGCATCATCACCGCTTTGATAAGCTCCACATACTCTCCAATTCCGTACTCCTCGGCGTACTGCCGGATATAGGGCGTATAGGCTTCCACCTCTGCACTCACCGCTTGGTAGTCGCCGCCGGAATTGCCACCGAAAAGGGCCAGAGCGCAACCCAGCAGGACCACAACAAGAATCATCATCACAGCGACCCAACCGCCTGCGGCGATAGCAGCGACCAGTGCTTTTGTCGCCGCTATGATCGCTTTGACTGCGGCAATCGTTGCTTTTACGGCAGCTTTTACACCGGCAACTGTTGCCTTGGCTGCGGCTTTGGCGGCTTGTGCAGCTTTTTGCGATGCTTTCACCGTAGCCTGTGCGGTTTTCTGCGCCGTCTTTGCCGCCTGCTGTGTGGTCTTGATTGCCGTTTTCGTGGTCTTGACCGACCTCTGTGCGGCTTTGGCTGTACCTTTCCCGGCAGTCTTGATGGTTTTCTTACCGGCAGAACCGGCAGATTGTTTGATCGTCTTTTCCGTTTGCTCGACTGCTTTGATGGTCTTATTCCCGGATGTGCGGACAGTCTGCCTTTTCATCGACTCAGCCGCCCGCTTTTCCCGGAACCTTTGAACACCGTCCTTCGCTTTGGAAACATTCCGTTTAGTTTCTTCCAACCCCTTGCGCCCCTGCTTATCAAACTGGTGCGCCGCTTCGTGCGTGATACGGTCAACGCCGCCTTCCACTCGGTCGGAGGCGTATTCCTCGGCATTATGCTCATCAGGACGAGTTGCGTGTTCTGCCTTTTCCTTCGTCTGCACATAGGCGGAGCGCATACGGTCTGCGGCGATTGCCGCTTTGTCGATCTTCTTGATTGTGCCTTTCACGACATCTCTCGTTTTAATATCAGCCATTGAACCCTCCTTTCCGAAGCGTACCAAAACGCCCCTAAATTAAAAACGAGGGGTAAAGGTATAAACACCTTGCCCCTCAAAGTGCGGAAACTGAAAAGCCTTGATATTGCTGGCTTTTTCAGCGCCTATTTTTCGACTCTGCCCGTTTTCTTCTTGCGTACTCTGCCTGCTGAGCTTTGTAAGCTCTTTGAGCGCACTTCTCGCAATATTTCTTTCGGTTGCCCTTCTTGATAATCGGCGCACCGCAGGACACGCACTTTTCAAAGCGTGTGCCAAGAATATCCGCTTCCAGCAAAGGCTCTGCCGGCAAAACAGCTTTGCGGAAATACTTGCAGAGAAGTGAGTATGAGATGCTATGCACACAGGCGCAGGGTTCTCCGTCATCCAGCGCAAGGCAGTTTCCGTTGTCATAATTGGGCAAAGGCACTTAATTAGGGCGTTCGCCCTCTGCCGTTGCTTCGGCGTGAGTCTTGGCAGCATCCGCACCACCGTCCTCCGTTATGCGCTTCGCCACGACCACAAGACGGCTGTTGTTGCGGCTGTACTCACAGGTAGACAGCGTAATGAGCTTATCGCCGTATTCGGCGGTCACGCCGGTATCATAGAAAGACAGCTCCTTACACTTGGCAATAAAGTCGTCAAACTCATTGGCGCTCTCTGCGTCTATAAAGCGATAAAACTTGAATGCTTCGGGACTGTCGGTGTAGACCACCGTGCGGAATACGGCAACGATCTCATACTCCTGCTTATCCGTCAGTGTGTTGAAGGTAATCATCCGATGCTCGCTCCAAAAGTCTTTGTTCTTGAACTTTTCAAGGTGGGCAAACATTGAACCGTTGGACATATGGTGTCCATAGATGACAAGATTGTCGGACGGCTCCTGCACATCGCAATCCTCCTGCACATAGGGACAGCCATAGTCGGAGTATTCCTTATCAAAGCCGTGCTTTAGATAGAAATTCGGCTCATTCACCGACTGCATCACGGGATAATTGATGTTGGTATCTGCAATGCTGATCCAGCCCACCAAATCGCCGTTCTGCTGATAAAGCTCTGCAAGCTCCGGCAGAAGCATCTTTTCCTCGGAGTATGGAATCTGCTCCGCCGGTTCCGTTGCAGCATCCGTCTGTGCCGCAGCATTCACAAGGTCAGCCAGCTCGCCATAAAGCGCAGCTTGCTTATTCGACTCCTTGTAGTGATCGATAATAAAAAAGGTGCTTGTGCCGAGGACGGCTACAAACACCGCAATAAGAATCATACAGATTTTCTTTTTCATTGAATTTCCTTTCCGAAAAGCAAAATGCCCGCCTGTTGCCAAGCGAGCATTTTACGATTCTGTCGTTTAATATTCAGAGCTTAACAGGAAGTCCGCTATGTGCATCGTCTTGATGCCCTCGTAGTTTCCTCCTGAGAACTCATCCGTTGTGAGAACATATTTGGGGTAGTTGTCGTGGATCTCCAACAAACGCTCATACTCCCGTTTTTCCGTTTTCGGAGAACGAAGCTCCTGCGTCACCTGCACATAGAGCTTTTCATTTTGCCGAACAGCCACAAAGTCGATCTCGCCGCTGCCGGACTTGCCGACATTGACGGTATAGCCTCTGCGGCAAAGCTCCAAGTACACGACATTCTCAAGGCTGGATGCCACGCTGTCAGCGTTGTAGCCGAGAACGCTGTATCGCAGGGCGGTATCGGCAAGATAGAATTTCTCCTGTGTTTTCAGGATTTCCTTACCCTGCAAATCAAAGCGGGAGCATCGGTGAAGCAAATAGGCTTTCTCCAGCTTCTCCAAGTAGCTGTAAACCGTTTCGTTGTCCAGCGCACGGTGCTCCGCTTTCAAATAATCTGAAATGGATTTTGCGGAGAAGGTATTGCCCACATTGTTGAAGGTGTACTTGACCACTCGTTCCAACTGGTCGATCTTCCTCACCTGATTGCGCTTGACAATATCCGAGAAGATCGTGGAGTTGTAAATATCCCGCACGATGGTGTAGACCTCGTCCTGAGAGAACTCCTGCAAATGCGTTGCCGGGAAACCGCCCAAGCGCACATAGTTAGCAAGCTCTGCCTTCGGCTCTCCAACCTCGGTATATTGGCTTTTGAACATCAGGTACTCGCCAAAGGACAAGGTGAAGATGCGGAAAGACACATACCGTCCCGTCAGATAGGTCGAGATCTCAGAGGACATCATACGGGAGTTGGAGCCTGTCACATACAGGTCAACATCGAAGTCCGACGCCAGCGAATTGACGACCTTTTCCCAGCCCTTGATTTCCTGCACTTCGTCGAGAAACAGATAGGTTTTTCCATCGGGCGAAAGACGCTCCTTAAGCTGTGCGTACATCTGCTTTGCCGTCATATCCTCGTATTCCATCGAGTCATAGCGGCAACTGACAATGCGCTCCTCCGGGATGTTATGCTGCGTTTTCAATCGCTCCATAATCATTTTCAGGATTGTTGACTTTCCGCAGCGGCGCACTCCGGTAAGGATTTTTACAAATGGCGTATCCACATAAGCCATAATCTTATCTACATACAAAGGTCTGTAAATCATCGTGACCACCTCCGTTTGTAGATAGTATACCGCAATTCTCATTAAAAGTCAATTTGTTTTGCGATTATAAACCGCAAAACATTTCGACAAACTGTTTCATTGCGGGTTCCAAACCGTAAGACGAGGGTTAAGCACCCTCGCCCGGTTTGGTGGTCATCAGCTTATAG
>OIYO01001499.1_pt1 | contig 12363 bp, 9 predicted proteins | sample 1588191 | NCBI WGS metagenome assembly OIYO01 (sample SAMN03283275) | human gut metagenome | biome: human-associated habitat; material: feces | host: Homo sapiens | place: Peru | collected 2012 | reverse complement strand
GAGAGGGTAGAATTTCAAGTTGAGCTGTGCGAAACTTAGAAATTCGGGTGAGGGGATTTTTTAAATCTTAAAATTAACTTTCCACTTTTCACTTTCCATTTTCAACTTCTTTAACATCCACAAGTCAATCCGGCACATAAATTTATAGCTTGTCCTGTAACCCCTTTCGCTTCCGGAGAAATTAAATATTTCACCATGCCGGCGACTTCCTTGGGCTCAACAAAACGTCTTTGCGGAATACATTCAACAATTTCTTCTTTTGTGAAATCTCCGTCTTCTGCGGATGAATTACCCATATCAGTGTCAACCCATCCGGGGTTAATTGTGTTAACTGTAATTCCATATTCAGCGAGTTCAAGAGCTAACGCTTTTGTAGCACCAAACAATCCGGACTTTGTTGCAGAATATAAACTGGCATTAGCTTCGCCCATTACTCCGCTAATTGAGCCGATGTTAACAATTCGTCCCCACTTTTGTGATTTCATGTACGGTATTGCTTGAGAAATTAGAAATAATGGTGCTTCAAAATTAGTTTTGGTAATATGTTCAATTTGTTTAATAGACATTTGTTCAATGGGAGAATATATATATTCGCCTGCGTTGTTAATTAAAATATCTACCTTATTAGCTTTAATATATTTACCAAGTTTTTCAAGCTCGTCATTATTAGTTAAATCGCATATAAAATAATTTTTGTAATGTTTAAGTCGTTCTTCATTTCTGCCAATAGCAAAAATGTCGTTGTCTTTTCCTAATTCTTCTGCGATAGCTTTTCCAATGCCTTTTCCGGCTCCTGTAATAAGTATATTCATAACAAAAATCCTTATGTTAATTATAACATAAGGAAAAAATTTGATTTTATATCATAAAGTAAAAACCAAAAGGGCGGCTAGTCCACGGTATAACCGCCCCAACACCTATGACATAAATTGCGCCTGATATGTTTGATAAGTAATTGGCGCATCTTGTGCAGCCGGTCTATTAGTCAGACCGAATGCCTGTTGAGCTTCTGATCTTAATCCTGCAAAGTATGTCATTGCCTGACCATCAATTGCACTTTGACTCAACAATTGGATTGCATTGTTAAAGGCTGCATAATCTTTGTCGTAATCACCTGTCGCTTGAATTCCGATTTGCGCACATAAACTTGCCCATGGAACAGATTGCTGATTGTTTTGATTGTTGATTTGCTCTTGAACCTGCTTTGAATAATCTTCATACATAGCAGCATTTAGCTTTTTCAAATCATCAGTTTTACCTGTAGGCGTAATATCGAAATCATCAAATGCTCTTTCTAAAGCAGCAGAATTTGTTGGGACTCTGCCTAAGTAAGAGTACAGATTTGCGCTTGTGTAGGAGTATACTCCGTTTACTGTGAAGTTTGACATGATACACACCTCTTATATGATATATAATATATATCGGCACATTTTCTAAAAACTTTAGGAAATTTTGACTAATATTTACAATTTGTTACAATAATTGGCTAAAAAGCAATTATAATAAGAAAAGATTTTTGAACACGAAAGCTTTGCTATGTAAAGAAATGTAACAATGATGTCTTTTCTTGAAATCGAGAAATATAAATATACTTTATATATATGTAAGACAAATATGAGAGAACAAAAGATAAAATAATTTAAGTGCAGTAAATTGTATTATCACTTGAGTAAACTCCCCTGATATCAAAAGGGTTTAAGTAATATTGACTTAAAGCCTGTGGTAGATGAGGGCTTAAGTAAATATGCTCTTTCATCAGCGAGATTGAGAAGATGAGGTACTACTATGGCTTTATTGGAAACTTATAATATTAATGCAATGGCAACACAAATATCAAGAGATTTTTATATTCAAGACAATCCAACAGTAGATAAATCCTATATTTTGATGGATGAAATGAGATTGTTTGCAATGGATATGAAATCCCGAGTAACATTTATATCTCGAACGAAACAATAAGTAAGAGATGTTTAAACAAATTTTAATTATATATACCAATCCATCTTACTAATTTAATTCCCCAATCTATAGCGCCTAATTTGAAAGAATTAGGCTTTTTATTTAGAAAAATTATTTAATTTTTCTAAATTTTTATTAAAAAAAACGGTGCGCTCTTAAGAGCGCACCGTTTAAATTATTAATATTTAATATTTAATTAAACATTACCATAATAACCGTCGATGTAAATTTGTTTGATATCAGACATCAATGGGTAAGCTGGGTTAGCACCTGTACATTGGTCATCGAATGCCAATTCAACAAGTTCGTCCAAGTTATTTTTTTAACGCATAATGTGTATTTCTGCCATCACCGATTTTTTTAAGAATTTTTTTATTAATCAAATCTTTAATATCATTACCTGCAGTATCTTGTGAGCAATTACACATTTTAGCCCACTTAGTAGAAGTTAAATTCCCTTCAAAATTATCCATAAATCTGTTTAAAACTTTTTTTTGTCTTTCATTAAAGATAGTTTCAGAGTGCTTGTGCCAAAATTCTGCTCTTTGTATAACGTTAGCTAATATTTCATCACTCGAAGAAATTGCTTGCAATAGATTTTCTAAAAACCAAACAAGCCAATCAGTAATATCCATCGAACCTTTTTGCGTTTTTTCTAAAATATTATAATAACTTTTTCTGTTTTTTTGAATTTGTGATGACATAGAATAGAATCTAAATTTATTTTCATCACTTCTGGCTAATAACATATCTGTTAAAGCTCTTGTTATACGCCCATTGCCATCATCAAATGGGTGAATAATAACAAACCATAGATGAACAATTCCGGCTTTTATAATATCATCGGTATTGTCATTATTTATGTAATACAATAAATCGTTCATTTCAGACTCAACGAGATTGGCTTCAGGTGCTTTATAGTGAATTTTTTCCTTGCCAAGATAACCAGAAACAACTTTCATACCTTCTTTTCTATAATCGCCAATATTAATTTTGTAAATACCGCTATAACCGGTTGGGAAAATTCCTGCATGCCAACCAATAAGCCTTTCTTTTGTCATTGCTTCTGTAAAATTTTGCGTGGCATCTAACATCATTTCAACAACACCATCTATATGTCTTGATGAATTAATTTCTCCGCCAATATCAATCCCCAGTCTATGTGCAACTGATGAACAAACTGAGTGCCTATCCAAAATTTCGCCTTCAATTTCAGAAGATTTAATAATGTTTTCTGTTAAGACTTGCATGTAAGCATTATTTTTAACCTCAAAGCCAAGAGTATCCATTTTGCCAAGCAAATATCCTTGTGCTTTTTTGATATCAAAAAGTAAGTTTTGAACTTTTTCTCCGTCCCATACAAATCTGTGCCAGTCTGGATTTTGATAGATATACATCATACTAAACTCCGAATATTCTACGGATATTATAACAGTTTTTCTCCGAATGTGCAATATCGAATATTAATGTCGTGTTGGATGTCCATTGTCCAACACGACCTACAAACTGCTTGTTATTTACAATGGATTGCCACGAAAATCAAAGATTTTCTCGCAATGACGCCAAGCCGGTAGTCTTACGCCAAGTCATTGCGAAGGCGATTAGCCTGAAGCAATCCAGCTTTTTATTAACAATTCTTTTAGTCCATAAAATGCATATCAACAAAAAAATGAGTGATTGTTAAAAAATATGAATTAATTATTTTAATATATATCCAATTGTTAAGAAACTAGAAAAATTGTTACAATTGGCGCAAACGTAGTAGTAGTAGTAGTAGTAGTAGTAGTAGTAGTAGTAGTAGTAGTAGTAGTAGTGATGTGCTCAACTTTTCCCCCAAAAAGCCCTAAAGTTTACGTAAAAAATGCCGATATAGAAATTGTAGAACATATTAATATTATCAAAAATGAAAGGAGTTCTTATGAATCAATTTGACAAAATTTTACAAAAGTTGGATGTTAAAATCCAGAATTTATCAAAAAATGGAGAAAACAATAATGGTAAAATTGATACCACGAAAGAAAAAGATCAATTAGCAAAACTGCTAGCAGGGGCTGAACAAGAACTGGATGATTTATATAGTAAGGTTTATTATGGAAATAACGATGATTATGATAGTGACAAAAAAGTATTGATACGTCATCACTACTCAAAAGCCGAAGAAAAACTAAGTCAATACAAAAATTTTCTTAAAAATCTTATTTGTGGATATGAAAGTATAAATGATGATAATGGTACTGCATCAGTGACCAAAAGAAAAGATGTAAAAATAAGGGCTAATGGTTCCTACGAAGAAAAGCTAAATGAAAGTGCCAATGCCTTTAATGTTATTATAAGGGATAAAAAAGGCAATGAAATAGGAAGAAAATCTTATACAAAAAGTAAGAAAGGTATCTACACTAATAAAGATAAAGTTGCTGAATATAATAACTTTTTAACTAAAAATAAAGATATGAAAAAATATGACACAAGTGGAGTCGGTGGTATAATAAAATCTATGATTCCAATATTTGGTAAACAGTACAAACACTACAATGACAATATTGCAGATGCTTTGAAAGACCTAAGTGATGACGAGGCCGTTGATTTAAATACTGGTACTATATACAAATGGAATTCTAAAAGTAATGAATATAATGTAGTTGGAAAATTTGATATAGCGCAAGATATTGGCGCAATGGAAGGCATATACTGGTATAATAGAAGGTAGTAGGTTGGGGTTTTACCCCAACAAAAACATAAGCCTGTAGTTCGTGTTCAACATTTTTCATTGAACACGACAAATATATAAAGCATAAAAACGGTGCGCTCTTAAGAGCGCACCGTTTAAATTATTAATATTTAATATTTAATTAAACATTACCATAATAACCGTCGATGTAAATTTGTTTGATATCAGACATCAATGGGTAAGCTGGGTTAGCACCTGTACATTGGTCATCGAATGCCAATTCAACAAGTTCGTCCAAGTTATCCATGAATGTTTTTTCATCAACACCGAAGTCTTTAATTGACTTAGGAAGGTCAATCTTATCCATCAATTCATCAACTGCCTTGATTAACAATTCAACCTTTTCATCATCATTCTTACCGCCCAAGCCTAATTCATCAGCGATTTGACCATATTTAGCCTTAGCGTTAGGGAATTTGTATTGAGGGAAGATTGCTTGTTTGTGTGGAGCATCAGAAGCATTGTATTTGATGATTTGTCTGAATAACAATGCGTTAGCAACGCCGTGAGGAACGTGGTACATAGCACCAAGTTTGTGAGCCATAGAGTGGCACAATCCTAAGAATGAGTTAGCGAATGCCATACCTGCGATTGTAGCAGCGTAGTGCATTTTTTCTCTAGCGATAGGATCGTTAGCACCTTCCTTGTAAGAACGTTCTAAGTATCTGAATACTAACTTAGATGCTTCTAAAGCGTTTGAGTTAGTGAAGTTAGTTGCCATACAAGATACGTAAGCTTCAAATGCGTGAACTAAAGCATCGATACCAGATGCAGCAGTCAAGCCTTTTGGCATACCATCAACGAAGTTAGGGTCAACGATTGCCATGTTTGGAGTCAATGCGTAATCTGCAATAGCGTACTTAACGTGAGATTGGTCATCAGTAATGATTGCGAATGGAGTAACTTCAGAACCAGTACCAGAAGTTGTAGGGATAGCAACCATAGTAGCTTTTTTACCTAATTCAGGGATTCTGCAAATTCTCTTTCTGATATCCATAAATCTCATAGCGATATCTTCAAAGTTTGTATCAGGTTGTTCGTACAATAACCACATAATCTTAGCTGCGTCCATTGGAGAACCGCCACCTAATGAAATGATTACATCAGGTTCAAATGGTTTCATAATAGCCATAGCTTGGTCAATTGTAGATAATGTTGGATCCGGTTTAACATCGAAGAATACTTCATGTTCAATACCGATTTCATCAAGTACATTAGTGATTGCATTAACAGCACCTGAATTGAATAAGAATCTATCAGTTACGATAAATGCACGTTTTTTACCTTCTAATTCACGAAGAGCTAAGTCAGTAGCACCTCTCTTGAAGTAAACTTTAGAAGGAACTTTGAACCATAACATATTTTCTCTCCTTTCAGCAACGGTTTTGTAGTTCAATAAGTTTTCTACGCCAACGTTACCTGAAACAGCGTTACCGCCCCAAGAACCGCAGCCTAGAGTTAGTGATGGTTCAAGTCTGAAGTTGAACAAGTCACCAATACCACCTTGAGATGATGGAGAGTTGATTAGAACTCTACAAGTTGGCATTTTTTCGCCAAACATGTTGATTCTGTCTTTTTTACGTTCGTCTGTGTAAAGAACTGAAGTGTGACCAGCGCCACCTTTGCTTACTAGGTGGTAAGCTTTTTCTGTAGCGTCTTCAAAGTCGCTAGCTCTGTAAAGAGTTAGAACTGGTGATAATTTTTCTCTTGAGAATGGATCTTCCCAATCAACTTCAGGTCTTTCAACCAATAAAATTTTTGCATCTTCTGGAACTTCGTTGCCAAAACCTGCTAATTCAGCGATTCTGTGAGGTTTTTGACCAACTACGTCAGGATGAGCAGTTCCTCTTTTTGGATCAATAAGAGGAAGGTCGATTAATTTTTGTTGTTGACCTTCGTTAACAAGGTAAGCACCTCTGTATACGAATTCTTTTTTAACTTCTTCATAAATGCTATCTACAACTACTACTGATTGTTCAGAAGCACAAATCATACCGTTGTCGAAAGATTTTGACATAAGGATTGAAGAAACAGCCATTTTGATATCAGCAGTTTCATCAATAACAGCTGGAGTATTACCAGGGCCAACACCTAAAGCTGGGTTACCTGATGAATAAGCAGCTTTAACCATGCCAGGACCACCTGTAGCTAAGATACAATCGATATTAGGGTGTTTCATCAATGCACTTGAAAGTTCGATTGAAGGAACATCAATCCATCCGATGATATCTTCTGGAGCACCAGCCTTAACAGCAGCGTCTAAAACGATTTTAGCAGCTGCAATTGTAGATTTTTTAGCTCTTGGGTGTGGTGAGAAGATGATACCGTTTCTAGTCTTTAATGAAATTAAAGATTTGAAAATAGCTGTAGAAGTAGGGTTTGTAGTAGGAACGATACCTGCTAAAACACCTAGAGGTTCTGCAACAACTTTTGTACCATTGATTTTGTCTTCTTTAATGATACCGCAAGTTTTAGCGTGTTTATGTTTGTTGTAAATATATTCAGAAGCAAAGTGGTTCTTGATAATTTTATCTTCTAAGATACCCATGCCAGTTTCTTCAACAGCCATTCTAGCAAGAGGTATACGAGCCTTATCTGCTGCAGTAGCTGCTGCTTTGAATATAGCGTCAACTTTTTCTTGTGAGAAAGTTGCGAAAATTCTTTGAGCTTTGTGAACTCTAGAAATTAAGCTTTCTAATTGGTCAAGTGTTTCAACAACATTTGATGCTTCCAAGCTTTTTTCCAAAGATTCAACGTTCTTTTTAGTCTTAGTTGTCATTTTGAATCTCCTTTTTTTAGTACGGCTATAACAATATTGCAACACAAATTAAAATTATTGTCAACGCAAGTGTACATAAGGTTTTAAGGGATAAAGAGTATATAAATTCGCCACAATCCGCATGCCAAAAAGTTTTTAGCGAGTGTAAATTTTACACTCGCTAAAAAACTTTATAAATTCTTTATATTTTTTTGATGTTTAGATGTTATGAGGTGTCGTGTGTAGTTGAAAGTGGAAAATTGAAAGTGGAAAGTTGTTTAAAAATAATTTGTAGTTGCAACTACAAGTTTGGCACATTCTTTCACATATAAATGTGCCACGTCATTGCGAGAAAATCTGTGATTTTCGTGGCAATCCAGAAGTAGGCATCAAAATAGTATATCTTATGACTGGATTGCTTCGCTCCCGCTCGCAATGACGTGGCACTATTGACGTCAAGCTTTGAAGGTGACGTGTAGATGTTAAGCAAGCTGGTAAGTACAACAACTAACTATTTTAAAACAACTTTCCACTTTCAACTAAATTAAAGTCCAAATGCTTTTCTGAACTTAGAGCTATCGTAGTTAAATTCTTGTCCGTTTTGGTTGTTAGTATTTTGAGTTCCATCAAAAGCTTTTACTTGAGATTGCAATTCAGTATTTGCTTCTTTTATTGCATCAACATCCCAAGTGCCGGTAGCTTCAATATAAGGTTGGATTGAATTAGTGTATTGTTCAGCAAGACTTGCAACACCTTCACCGATTTTACCGATAGAATTTGTGTATTCGCTTAATGAACTTAAATCTCCTCCAATTTTACCGATAGATGCGGTTAATGATTGAAGGTTTTTAGCACCGCCTTGAATTCTTGTTTGTCCGGCAGAATCTCTTTGTGTGCCGTCCATTATTAATTTAGCGCCTTTGCCACCGGAACCGACAGCAGAGATTGCGTTTGAATTAATTGCTTCACCGGCTTTTACTTCTGCTTTACCAGTTGGAACATCAATGCCGCCTTGCGTAGTCAATCTTGTTGATTCACTTCCTAAGGCTGTTCCTTTTTGAATATATTGTTGAAGTTCTGTAACACCTTCTGAAATTTTAGTTGCTGAATCTGAAATCAATTCAGAAATGTTGTTAACATTTTCTTCAACAATTGTGTTTTGTTCTTCAATAACACTTTGGATGTTTTGAATATTTGCTACCAAGCCATCGATAGCACTAGCTGCTGCACTGATTGTTTCAAGTGCGTTGTCACGTTTATCAGGGTCTTTTAAATCTTCTTTTGCTTGGTCAATTTTATCTAACTGTTCTTGAATTTGTTCTTGAACTTTTGCGATATCACCATTATCGCCAAGTTTTTCAATAGCAGCTAAAGCGTCATTGATACTAGAAGTGTTTGAACTAATATCTCCAACAATTTTTTCAATTGATTGTTGAATTTCTTGTGCCTTTTTATCAGCAGCTTGTTCATTTTTATTTATTGCATCAGAATTTTTCTTAACTTCTTTGTTAGCTTGTGCATTTTGATTTTTTGAGAAGGAAATCAAGTTCATGATACCGTCAAGAATGTTTGTCATAGCTTTTGCTTTTTGTTCGTCATTACCTTGAGCAACTTCTTGACCGTCTTGAACTAATCCCCAAACAGAATTAACGTAAGCAGATTCAGATGAACCGCTAGCTTTGCTAGAAGTATCAGAATTGATTGAGCCTAATTGGCTCATTGCCTTATTTAATGCTGATTGTAAATCAAATTCCGGTGCCATCTTACTGCTTCCTATTTATACCATCTTATATATAAAAAGTATTGAAAATGTAGCTAATTTCAGTGTTTGCAAAAAATGTTACAAAACTTAATGATAAATATTGCTTATTGTGTAAAAAAGTAGCCACCGAGCTTATAGACTATTTATCGGTGATATTGTACAAATATAATAAGGTTTATGAGGTTGAAGAAGAGGAAATACGGTGTTACTAAAACTTTTTACGGAAAGAGAACTAGAAGTACTTAACTTGTTATTATTAGGATTGAACAATAAAGAAATTTCAGAAAAGTTATTTATCTCCAACCATACAACAAAAGCACATGTTGCATCAATTTACAAAAAGTTTGGGGTGTCTAATAGAGTTCAAGCTGCAGTGAAGAGCATTAAACTTGGTGCAGAGCATGTTTTTGATTTGAGTAATATTTTGGGTTAGTTGTTAAAGATTGCACGCATAGTATTTTCAGCAAGTACGGTATTTCTTTATTCAAGAGATGTTATGTATTATTTTGTGAATTTTTTTTGTTTTGTTTGCTTAAAATAAAATTGTCATTTTGTCTGCAATTTTTATACCTTTTATATAAAAACGTTAGTAATATTGGTATTAAACAAAAAACTTTCAGATTCTGTATTGCAAAATCTGAAAGTTTTTGTTTATTTTAATCGAGTTTAACTAAAAACTAAGCTTCCAATTTAGCTTTGTCTTCTTCGGTTACACCCTTGATAGTAAGGTTGATTCTACCTTTATCATCGATTTTGATAACCTTAACGATTACTTCGTCACCGATATTAACGTGTGGTTCAATTGTTTCAATTCTTTCTTGACAGATTTGAGAGATATGAACCATACCGTCTTTTCCACCGCCAAGTTCAACAAATGCACCGATAGGAATGATTCTTACGACTTTACCTTTAATTACCATTCCTACTTCTGGTTTGAAAGTAAGGTCTTTAATCATTTTCTTAGCAATAGCTGCGCCTTCTTGGTCATTAGATGTAATTGTTACTACACCACTATCTTGAATATCGATTTCAGCACCTGAAGCTTCGATGATAGCTCTGATTTGTTTACCACCAGGTCCGATAACTGTTCCGATATCTTCAGTTGGAATAGTCATTGTAGAAATACTTGGTGCAAATGGAGATAAATGATCTGCAGGTTTTGTAATAACCTTTCTCATTTCACCTAAGATATGTAATCTACCTTCTTTTGCTTGAGCCAAAGCTCTTCTCAAAGTTTCATTTGCAATACCTTTAGCTTTCATATCCATTTGAAGAGCTGTAATACCATCATCGTTACCTGTAACTTTGAAGTCCATATCGCCAAGGAAGTCTTCAATACCTTGGATATCAGTTAATACAACAGGTTCTTTACCTTCTTCTGTAATCATACCCATTGCAACACCGCCAATCATACATTTAACAGGAACACCTGCATTCATCAAAGCCATTGAAGAACCGCAAGTTGAACCCATTGAAGTAGAACCGTTTGATTCCAATACATCAGAAGTTACACGAATTGTATAACCAAATTCTTCTTGTGAAGGTAAAGCTGGAACATTAGCTCTTTCAGCTAAGTTACCGTGACCTACTTCACGTCTACCAGGGCCTCTTAGTGGTTTAACTTCGCCTACAGAAAATCCTGGGAAAATATATTTGTGCATATATGTTTTTTCTGTTTCAGGGTCAACACCATCAAGCTCTTGTTTCATACCAGGGCCTGCAAGTGTTGCAACAGACAAGATTTGAGTTTGTCCACGAGTGAATACCGCAGAACCGTGAGCTCTAGGTATAACACCCACTTCACACCAGATTGGTCTAACTTCGGTTGGTTTACGTCCGTCAGCTCTTACACCTTCGTCAAGAATCATAGCACGCATAATTTTCTTTTCAGCAGCTTTGAATTCTTCTGCAACAAAGTCAATACCTGTTTCTTCAATGATTTGGTGGATGTAATGATCTTCCGGAAGAGCTTCAACTCTTTCTTTAACCAATTTTTTAGCTTCTTCAAGCTTTTCTTGTCTATATTTTCTGTCAAAGTTGTGATATGCATCAAAAATCATATCGTGAGCAACTTCGTTAATGATATTTTTTAATTCTGTTGTGTCATAAGGATTAACGAATTCTTCCTTAACAACTCCACAAGCTTTTGCGAACTCAACTTGAGCTTCACATTGTTTTCTGATTTCGCCTTGAGCGAATTCAACAGCTTCCATAATGTCGTCTTCTGTAACGAATTTGCAGCCAGCTTCAACCATGATAACGCTGTCGTGAGTACCGGCAACAACGATATCTAAATCTGATTTGTCTGCTTGTTGGTGAGTTGGGTTTGCAATAAGTTGACCATCAACTTTTGAAACTCTAACAGCACCGATAGGACCTTCAAAAGGAGCTCCTGATAACATTAAAGCACAAGAAGCACCTAACATAGCCAATGTATCAGGTTGGTTTTGTTGGTCGTAGCTGAATAATTGTGCAACGATTTGAATATCGTTTCTATATCCTTTAGGGAACAAAGGTCTGATTGGTCTGTCGATTAAACGAGAAACCAAAATAGCTTTGTCACTGGCTTTCCCTTCTGAACGGTTGTAACCCCCTGGGATACGTCCGATAGAAGACATTCTTTCTTCATAATCAATAAGAAGTGGGAAAAAGTCTATCCCTACTCTTGGTTCTTTACTTACTACACAGTGAACAAAAAGCATTGTATCTCCGCATCTTACGGTAACGCTGCCATTAGTTGATTGTGCATACTTTCCAGTTTCTACAGTGACGGTCTTACCGCCGATTTCTAATTGAAAACTTTTTGTTTCCGGTACCATTTTTCCTTCTTTCTCCGGCTACTCGAAAGCCGGATGCTTCCATTTGGTTATACTAAAATTTCTCAGTCTAATTATAGTATAAACATGAATTTTACGCAAAAGGGGTAAATGAGTAAATATTGGTGGAAAAATATCGGCTTTAAGAAATTAAAATTCTTTTAAACCGTATGATACGAACCGATTATATAAAACATTTTTACAAGTGGTTTTATTTTATCAAAAGCTTTTTGAACTTTATCATCATTGATATGACCTTCAAAGTCAATATAGAAAACATATTCACCCAATTCTTTTTTTGATGGTCGAGAATCAATATAAGACATATTAATATTATTTT
>OIYO01001498.1_pt1 | contig 12373 bp, 13 predicted proteins | sample 1588191 | NCBI WGS metagenome assembly OIYO01 (sample SAMN03283275) | human gut metagenome | biome: human-associated habitat; material: feces | host: Homo sapiens | place: Peru | collected 2012 | reverse complement strand
CATTTTTAACTGCTTATTGCACAGGACTTCGAATTGCAGAAGTATTTGCACTTACTTGGAATGATATAGATTTTAGGAATAAAACAATTAGTGTAAATAAAAACATACTAAAAAAGAATCAAGTAGGTGGAACAAAGAAAAGACACATAAGTGGGAACTCAACAACAGTATGGTATTTTGGAACTTGCAAGACTCAAACAAGTTATAGAACTATTCCTATTGGAGAAACATTATTAAATGCTCTTAAAGAGTATAAGAAAGAACAAGAAGAAAATAAAAAGAATTATGGAGATACTTATATGAAACATTATAAGAAAAGCGTTATAAATCCATACAATAATAAGCAAGAGATTAAAATATTAAATGCTTATGCAGAATTACAAATACCATTAGATGAAGTAGATTTTGTATTTGTAAAGAAAAACGGAGTATATGAGGGGACAGATAGCTGTAAATACCCATTTAAGGTTATACACTATGAATTAGGTATTCCTTGCAGATTTCACGATTTTAGAGATACTCACGCAACGAAATTAATTGAATCAGGAGCAGATATAAAAGCTGTTTCTAAAAGATTAGGACATAGAAATATCGATTTTACTTATAACATATATGTAAGAGTAACGCAAAAAATGGAAAGTGAAACTGCTGATAAATTTGAAGAAATATGTGGAACTTTATAGGAGGAAAGTATTATGAAAAATGAATTACCAAAAACAAAGATAGACGAAAGAACTGGAATTGAATACAGATTAGAAGGAGATTATTATATTCCTAATCTAATTTTACCAAAACAAGAAACAATTATTCTTAATAAATATGGAAGAATGAGATTAAACTATTTGAAAGAACATAAAAAAGCTGAATACTCAATTATGTTATTAGATGGTACATTAAACGCACATTTGAAAGAAATTCAAGAAACAGCTCAAAATAGAGTTGAACAGATAATAAACAAACTAAAAGTAGAAAGCGATTTAACTGAAGAAATGAAAGATACAGATATTCTTTATTGGGTTGGCACAATGAATGCTATTAAGAATCAAGCTGAAGAGATAGTGTTTAACGAATTAATATATGTGTAGGAGGAATGTAATATGAATAATTTAAGAGAAGTAAAAGATGATTTATTAAAAGAATGGATTAAATATAGAGAAGAAACAATATTTGCAATTATGAATGAAGAAGATAAAAAACATGAAATAAGATATGATGAAATAACTGAAAAAATATTAAAAAATGTTCAAAATAGAACTTATAAATTTAAGTTAAAAAATGGTATAAGTTGTATAAATAAAAATGTATAAGTTGCAGCTAGTATTCCATGTAGAAATTTACCTAAAATATATGGTTTTATAGATAAATCTGTTTTAGAAGTTATGCTAAGTACCTGTAATAAAACAGAAATACCGCCAAATCCAAGCAAAAATGCTGCAAATAATATATTTATTGTTATTGCTTTTATATGTATTCCAGAAATTAGAGAAATTCCATTAGTTATTTCAAGTATACCAGTTAAAAAAGGGGAAATAAAACTAGTTGGAATATGCAATAAATTAAATGCAGGTATAAGCATATTTGAAAATATTCCTAAAATATTACTTGTTTTTAATATAGAAATAATAACAGAAAATAGTACAACAAAACCACCAATCATTGTAACAGTCGAAATTGCATTGTGAATACTTTTTCCTAATATTTCTCCTAGATTAGAAAAGTTACAATTAGCACTTTTAGTTAATACTTTAGAAGAGATAGATTTATTTGCATTATCATTCTTTTTAAAACGGTCGAATAATCCTAAAATAATGCCTACAGTGATACAAGCAAGAATATGAGTAAAAAATAATAAAAATCCAGTCTGGGAACTCCCAAACAAACTAATTCCAACAGTACCAATAATAAAAAGAGGACCTGAATTATTACTAAAACATAGCATTCTTTCACCTTCTGATTTTGAACATATTCCATCTTGTCTTAGATTTGTTACAATTTTAGCTCCAACAGGATACCCACTTATTATTCCAATTAAAAAAGCATAAGCACCTTCTCCTGGAACATTAAAAATAGGTCGCATGAACTTATTTAGTATTTTTCCGATAATATGTATTATATTTGTATTTGAAAGAAGTTCTGTTGCAATAAAAAAAGGAAGAAGAGAAGGAACTACAGAATTAGCCCAAAGAACGAGTCCACTTTTTGCAGCAGATAGATTACTTTTTGAAAACAACACTAAACAAATGGTAAATAGTAAAAAAACAAGAGGAATAGTGTTTCTTTTTATTGTAAGATAGAAAAACTTTTGTTGCTTCATAAATTTCTCCTTAAATCTTTTTGTTATAATAGTATTTCATGAAAAATAAAATATGCATGATAGGTTTGTATTTGATATTTTAATAGTAAAATTGGGAACATAAAAGGAAAAAATAATAAATATATTGAAAAAATGGTAAAAAGTGAGTATAATAAAAAGTGATTGAAAGAGAGGAAAAAAGATGACATATACTTATACTCCAGAAGGAGTTTGTTCAAAACAAATAATTTTTGAAATTGAAGGTAATATTGTAAAGTCGGTAAAGATTGTAGGTGGATGTCCAGGAAATACAATTGGACTAAGCCATTTAATTGAAGGTCTTACTATTGATGAAGTGATAAAAAAACTAAAGGGTATTCAATGTGGATATAAGGGAACTTCGTGCCCAGACCAATTAGCAATAGCCTTAGAAAAAATAAAAAAAGAGGAAAATAAATAATGAATTTACTCGTGCAGAAATTAGAAAATACAGAAAAATTTAAAGATTATATTAAATCCATAAAAAACGAAAATAGTCCGGTACAAATATCGGGCTTATCTGACGTTGGAAAAGTTCAATTTGCATATTGTACGAAAGATGCAAGTAAAAGACCGGTTTGCATTATTACATATAATGAAATGCAAGCGAAAAATCTTATAAGAGATTTATCATATTTTACATCTAATTTAGAGTATTTCCCTAAAAGAGAAATTGCAAGTTATGATTTTTTGGCAGAGAGTAAAGATTTACCATATGAAAGAATTGAAGTGTTAAATAAAATAAGAGAAAATAAAGTGGATATTGTTATAACTACAATAGAAGCAATTATGCAAAAAATGATACGAAAAGAAGATTTATATAAAAGTGAAATGAAATTAAAAGTGGGAGTTACATATTCATTAGAAAAAGTAAAAGAGAACTTACTTAATTTAGGATATGAAAGGCAAGATTTAGTAGAAACTAGAGGACAATTTTCTATAAGAGGCGGAATTGTAGATATTGGAATAAATGATAAAAATGGAATAAGAATAGAATTTTGGGGAGATGACATTGATTCTATTAGAAGTTTTCAATTATCATCACAAAGATCAACTCAAATGCTAAATGAAATTACTATAAATCCCGCACATGAATTTTTGTTAATTGAATCTATAGAAAAAATAACAAAAAAAATTTGTAATAATTCAAACAATCTTAATTTAGGGGATAATAAATTAAGTGAAAGTACGAAACTAAATTTCGATGATAAATTTAAGAAACAGTATTTAGACAAAATAAGAGATAATTTAAATGAGGATTTAGAGCTTATAAAAAATGGAGATTATATTAGTAAAGCTGATAAATATTTTAATTGTTTTTATGAAAAACAAAATACTTTTTTAGATTATTTAGGCAAAGATTATTTAATTATTATTGACGAAAAGAGTAAAATAAACCAAAGAGTAGAAAATATTATAAAAGAAAACAATCAGCTAATAAAAAATTTAGTTGAAAAATCAAGATTAGTTCCAGAAGAAATTCAGAATATTAGTAATTTTAAATTGCAGATAGATGAAAAACAAATTATCTATTTTGAAAAACAAGATATTGTAAAAGAGCTTGGAAAAAATAGAAACAATGAATATATTTTTAGATATAGAGATATTAATTTTTTCAAAAGCGAAATAGAGTTATTGATAGATGAACTAAAGCAGATGGTAGAACAAAAAAAGACAGTTATTATACTTGGCGGAAATGAAACGAATGTAAAAAAAATATGTAGTTTATTAACCCAAAAAAATATTAACCATAAATATGTTGAAAAACTAGAAGATAGTCAAATAGAAAATAAAGAAGTACTTGTTACAATGGGAGCATTATCTTCAGGATTTGAATGCTTTGATTCTAAACTTGTTGTAATTAGTAGTGAGGAATTCTTTAGTTCTAATGCAAAAAAGAGAAAAGTAAGTAGTGCATTTAAACAAGGAGAAAAAGTTGTATTTGCAGATTTGAAAATTGGAGACTTTGTTGTTCATAGAGTTCATGGAATTGGTCAATTTATAGGAGTAAATACAATTAAGGCAGATGGCATAATAAAAGATTATCTAAAATTACGATATAAAAATGATGATATTTTATATGTCCCTACAAATAGCCTAGATAGTGTAAGAAAGTATATAGGTGCTGGTGAAGCTAGCCCTAAAATTAATAAATTAGGTGGAAAAGAGTGGGAAAGTACAAAGAAAAAGGTTAAATCTAACTTAAGAGAAGTTGCAAGAGAGTTAATTGAACTTTATGCAAAAAGACAAAAAGCTGCAGGATATGCTTTTTCAAAAGATACTCAGTGGCAAAGGCAATTTGAGGAGGACTTTCCATATAAAGAAACAGATGATCAACTTCGTTGCATAGAAGAAACCAAAAAGGATATGGAAATGCCAAAACCAATGGATAGACTCTTATGTGGAGATGTTGGATATGGAAAAACAGAAGTAGCAATAAGAGCAGCATTCAAATCTGTAATGGATCAAAAACAAGTAGCATACCTTGTTCCAACTACAGTGCTTGCAAATCAACAATATGAGGAATTTAAAACCAGAATGGAAAAATTTGCAATAAGGGTAGAATTATTAAATCGTTTTCGTACAAAAAAACAACAAGATGAAGTTATAAAAAAATTAAAATTAGGAGAAGTAGATGTTGTTATTGGAACACATAGAATTTTAAGTAAGGATGTAGAATTTAAAGATTTAGGATTATTAATTATAGATGAAGAGCACCGATTTGGTGTAAAAGATAAAGAAAAAATAAAACAGTTAAAAAACAATGTAGATGTTCTTACAATGACAGCAACACCAATTCCTAGAACACTTCATATGTCAATTGTTGGAGTAAGAGATATGTCTGTTATTTACGAACCACCACATAACCGAAAACCAGTTCAGACTTATGTTTTGGAATTTGATGAAGAAGTTATAAAGGAAGCAATTACAAAAGAATTAGAACGAGACGGACAGGTATTTTACTTATTTAACAATGTTGAAGGAATTGAAAAACGAGCACATTTTTTATCTGAGCTTGTTCCAGAAGCAGAAGTAGGTTTTGCACATGGCAAGATGACAGGTAGACAGTTAGAAGATATAATGATGCAATTTATAAAAAAAGAAATAAATGTTTTGGTTTGTACTACAATATTAGAATCTGGAATTGATATTCCAAATGCGAACACAATTATTGTTGAAAACGCAGATAGGTTAGGTCTTGCTCAGTTATATCAGATAAGAGGCAGGGTTGGAAGATCTAATAAACAAGCATATGCATATATTACATATAAAAGAGATAAACTATTAACAGAAGTTGCAGATAAAAGATTAAAGGCAATGAGAGAATTTACTGAGTTTGGTTCTGGATTTAAAATTGCAATGCGCGACTTAGAAATACGTGGAGCAGGAAGTTTACTTCGGAGAAATACAACATGGGCATATGGAACAAGTTGGATATGATACATATTGTAAGTTGTTAGATGAAGTTGTAAAAGAAATGCAGGGAACTAAAGTGGAAAAAGAAGTCGAAATTCAAATTGACATGAATCTATCTAGTTTTATACCTGATGAATATATTGAAAATAGTAGTCAAAAAATAGAAATTTATCAAGATATTGCCCTTGCAAGAAAAGAAGAAGATATTCAAGATGTAATGGATGAATTAATAGATAGATATGGACAAATTCCAGAAGAGGTAAATAACTTAATTGAAATTGCAAGAATAAAACAATTGTGTAAGGAAGCAAATATTGTTAAAATAATGCAAAGAAAAGAAATGGCAGTATTTTATTTTGATACTCAAAAATTTAAAATGGATAAAGTAGATAGTTTACTAAAATTATATAATAACAAAATTAAATTTTCACCAGGAAAAGAACCATATATTACTTTAAATTTAGAAACGAATTCAAGTGAAAAAGTAATTGAAAAAGTAAAAAAATTTTTAATAAATTGTAAGTGAGGTAGTAAAGTGCAAGTAATTACTAGTAAAGATAATGAAACAGTAAAGAAAATAAAAAAATTAAAAGAAAAAAAATTTAGAGATATTGAAAACTGTTTTATTATAGAAGGCGTTAAATTAATAAAAGAGGCAATTGAAGAAAAGCAAAGAATAAAAAATATAGTAATATGTGAGGAATGTATTACAAATGGAACAATAGAAACAAAACTTCTGTATGAAATTGCAAAATATGATTGTATATATGTAAATAAGAAGATTTTCGATACTATATCTGATGTAGGAAGTCCACAAGGAATTATGGGAATAGTAGAAAAAAATAATGATAATTTAAAAATAGATTATTCAGAGGATATTATTATTGTATTAGATGACTTGCAAGATCCGGGAAATTTAGGAACTATATTAAGAACTATTGATAGTGCAAATTTAAAACAAGTTATTGTATCAAAAAATACGGTGGATTTTTATAATTCAAAAGTAGTTCGTTCTACTATGGGTGCTATTTTTAGAGTAAAAAGAATTGAAAGTAATAATTTAGTAGATACTTTACAAGAAATAAAGAAACATGATTTTGAAGTGTTATGTACAGCTTTAGATGGAACTGAAAGTGTATATGATGTTAATTTTAATAAAAAAGTAATTGTTATTGGAAATGAGGCAAATGGTGTTTCAAAAGAAGTACAAAATATAGCAGATAGAAAAGTAAAAATTCCAATGCTTGGGAAAACTGAAAGTTTAAATGCAGCAGTTGCAGCTGGAATTATGATTTACGAGTATGTGAGAGGAAAGGTTAAATAAATTCTATGTTTACTCTGAAAATGATAAAAGAAGAAATGTGAAATATCAAAATTGTGCTTGAATTATAATCTGGAAATAGAAAAATATTAGATTTAAAGGATATAGTAATATAGAATATTTAAGATAAAAGCAGTATTGAAAATTAGTCAATTTTTGATATAATAGTAAAAAATAAAAAGGAGACGAAAAAATGAAGAATCAATATAAAAACCATAATTGTGGTGAATTAAATATAAAAAACGTTGGACAAATAGTTAAACTTGCTGGTTGGGTTCAAAGAATTAGAAATCTGGGTGCTATGAAGTTTATTGATTTAAGAGATGAATTTGGAATTACTCAAATTGTTATTTCTAATAGTGAAGTAATAAAGGATATAGAAAATAATCTTGTAACAGAATGTGTAATAAGTGTGGAAGGTGAAGTACTAGAAAGACAAAGTAAAAATAATAAAATTCCAACAGGAGAAATTGAAATAGATGCAAAAAGAATAGAAATGCTTGGAAAATGTAAGCCGGTGCTTCCTTTTGAAATTAATTCAGAAAAGGTTGATATAGAATCTGTAAGAGAAGACTTAAGACTTGAGTATAGATTTTTAGATTTAAGAAATGATAAAATACATAAAAACATTTTACTTCGTTCTAAAGTGATGAAATCTTTAAGAAATAAAATGGATGAATTAGGATTTACAGAAATACAAACCCCAATTTTAGCAAATTCGTCACCAGAAGGAGCTCGTGATTATTTAGTACCTAGTAGAATACATAAAGGTGAATTTTACGCACTTCCACAGGCTCCACAACAATTTAAACAGCTACTAATGGTTTCAGGATTTAGTAAATATTATCAAATCGCTCCATGTTTTCGTGATGAGGATCCAAGAGCAGATAGAGCACCAGGCGAATTTTATCAATTAGACTTTGAGATGGCATTTAGCACACAAGATGATGTATTTGAAGTAGTTGAAAAAGTTGTACCAAGTGTATTTAAAGAAAATACAAATTGGAAAGTGGAAGATGGACCGTTTGTTAGAATTCCTTATTTAGAAGCAATGGAAAAGTACGGAATAGATAAGCCAGATTTAAGAAATCCGCTTATTATTAAAGATGCAACAAGAGTATTTGAAAATACTGAATTTAATGCATTTAGAGATAAAACAATTAAAATTATTATTTTACCAGATGGATCAAAACAAGGAAGAAAATTCTTCGACAGTATGGATGAATTTGCAAAAACAGAAGCGGGAGCAAAGGGACTTGCATGGGTCAAAATAGATGAAAATGGTGTGGCAAATGGTGGAATTGCAAAATTTATCACAGAAGATGTAAAAGTTGGACTAGAAAATTTAGGCGTAAAAGCAAATGATAGTATTTTCTTTATTGCAGATGAATTAAAAGTAGCACAAAAAATTGCAGGACTTGTTAGAATTGAATTAGGAAAAAGACTAGACCTAATAGAAAAGAATGTTTATAAATTCTGCTGGATTGTAGATTTTCCAATGTATGAACTTTCAGATGAAGGAACAATTGATTTTAATCATAATCCATTTTCTATGCCACAAGGAGGAATGGAAGCATTAGAAAATATGAATCCATTAGATATTTTGGCATATCAATATGACTTAGTATGTAACGGATATGAAATGGCATCAGGAGCAGTAAGAAATCATAATCCTGAATTAATGGTAAAAGCTTTTGAAATAGCAGGCTATACTGAAGAAGATGTAAAAACTAAATTTGGAGCATTATATAATGCATTTCAATATGGAACACCACCTCATGCTGGTGCTGCACCTGGGTTGGACAGAATGGTAATGCTCATTAGTGACGCAAATAATATAAGAGAAGTTATTGCATTTCCAAAAAATAAAAAAGCACGCGATGTATTAATGGGTGCTCCATCTAAAGTATCAGAAAAACAATTAGAGGATGTACATATTAAAATAGTAGAAGAGGAGAAAAATTAATATAAAAAATATTGACAAAGTACATTTGTTCGTGGTAAAATCACCATACTATAAAAAAAAGAGGTGATTTCATGGAAGAAAAAAGTTCACTAGAAAGTAAAACTGATATTACCAAAATAAAAGAAATAGTAGAAGAAATTACATTTAGACAAGCAGTTATAATAAAAGTTATACAAAACAATCATAAAATAACCATGAGAAAAATAGAAAAACTGCAAGAATATAATGAAATCGATGATATGGTTAATCAAGTATTTGAAGCAAGAATATCTGAAATTGAAGAATTATTACAAGACTTAGAATCAAAAATTGCATAAATAAAAAGCAAAAAATTATAAAAAATATCAAAAGTAATGGAACTAATATATTTTATAATTTTTTGCTTTTTTAGTTAGTTTAATATATCATAAAAAGTTCTAAATTCATAACCTTGAGATTTTATATAATTAATAGAATCCTCGAGCACATCATATGTATTATTAACGTCTCCAGTATCATGCATCAATATAACTAAAGTACCCTTATCTTTAGAAGATTTTTTTAAATTTGATAATAATTGTTCCTTTGAATATTTTTTTATAGAATCATTATTTAAAGCATTCCAATCAACATAAGTATAGTCAATTTCTTTTAAATAATTTGTAGCATTTTTTTTAGCATTATAATGTTTTTTACTCATTGAACCGTTTGGAAATCTAAAAATATGACTATGATAACCTGAAACTCCAATAGCAGTAGAAATAGCTTCATCTGTCTTTAAAATCTCATTTATAAAATCATTTTTACTTTTATATAACTTATTATTATTATGAGAATAACCATGGTTTGCAATAAAATGTCCATCTTCATATTCTTGTTTTACAAGTTCTGGATATTCTGCGACGTGTTTACCAACAACAAAAAAATTTGCAAGAGTATTATTCTTCTTTAGAATTTCTAATACTTTTGGTGTTACATTTTTTGTTGGTCCATCATCAAAAGTTAAATAAGCAATTTTTTCAGGTTTGTCATAAATTGTTTCAATTTTTGAAATTTTTTCTTCTGATAAAACTTTTTCTTTTTCATCGGCAAAAATCATAGATTTGCAAATAAATGCAATAATGGAGATAAATAATAAAAGTATAAATAATGCTTTTATTAATGTTTTTCTCTGGAAAAGTAAGATTTTCATTATTATCACCTGATATAAATATATTTTATTATGAAGAAAGTATGTATAAAGAATGAATTTTTTGCTAAAAAAGAGTAATTACACCTATTGAAAAAAAATAATGATTATGATATAACAAAAAAGAAGAAAAGTTTTTAAAGAGAGATATATAATAATGAAAAATATAAAAGATTATAATTTAGAGCAATTAAAAGATGAACTTGAAAGTTTAGGAGAAAAAAAATATAGAGCAGAACAAATCTTTAAATGGATTTACGTAGACAAAGTAAATTCTTTTGATGAAATGACAAATCTTTCAATAAGTTTAAGAGAAATATTAAAAAATAACTATTCAATAAATAATTTTAAAGTAATAAAAAGACAAGTGTCTTCTGATGGAACTCAGAAATTCTTATTTGACATTTTAGATGGTAATGCAATTGAATCTGTACTTATGAAATATCATCATGGAAATACAATTTGTGTTTCATCACAAGTTGGATGTAAAATGGGGTGCAAATTTTGTGCATCAACAGGAATTAAATTTGTTAGAAGCTTAAGTGCTGGAGAAATAGTTGAACAAGTTTTGGCGGTTGAAAGAGAATCAGGAGAGAAAATCTCAAATATTGTATTTATGGGAATTGGAGAACCATTAGATAATTATGATAATGTAATTCATGCAATTAGAATTTTAAATAATCCTAAGGGATTAAATATTGGAGCAAGACACATTAGTGTTTCAACAAGCGGAATTGTGCCAAGAATATATGATTTGGCTAAAGAAAATATACAGTGTACACTATCTGTTTCACTTCACGCTACCAATAATGAAAAAAGAAGCCAAATGATGCCAATTAATAAAAAATATAGTATAGAAGAATTAATAAAAGCATGCAAAGATTATATAAATATTACAAATAAAAGAATATCTTTTGAATATGCACTTGCAAAAGATAATAACGATAATTTAGAAGATGCAAAGCAATTAGTTAGTTTATTAAAAGGAATGCTTTGTCATGTAAATTTAATTCCAATTAATAAAATCGAAAATGGAAACTTCGTAAAAAGTAGTAATGAAAATATTATTAAATTTCGCGACTATTTAAATGACAATGGTATTGTAGCAACAATAAGAAGAGAACTAGGGTCTGATATTGATGCAGCATGTGGACAATTAAGAAGAAAGAATTTAAGCAAATAGGAGGATATATGAGAGTTTTTGCTAAATCTGACATTGGAAAAGCAAGAGAAATTAATGAAGATTATTTTTGGATATCAAGTCCAGAAGATGAAATTAAATTATTTATTCTAGCAGATGGAATGGGCGGATATAATCGGAGGAGAAGTTGCAAGTAAACTTGCAGTTTCAGCATCTAAAAGATATATTCAAAATAATTTTAATAAAATAGAACATGATAGAGAGTCTATACTAAAATTAATGAAAAATGCCGTAGAATATGCTAATATGGTGGTATATGAAAAAGCAATGCAAGAAAAAGAATTAGAGGGAATGGGTACTACTTTAGATGTTTGCTTAATATATAATAATAAGGTATATATTGGACATGTAGGAGATAGCAGAGTATATCGACTAAGAAAGGAATTTTTTAGAAAACTAACAACAGATCATAGTTATGTACAACAATTAGTGAAGGATGGTTCAATAACAAAAGAAGAAGCATATAATCATCCGAAAAAAAACATGTTAACTAAAGCTTTGGGATGTACAGCTTATGTAGAACCGGATACTTTAGTGAAAGGGTTTCTAAAAGATGATATTATATTAATGTCATCAGATGGATTAACTAATATGCTAAAAGATGAAGAAATATATAATATTATAAAAAGTAATCCAGATACAGCAGCTGAAGAATTAGTAAAAAGAGCAAATAGCTTAGGCGGATATGACAATATTACTGTTGTAATAATATTATAAGGAGAGTTTTATATGAATTTAGAAGGTAAAATAATAGGGAATAGATATGAGATAATAGAAAAAATAGGTAACGGTGGTATGGCAACTGTTTACAAGGCAAAGTGTCATGTTTTAAATAGATATGTTGCTATAAAGGTTCTGAGAGATGAATTTACAACAGATGAAGAATTTATTAAAAGATTTAATACAGAAGCACAATCAGCAGCAAGTTTAACACATCCTAATATTGTTTCAGTATATGATGTTGGTAG
>OIYO01001496.1_pt1 | contig 12379 bp, 7 predicted proteins | sample 1588191 | NCBI WGS metagenome assembly OIYO01 (sample SAMN03283275) | human gut metagenome | biome: human-associated habitat; material: feces | host: Homo sapiens | place: Peru | collected 2012 | reverse complement strand
GCCGCAGCGGCAGCCGCGCATATTATCTTTTTGATTTTCATATATAAAAACTCCTCTCTTGCATAAAGTTTATTCTATTTCCAGTCTATACACCCATGCCGGCGGATAATAAACTATACCATTACCTATTCCGGTTATATAATAATAGTAAACATGTCCATTTCTGACTCTGCTTATGTGAATATAATACGCACCTGAGTCAAAATATCTTAGTTCTGTTATTTTGTCAATATTTCTGGGCTTTTTAGCAAGAACTTTTTTATCATGGATAAAATATAAATCTCTTCCCAAAAGCACTTGTTCAGAACGCTGAGCTTCCACTGCCAGCTCATAACTAGGACTCCACATCGCTTCTGCATAACGTTCAGCATAATCGGCATAATATTTATATCCGAACTCGTCACCATTCTCATCGGCATAATCGCAATAATTTCCGTTTGTGTCTATCTTATAGCACACTCCGTTCACGGTATAATAGATAAAGTCACCGTCGCAAAAATTCAAAACGGCTTCTTCGTCACTGACAACCTTTTGCCATTCACCCGTTGCAAGATTTATTTTATATATTCCGCCGTAATATGTACGTCCGTAAAAATCATCCCCGTCCGCATCGGCTTTGGTTGAATACGCTTTATAATATAAAATGTTATCAACAATAAAAATTATTGTTGAACAACAAGCATTATCAGCAATCACGATAGTATCGTTTCCTTCTTTATCACAGGAATACAGATTTGAAATTCCACCGTCACCACCAACATAATAGAACCTATCACCATAACAACAAAACCATTTTGCTCTATTTGCCAACATAGATTGCGGCACCAAATTTATTTCAATATTCCCACCTTGAAAACGATTCCCTCCCTCATGAACAAATTCTGTAACATATACCTTTCCGTCCATTTCATCAACGGTCGAAAATTGTACCGGGTCTTCCGTTGCCGCGAACGCCGCCGATGACATTGCAACCGCCGCAGCGGCAGCCGCGCATATTATCTTTTTGATTTTCATATATAAAAACTCCTTCGCATTATTTTTTATACAAAAGTCTGATAGCCGCGGCGTCTTTATCGGCAAAAACAAAGTTTTCTTTTGATGTGACTCTCATCATTTCCATACCGTTTGCTTTCAAATCGCTCGGTGCTATATATCCGCCGTCCTCTAAATCCACACCGTTTATCGTGTCAATATCAAGTGTTCTGAACTTTTCTTTTTTAATATCGAACGCAGTTATCTTTCCGCTTTCAATATTCCAAAAATAAAAGCTGTTATTTCCCGATGCCAGTTTATCACCATATGTTTTAAATTCCGTTTTATACTCGCCGCCGTCTTGCGTTGTAAAATTATATACAGATATATCTCCGTATTGTTGCAGCATAAACATATTATTTCCGCTTTGTTGCACCGCCCAGCCATAGTCGGCGTTTGATTTTGTACCTTTCCATGTATATTGGTTTATCAAATACGGTGTTCCGTAATAATCCTGTGCCACTATTTGTCCGTTAGAAAGTGACCCCACTATATAAAATTCCTGTGCACGTTCCGCATTTGCATATTTATATGGCTCATAATTACCTATATCTATCGCTTCTTTAAAGTTATCCGCATTTAAAATTGCCCAAAACTTACCTGTGCCGTCTTGTCCTTGTTCATTGGTCTTATTTTCAAAATATCCCACAAGCCATACCTTATCGGTGGTCGGTTCGTAATATACCTGTTGTGCATTAAAATCCGAATATTTTGCAATAGGGACTTCAACCTCAACGGTTTCTTCCTCCTCTATGTACTCATACTCGGGTTCTTTCGGCTTTTCGCTGTCTTTATCATTTATATCGTCTGAATTATCCTTGTCTTCCTCCCCAAGGTTCTCGTCTTCATCATTTATATCGACTTCATCATTTACATCATCTTTATCATCGCTTTCCGCCAAAGCTTTTTCAACCTTTTTCTTTACGGTACGCGTTTCTTCTCTCGTCTCCGTTTCGGTATAGGTGAGCTTTGACAGGCTTGTTAATTTTTTCGCACTCGCTCCGCTCTTTGCAGCGACTTTATACAGCGAATTATCCTTTCGGTTGATATAATACAGATTGTCGCTGTCGTCAATCGTCATATCGGTAATCGAATCGTTTATCGTTGCTTTCGCAAGGGTGACAACGGCATATGATTTGCCGCTGTCCTTGCTTTCTGTCAATTTATTATTGTCATTCTTTTTTGTGTCTGTTTTTGTATCGGTTTTTGTATTTTCGGACTTTTTATCGTCCGATTTGGCGATTTTATCGCCGTCATCCGTTTTATTTTCGTTTTCGTCCGTCTTGCCGGAAACATATTTGTCTTCGTTTAATTTCGGCGTACTGTCCGAAATGTCGGCTGTCTTGTTATCGCTTCCGTACTGATATGCACGCCAAAGCATAGCCGCCGCCTCGGCACGGTTTATCGAATCTTGACCGCGGAACGTTCTGTCCTCATATCCCGAAACCAATCCGCGCTCAACCGCTGTTGCCACATAGGGTCTTGCCGCCTCTGAAATACTTTCATAGTCGCTGAACATCGTCTTTAGCATAGCCTGATCCGCGCTTTTTGTGTCATAGCCTTTGAGCTTTACCAAAGCAACCGCAATGTCCTCACGCAAGGCATAATCGTTGGGCTTATAATAATCATAGCCGTTAATTTTATATCCCGTGAGATACTCTTTTGCCGTTTCAACATAGGCATAGAACCAATCATCCTTTTTTACGTCATTGAAATATTCGCCGCTTGTCAAATCCGTGCGAAGTCCTGCCGCACCGACCATAATTTTTGCAAACTCACAGCGTTCAACATAGTTTTCGGGATAATATCTTCCGTCGGGATAGCCGTTAATTATACCGCGTTTTTGCATTTCGCCGATATATTCAAAAGCCCAGTAATTCTTTTGAACATCGGTAAATTTAACCTCGTAAGTACCGGTCGGCTTATTTTTATACTCCGCTCCGTAATCCACAGCCGAAACCGCCGTTGATGTTACAGCAACAAACACCGTTGTCACCGCCGCCAATAATCTTTTTAAGCTCATAATTTAAAACTCCTCCTAATCAATAATTTGGTTTAGCTGATTGCAAAAACTCACCGGGACGTCGGGGACGCCGTCCCCTACATAATGAAATATACCTTAAACATCTCGGTTTATCCGCATTTTGAACATTTTAATTTCACAATCATCTAATCAATAATTTGGTTTTATCTTTTGAATATAAGCCGTCTTATGTCATCGGACGCACCCCCCAATTTTATAACGCTTGCCTATCATCCGATACGGCAAACAAATATAGAGCGCATATTTTTAAAGCAGAATGGAATTGTTTTGAAATTAAAAAAATGCGCAGACTCTCGGGACTGCGCATAAAAAATGCACCGCTCCGATTGCTGCGACACAATGAAATTTGCATATTTTGAGTAATGCTGAACTATTTACAGTTTACTTACTTTGGTATGCTAAAATAGAGCCTGCATTTTTATCATATAGATAAAAAATGCACGCCAAACTAAGTATTGCCGATTCTGCATTACTAAAAAATATTTCATTATGTCGCAAAATCATTATAGCATACCAAAAATGGCTTGTCAAGTGATTATTTACCCGAATCGGGTGTTTTGAATTAAGAATATGTGAATTATGCCGGAAATACATTTGATTTTTAAATCCGTGTTGCATACGTTTCGTTTATTATCCCTATCAAAAATATAAAATATTTTGAATTGAATCGCCGCGTGGTCGCCCGTGCACACGAGCAAATATAATAAAATCATATGAATGCCGTATAATTCGATGAACATCTTACGGGCGCCCACATGGGGGCGCCCCTACGGAAGATATTTATACAAAGGATAAGGTATATGCCATTATTGTAGGGGGCGGCGTCCTCGACGCCCCCTGAAAAATTCATCAAATTTTGCGATTATCCGCATAATTTTTTATCACAACTATCTCCCCTCTTGCATCATTAAATTAATAACATTCTTTTAAAACCGTCAGGATGTCATCGGCGTTCATTTGCCTATAACCGCCGCCCGTAACGGTCGATTTTGCAATAAGCGGAAGCATTTCTTCCGTTGCGCCGAGTTCTCTCAACGTTGACGGAAGTCCGAGTTCGGATATAAATTCGCCCAGCTTTTCTATACCTGCATTCGCCGCATCCTCGGCTTTCATCGAATCGGTATCGATGCCCCATACATTCTTTGCGAAGCGTACGAATTTATCCAAACCGTACTTTAAGATATATTTATAATACGGCACGGAAATCGCCGCAAGCCCTGCGCCGTGAGCGCAATCGGTATACGCGCCGACCTGGTGTTCAATCATATGAACCTCCCAGTCTTGTTCCTTTGACAGACCCGTAACGGTGTTGAGTCCGATTGTTGCGCACCACATAATATTGCTGCGCGCCTCATAGTCCTCTTGGTTTTTAAGAGCCGCCTTTGCGCTGTGAATAAGCGAGCGCATAACGCCCTCTAATATATAATCGGTCGTGTTGTCATCATCACCCGAAAAGTATTGTTCCATAAGATGTGACATTGTATCAAATATACCGCTTGACATCTGATACTTGGGAACAGTAAACGTATATTTGGGGTTCAAAATCGAAAACTTGGGGTTTACGTTCGGCGGAAATACCCTGCCGTTTTTGAGCATTGCATCCTCATTTGTAATAACCGAACCGCCGTTCATCTCCGAACCTGTTCCCGCCATTGTGAGTATTGACGCAACGGGAACGATTTTGTTATCGACATCTTTACACTCAACCCAGTATTTCTGCCACGGGTCGCCGTCACAATACGCCGAAACGGATATTCCCTTTGCACAATCGATAACCGAACCGCCGCCGACCGCCAAAATGAGGTCAACGTCATTTTCTCTTACAAGCCGTGCGCCCTCTTTGAGCTGTGAATATGACGGATTGGATTTTATTCCCGAAAGCTCGACAACCGTCTTTCCGCAATCATTTAATATACCGACCACCTTATCATAAAGACCGCTCTTTTTAACCGAGCCTTTTCCGTACATCAAAAGAATCGTATCGCCGTAATTTTTAAGTTCATCACTCAAATTCGAGAGAGAATCCTTTCCGAAATGAATTTTTGTGGGATTGTAATAGGTAAAATCAAATTTCATAATGAAAACCTCCGATTATATTATTAAATTCATATTTTTTACAACTTATATTTCACGGTTTTTGAACGAGTAAACAAATTATGAACAAAATGTATATTTGTAGGGGCGACCCCATGTGGTCGCCCGTAATATGTTCATCAAATTATGCGACATCCATATAATCTTATTATATTTGCCCGTATGCACGGGCGACCACACGGGGGCGATGGTTGCCGGCGACAACCGCTTATCGCCGACCGCAGCGGCAGCGGAGACCGCCCCTACGGGTTCATGCTGAAATTCACAAAAACTAACTCATTCAAAAACCGTGTTTTATTTTTATTCCGCTCTTGACAGCCCGACAATGTTGTGATAGAACAAACCTTAAAGTTTGACTTAATTATACAACTTAAAGTATGCTTTATGTCAAGGGGTTAAAGTAATTTTTAAAAAATTGTTCAAAAATTCTTAATATTTTAACCATTGAAAACCGAAAAGGGGTCACTGATATACATTCCGTTTGATATTACCCAATTAACAGAGGGACGGCATCACTGCCGTCCCCAAATCATTTTATAATAATTTAAATTACATTCCGTTCAAGAATCTGTCAACCACCAATTGACGGAACTCGGGCGAAAGACTCGCAAAATATGCGGTAAAGCCCGTAACGCGAACAACCAAATCGGGATATAAATCGGGATTTTCGTTCGCGGCAAGCAGCTTGTCGCCGTCCAAAACATTGATGTTAATCAGCGTTCCGCCCTGTTTGAAATGACCTTCTATTAATTTCAAAACGGTGTCAACGCCTTTTTCGTCCGCCGCAACATGAGGGTCAAACTCAATTTGAAGCGGTGCGGTGTTTCCGTATCCGCACTGAACCGATGCGATTCCGTTTGACTGTGCGGTCGGTGCGCCGTCCTGTCTGAAATGCGGATTCGGGTTTGCGCCGTGCGAAATCGGCTCGCCCGCCTTTCTGCCGTTCGGGGTTGCGCCGACCTTTGAACCGTACTCAATCGTTCTCGACCAGCTGAACCAACCCGGTATAAGCTGTCTGCCTTTTGGCATTTCCTGTGACTTTACGAGTCTGACCCAGCTTTTTGTAAGCTCAACCGCCCACTTGTCCGCCGCCGTTCCGCCGTGACAGTATTTCGGTGTTGAGTTGAGGATAAGCCGCGTTCTCTCGTCCGCAAAATCATTGTCCAAAGCCTCAAAAACCTGTTCCCACGTGAGAACCTTTTCTTCTTCCACTCTCTGTTCAAGCGCACCGAAAGAATCGGCAACAACAGCAAGCCCCGCTCCGTCTATTCCTACGGTATAAAGCTCGGCAACCTGTGAAATATCCTCACCTTTTTCAATGGTGTTATGCATCATCAGGTTCATAATAAGCTCGGGCGTTACTTCCCACGCGTGGTCAATATGCAGGTTTATTCCTGCGGCGGTAATCTCAATCGCCTTTTTCAGATGCTTTTGATATATCTCATAAAGCCGCTTTGTGCTGTACTCGCTCTCTTTGCGCAAGTCCTTTATTGCCTCGTCCAAAACCTTGGCGATATTTATCTTTACCGTGTCGTTCATCGGGAACTCCTTACCGGGAACGCACATCCAGTTACATCCGACAGCGATACGCTCGCGCGCGGTCTTTTTATCGATACCGTTTCGCATATATCCCTCGGCGAGGGCTTTATCATTACAAAATCTCGGCCAGCCGTTTTTGTTTTTAAGCAGGTAATAAACCGCCTTTTTCAAAAATTCTTCGTCACAGTTCTCGTGAACCCGAACGGTCAGATTGCAAGCAATATTAATACTGTCCGCCGCGTCCAAAATCAAATATGAGAGGTGGTTTGTCATATCCTTATCGTTTTCGTCAACGCCCGAAATCTGATAATAATGGGGGTCGATGAGCAGCAAATTCGCAATCAAAAACTTAGCCGTTTCATCATCCAAAACGCCGTTTTTGACATCGTTCTCATAAAACGTCAATAACAGTCCGTCAAGCTGGAAACCCGCTCCGTCACGGGTATATATTCTCGATGCACAGTTAAAGAACGCCGTCCACTGGCACGCCTCTTGAAATGTTTTCGGCGCACCGAGCCTTACCGCCTCACAGGTTTTAAGCATCGTTTCGAGATTTTGTTTAATCTCGGGGCGCGATTCATTCGGAATCATCTCTTTTATCTTTTCGATATGCCTGTCAACAAACGCAACGATTGCCTCAACACAACGCTTTTCCGCATTATAAAAATCAGCCTTATCGGGGTTTATCGCCCTGTACTTTTCAATCTTTTCGAGCAAGCCGCCGAAGCCGAGTTCAAGCCCGATTTTATAATCGCACGCAAAATGCGCGTCGCCGTCAATACCCGTTGTGATATTATACTTTTCCTGCCAAGGCTTTAAATCGTCATAAGGGAAACGCTGTTCGTCCCAGCGCTTTGACCACTGATTCGTTGCGCCGTTCTTGATAAATTCAAGATTCTTTAAGTTATTTTTGAGCCAATCGGGCATATAGTGCAGGTCGCCGCGATAGTTGACAAGCATATCGCGCCACCTTCCGCACAGCATCTCCATCGGGTCAACATACGCAACGTGCGCGTCTATAACACGGCAAAAATTTTCGCACATTCCGTCATAGCCGTAAAAGCTTCCGTTTGTGCTGTTGTACCACGGCTCAACGCAATATCCCTCAGAAATCGGCACTGTGCCGAAATCGTCCAAGTCGGTATAACCGTTTTGTTTTCTCTTTTCCAACGTGTGACGAATCTTTGTGTCACGCATTGATTTTAACCTATCTTTGTATGTAAGCATATTTTTTACCTCTCTTTAAACTCATACTTTGCTTTAAGACCGTCCATATACTCTTTATCGGGAATTGTGAACCTCTCTGTTTTTATTCCGAGAGCCGCCTGTTTTGAAACCCCGAGCGGATGATACGGCAAAAGCTCATATTGTTTAACATTGTCAAGCGTTTTTAAAAACGCCGATATTTTATCGATTCCCTGTTCAACCTCGGGAATAACGGGGGTTCGGGCTATAATCGGAACACCGACCTCGTTTAAGCGCCTGAAATTCTCTTTTATAACCTCGTTCGGCACGCCCGTATATTCGCGGTGAATATCGCTGTCCCAGATTTTTAAATCCGCCATAACGGTGTCAAGCTTTTTGAAAATTTCCTCGTCAAAATATATAAGCGACGTTTCTATATCACAGCCGATGCCGTTTCGGCGGCACAGGTCAATCGCATCGCTCAAAAAATCTTTTTGTGCCATAGGTTCGCCGCCCGAAAAAGTCACGCCTCCGTCCGTACCGTAATACGGTGCGTCCAAGCTCACCTCATCAAAGACCTGTTGTGCGGTCATTTCTCTACCGCAGATTACCCGCGCGCCCGAAAAACAGCCCTCGTCACACTTTCCGCAATGTATGCACTTTTCGGGATAGAACATTATCTGTTTTTCAAAGCTGATACACTCGGGGTTGTGACACCAGCGGCACGACAGCGGACAGCCTTTAAAAAACACGGTTGTGCGTATGCCGTCACCGTCATGAATCGAGGCACGCTGAATATCTGCTATAAGTGCGGTTTTCATCTACTTTTCCACCTTTGCCGCCGCGCCGTTCTTGTTCGACCGAATTGCCGCATCCAAAAGCGCCATAACCTTCATATTTGTGTCAAGGGTCAGCATCTCGTGTATCGGTTCGCCCGTGTTTATATGATTTGCCCACTGCCACGGCATATTCTTATACTTATCATCAATCTTTATTTCGGGAACGTCAACCTCGTTGCCGTAGATGTCATATGCGGCAACCCCGGGTGCGTTCTCTGCGCCGCCCGTACAGGTGATTACGCCGTTTGAACACATAACCATTGGACCCGACGGAATAACCGCCCTCGGCGTTGTCCATGTTCCCTCGATAACCGACATTTTATCGGCATATTTTATTATTGCCGCAAAGTTATCGTCCGTGTCGCCGAACGGAGTGTTAAGGTTCTCGCCGACAGACATTACGCTCTCCGCTCCGTCACCCATAAACCACTGTGAAAACAAGCATCCGTAACAGCAAATGTCAAGATAAACGCCGCCGCCGAATTTCTCTTTGTGCCACCATGTTTTGCTGCGCTGTTCATCCGTCATTTCCTCTGCGTTTTCGCTTACGCCGCGGTGCTTTGCACCCTTGCCGAGAGGGCCTGTGTGTCCGTTTATATAGCGCAGCTTAAGCGGTTCGCCGACCAATTTTTCATCAAGAGCCGCCTTCATTTGGTGAATATACGGTCGCCATACAACGGGCCAGTTCACAACCGCCTCTATCTTATACTTGTCAACGCTCGCCTTGATTTTCTTTGCTTCTTCATACGAAACCGCTATCGGTTTTTCTATCGATACGTTGATTCCGCGCTTTGCGCATTCGTCAACAACCTCGGGTTTCATACAATTCTCTGTCATTATAAACGCGATGTCGGGGTTTAACTCATCGAGCATCTTTTTATAATCGTCAAAGATATTCGAACAATAGTTCTTTTGTACATTCTCTAAATTCCATTTTGCAGTATATCTCAAATCGGGAATCGCTTCAACCCCCGAATCCACATCCGCCGCACCGACAAGCTCAAAGTCGGGCTGTTCGCTTATATAAAGCGCAACCTCATTGACGTGCATATGCGCAAAACCGATTATTACCGCCTTTATCATTTTAACTTCCGCCTTTCTCATATAAGTTTTAATTTCAATCTATTATATACTTTAAAAACCCTAAAATCAAGTCGGTATATTACGAAAAAGTATAACAATATTATGATTTTAGGGTTTTAATTTTATTTTTTAACTTTCATCCGATGCCTTACGCAAGCTCAGACGCTTTTATCTCGCGGTTTTCTTCCGCCGAACGATAGAAGCACTCTATCGCTTTTGTTACTTCGAGGTTCTGATGCTCTTTAATCAGGTATTCTTCCTTGCCCGCCAGGGTGTTGAGGATATTTCTGTACATATATCTGTGCTGTTCGAACGGAACGCCCTTATATTGACCGTTGTCGAACCATTTCATCTTGCACTCGGTCTGATACCTGCCGATGTTTTTGTACAGAGTTTCGCCGTTGACCGACAGACCGCCCTTGTCGCCGCAGATTACCATATCGAGGTTCGTTGTCGGAAGATTTATCGCCCATGAGAACTTAAAGTTTACGCTCATACCGCCCTCTAAACGCATAAAGCCTGTTGCAAAGTCCTCAACGTTAAATTCGTGATAATCATAAGGACGAGGTGTGAATGTTCCGTCATACGCGCCGCTCTCGGCAATGCTGAGCAGGATGTCCTCGCCTTGGTTGGCAATCTTTGTATAAGTGCTTCCCGATACCGACTCAACCTTTTTATCGCCGACAATCCACAAAAGCGAATCGATAAGGTGAACGCCGAGGTCACAGAACGGACCGCCGAAGTTATGTTCTTTCATGTGGAACATTCCCCATGTCGGGATACCGATTCGTCTGATAAATTCAATATCAGAGAAGTATACATCGCCGAGTTCGCCGCTCGTCACAAGCTCTTTTGACTGTTGCATATAGTTTCTCCATCTCATACACTGACACGGGAAGAGGTGCTTTCCGCATTCTTTTGCGGTCTGCCACATTTCTTCGGCATCGGCAAGGGTCAGAGCCATCGGCTTTTCACAAGCAACGTGTGTGCCCGATTTCAGCGCCTTTATCGTCCACTCTTTATGATACATATTCGGTGTGCAGACAGCAACAAAGTCGGGCTTTAATTCATCAAGCATCTTTTGGGGGTCGGTGTACCAATTCGGAACATCGTGGCGCTTTGCGGTTTCCGCCGCCGCGGTCTCACGAATATCGGCAACTCCGACAACATCAACGAGACCTTCCTTTCTTAAAATATTCAATGCCGGGAAATGCGCGCTGTTGGCAATCATTCCCGTTCCTATTATTGCAACTCTTAATTTACTCATTTTAAAAATCTCCTTTAAATTTTATTATTTTTCATTCTTCACCGCAATTATCGTCCCCTACAATGTTGGTATTGTGTATAACCTCATTTTTCGAGAACCCTATTATATAAATCAAAATAATTTTTACATCGCCGTCCGGGAGCGGCAGACGGAACAGGGCAACGGGCGTTTAATTTATTAAAATTATTTTGATTTGCCCATTTCGTTCATCGCCGTAATTCTCGCCGCAGTGGCGGGACGTAGGTTGTACCGTCCCCTACGGGGGGCGGTGCATACATTTTTCACCTATCCCTGAAACGGTTCTTCCGCCGTTTCGATTACGCCGCTTTCGCATGAACGGCGGCCTGCGTCAAACGCAACCATTGCCTTCATATTAAAATCAAGCGTTATCATATCATAAAGCGGTGCGCCGTCCGAAAGGTGGTCGATAACATTTTTCGCGATATTATCCTCTATCTCTTTTGTCTCATAGACTTCGTTCGGTGTCGGTGACGGCTTGTACGGAATCAAGTCTTTATACACCTTTACCACAGGGTCAAACCTGTCCGCAACTATTACTCCTTCCGTTCCGAAAATAACGGGGCCTGTTGCAATCTCACCGTTGTTCATCGTTGACCACGAACCCTCGATAAGACCTATTGCGTCACCGAAATCAATCGTAAAGGTCGAATAATCCTCTACATCCGAGAACGGCAGGAAGAAATTCTTTTTAAAGCCGCTCACGCGCTTTGCCGTCTTGCCCGTTATCCATGTCGATAACACACATCCGTATCCGGCATAGTCGCATATCGAGCCGCCGCCGCGGTCGTGCTTATACCACCAAAGTTTTGAAAGCTCCTCGGGCGTGTACTGATTGAGCTGGTACGGTCCTCTCGTTGACGGACTTCTGTAATGCACTCTGAGGACATCGCCTATCACGCCGCTGTCGGCAAGCTCTTTTGCCTTGCGGAACGCAGGGAACCACGCAATCGGCCAGTTTATAATAAGTTCCGCCGTGCTTTTGTGAGCCGCGCGGTACATACGTCTTGCGTCCTCCATATCAAGAGCCATCGGCTTTTCGGCAACAACGTTTATACCCATTGCCAAAATTTCCTCTGCGACACGCGCGTGGTCTTTTATATCGGTTGTAACAATCGCCACATCTATGTCCTGTGCCAAAAGCTCTTTGTAATCATCCCAAATTTTAAGACCCAGACACTCGGGAACGTTAAACTTTATGCGCATTTCGCGCTCTTCATCGGTGTAGGGCGGAACATCGGCAATCCCGATAATTTCGAGCCTTTCGGGGTATCTTTG
>OIYO01001494.1_pt1 | contig 12382 bp, 10 predicted proteins | sample 1588191 | NCBI WGS metagenome assembly OIYO01 (sample SAMN03283275) | human gut metagenome | biome: human-associated habitat; material: feces | host: Homo sapiens | place: Peru | collected 2012 | reverse complement strand
CAGGAGCAGAAACAGAAAACAATCAAACATTAAATCAATTATTAGTTGAAATGGATGGATTTAATTCAGATCATACTGTAATAGTATTAGCTGCAACAAATAGGCCAGAGATGTTAGATAAAGCGTTATTAAGACCAGGAAGATTTGATAGACAAATAACTATAGCGTTACCTGATTTAAATGGTAGAGAAGCAATATTAAAAATCCATAGTAAAGATAAAAAGCTTGCAGAAGACGTGGATTTAAAATCTATTGCTGCAAATACAGCAGGATTTACAGGTGCAGAGCTTGCTAATATTTTAAACGAGGCAGCTATTATTGCAACGATTAGAGAAGATGAGAGTATAACAAATAAAGATATTGACGATGCTGTTAAGAAAGTAACTGTTGGAATAGAAAAACATAGTAGAATAATATCTGAAAAAGATAAAAAACTAACAGCATATCATGAAGCAGGACATGCTGTTGTAAGTAAATTCTTAGAAACTCAAAAAGACATAAAAGAAATATCTATTATACCAAGAGGAGTAGCAGGTGGATATACAATGTATAAAACTACTGAGGACAAATGCTATGTTTCTAAAACAGAAATGAAAGAAAAATTAATAGCATTGCTAGGTGGTAGAGCAGCAGAAAAAATAGTATTAAATGATATTTCAACAGGTGCAAGTAATGATTTAGAAGTTGCTACTGATATTGCTAAAAAAATGATTACAATTTATGGTATGAGTGATGATATAGGACCAATAAGTATAAACTTAGAAAGAGATCCATATCAAATGCAATTATTTGGAGATAGAATGGAAGACGCAATTGGTGCTGAAATAAAAATATTAATTGATGAAGCATATCGCAATGCACAACAAATATTACTAGAACATAGAGATAAGTTAGATAAACTTGCAGAAGTTTTAATTCAAAAAGAAGTAATATATGAAGATGAAATTGAAGAGATGTTTTCATAGAACAAACCTGAAATAAATTTTTTGTGTAATATATTTATATAATGAATAGTGTAAGAGTTTAATGATAATATATAAATTCATAAATAACAGCCACTTAAGGGAAAGTACCTTGTGGCTGTTATATAATTTTAGTTGAATGGTTTTAAGATATACTTATATAGCTATATCCAGACTTTAATTTTGAATCAACATTAACACTGAAAAAACTATTTTTATAGTTTTGCAACCAGTTGTAATCTTTCCATTCATCAGTTGTTTTAAAATATTTAACTGCAAATCTACCAAAACCGTCAATATCAGAATTATATTTTTTAGCTGTTTTATATAGATAATCTAAAATCGTTTTTTGCATATACGAATTTATTTCATCTTCCAAAGACTTTATAATAGCCGAATCAGAATAATCACATTCAGAATCTATAGAAAGAATTCTAACGCTTAATTTAACATCAATCTTTATATATGCAAAACCATTTATAAATTCTAATTTATATTTAGGTTTTCCTCTAAGTTTTAGATTTACATTTATATCAGCAGGATGACCTTTTGGGTCAGAAATTTGTATATTACAAGACTGGAGTTCGCCTGATACTATCATATGGCAAATTGACTCTAATCCATTTAATTCGCCAACTAATTTACCATTTTGAAAAACAGCAACTCCCATGCTTTCTACTTGATTGCTAGATGTAATTGGCGATTCACCAGCAACATAAGAACTATCTTTATTTAAAACTTCTGAATTTAAATTTTTAGAATGAGTAGCTGTTGTATTTATATCTCCTAAGGCTGCTACGGGTTGTCTAGAAGTATCCAACATGAAATTTAAAAAATCGATTAATGATACAGCATTAGTATACCCAGTATATTTACTTGACTCGGGAGCTACTTGATAATACCTAGCAGAGAATGATTCTAAAATGGGATTAGACATTTTCAAGAAATCGATGGTATTGCATTTGGTAATTATTATGGTAGCATGAGGACTAACCTGAATATTATTACATAAATCATAAATGTATTGAGATAAATCCCTAGAGGCAATCGCTTCAGAAATCAAAATAGCTTTACAATGTGACAAATTAACATTTCTACTAATATAACTATTCAGCAAATTAATTCCAGATTCAATACTAGAACATTCAACCGAAGAAAGAACAGAAGCCGAGGACTGAGAAGATGATGAAGAAGATTCAGAAGAAAAGCTTTTAGGATTTGCAAGTTGAATAGTCAATTTTAAATTGTTATTATCACCATAATCTATAGCTAAAGCTACAACATAAGCAAGTTTATCAATACTTTGAGAAGCATAAGAGCCAGAAAGTCCAAAACCAACAACTGCAATAATGATTATCAATATAAATAATTTGAATAATATAGTATATAGTTTGCTCATAATTCTTATACAATCCTTTCAAAAAATTAATTAGATGTTAGTAGCTTTGCATTTGATACCTGTTTCCTTTTTGCCTTAATATTTCCTAAAATCAAAATTACAGGGAATATAAAGAATATAATCGGAATAGTTATATAATTATATATAAAATTCTCTAAATTCCTTGTTTGAACAATATTTTGAGGAATTAAAGCAATTATAAACATAATTAAACATACAGGAATTATCAATATTTTACTATTCTTTATATTAGTTAATTTCTTCGAGAAACGAACAACAAATAGTACTATCAAATCCAAATATGACATAATAGACAAAATCCAAGAAAATACAAACAATGATTCCGGATGTTGGAGGAAATTTCCAAATTCGTTATTGCTAATTAAAGTATATATAGAAGAAATATCTTTAACACTAGTGCTAAAACTTAAAGAAAGTAACAAGCACGCAGTAGATAATAGCAAAAGTAGGCTAATGATTGCTACACTTATAAAAGATACTTTTTTATAATCTTTCTTCTCAGAAAGTATTGGCAAAATAAAATATAAACCTATAAGCCCATTGAATGTACAGATATTACTCAATCCACTGAAAAATGTTTGTTTAGCACCATTACCAAGAATAGGGTAAATTCTTTGCCATACTATATTAGGTGAAACTGATATAAATGTTATAAGCAAAGAGAAAAACATTATTATCATAACAACCACATTAATCTTAAAAACTGAGTTTTCACCAATGAAATTTGAAATTATTGTAGTTACAACAAAAAATCCTAATAAGTATAATATGGTAGATTGACTGTAATAAAGAGAATGAATAACTTCGGTAAAATTACGCATTAATAAGCTTGAAAAAACCAATAAATATATTATTATGCAAACACCAATTATAGTTTTTAAAGTTTTACCACCTAAAAACTCGGATACATCTACGATGTCATAACTTAAAAATTTTTTAAACAATGCAATTAGTATAAATGTAAATATAACAGCAATAGCAGTTATATAGATAATATTAAGAAGGGAAGAAGAACCACAAATTTGTAAGATTGATTGTGGCAAATTTAAAATTATTCTATCAACAGTAGTAACAATAATAAAACAAACCGCTTCTATGGTAGTTACTTTTGTTAAAGTATTATTCATACAAAACCTTCCTTTCTAAAAATTAATATTTATATTTCCATGTCATACTTATTTTTGGTTGTTCTTTAGGTCTTTTAGTTTTTAAAAATTCAGAACGATCCTCTCTTTGCCAAACAGGCTTCAATATTATACCTTTTCCAGAATTAGTGTTAGTAAAAATAGTAGGTTCTATATAAGAAACTCCAAACGATTTCATACTACAAATAATAGCAGTGTGGACTATTAAACCACTGGCAATTCCAAGAAAACCTGTTATAGCACCTAGAACAATATAAATAAACCTAGATATTCTTGCATGAAATCCAAGTGATAAATCGGGTATTGCAAAAGAGCATATGGCAGTTAAAGAAACTATTATTATTAGTATTGGACTTACAATACTTGCATCAACTGCTGCTTGCCCTAAAATCAGTGCACCAACAATTCCAAGAGTCGGACCAATTGGATTAGGAACACGAATACTGGCTTCTCTTATTATTTCAAAAGAAAATTCCATTACTAAAATTTCAAACAGAATTGGGAATGGAACAGTTTCTCTCGAGGCTTCAATTGCGAACAATAATTCGGTGGGTATTAATTCCTGATGAAAATTAGTAATAGCCATATAAAATCCTGGTAACAAGATACTTATAAAAAGTGCAACCATTCTTAATACTCGTATAAAATTTGAATATTGATGTTTTTCATTTGAATCTTCTGGGGAATTAATAAAATCTGTAAATGTAGCAGGTGCTATTAATACATAAGGACTACCATTAACAATAACAACAACACGACCTTCAAAAAGATTATTTGTTGCTCTATCGGGACGTTCGGTAGGGATAAGCTGAGGTAACGATACATTCTCATTATCTTGTATTAACTGTTCAAGTTGACCTGATGAGATTAAGTAATCTATTTTTAAATTGTTAACTCTATATTTAACTTCAGCAATTAAATCACTGTTTGCTACATTTTTTAAATAACATATAGCACACGGAGTCTGACTGATTGCACCGAGAGTAGTAGATTCTATTATTAAATTTTCGTTGTTAACATATCTTCTAAGTAAAGACGTATTTGTACGCAAATTTTCTGTGAATCCAACTTGTGAGCCACGTATAACAATTTCGTTATTTGGACTGTCTAAACTTCTCTTTTCAAAACCTTTAACTTCGATATTAAAAGCAACATCTAGAGTATCAATAAAAAGAGCACAATTACCTGCATTAATACCGTTAACAAGGTCGTCAAAGCTTGAGGTTTTTTCTAAAGTATTTTGTGGCAATAAACAAGAAGATATATATTCTGCAATATCAAATTTTTTTATTTTTCTTACAGTTATATTGTTTGTTACAACCTCAGAAATTACCTTGTTTTGATTTCCATCAAAAGAGTTGGCGGTATTTTTTAACATTAAAGGTTTTAAAATATAATTATTCATAATATCTTGGTTTGTCATACCATCTATATATACTAAAAATGCTTTATACTGTCTATTTCTAGCATTTAAAGTAAACTCTCTAATTTGAATATCAGAATTTATCATGCTGTTATAGCGTACCTTCATGTATTCTAAATTTAGATCTATCATAGGAAAGACCTTTTTGGGAGAATTATCTTTTATTGTTTGATCTTCTAGGGTTAATTTATTAATATCAGATTCTTTGGATTTATTAACTATTGGATTTGTAGAGGTTTCTAATGTAAAATCATAGTCATTTGTATTTTTTATTTTGAAGAAATCTTGAAATAAATTTTTTATATAATTAAAGGTGGAATTCTCCTTCATAAAAATTTCAGTCCTTTCATAGTGATTAAAAAATATTATCTGGCAAATTTGTAATTTCCATTTTTGTTTAGTATTGGCAAAAGTTAAAAAAATATTCTAAAAATAATTTAAATTTATGTTCAATACAGGAATAAAAAACCAATATCTTAATATACATTAAATAAAGTTTATTGTACAAACATTTTAGAACTTTAGATATAAAATAGGGAGGGAAAATAAAAATGGAGGATAATCTTTTATATCAAGATATAGCCAAAAGAACAGATGGAGACATTTATGTGGGCGTTGTAGGTCCTGTTAGAACGGGTAAATCTACATTCATAAAAAGATTTATGGATTTATTAGTTATTCCGAACATAGATAATGAATATAAAAAAGAAAGAGCAAGAGATGAATTACCACAAAGTGCGGGCGGAAGAACTATAATGACAACTGAACCAAAATTTGTTCCAAATGAAGCAGTTGGAATTACGGTAGGTGAGAACATCAAACTTAATGTGAGATTGGTAGATTGTGTAGGTTATTTAGTAAATAATGCAATAGGATATTTAGAAGATGATATACCTAGAATGGTAAAAACGCCATGGTCTGATGATGAAATTCCTTTTGAGCAAGCAGCAGAGATTGGAACTAAAAAAGTAATTCAGGAGCATTCTACAATAGGTATTTTGGTTACAACAGATGGAAGTATAACAGATATTCCAAGAGAAGATTATATAAATGCAGAAGAAAGAGTTGTAAAAGAATTAAAAGAGCTTAATAAGCCTTTTGTAATAGTATTAAATTCAAATAATCCAACATCAGAGTATACTAGGAGTTTGGCGGAAAAATTGCAAGATAAATATGATACTTTGGTTATACCAACAGATTGCGAAAACTTAGATATTAATCATATAGATGAAATTTTTGGAAAAGTTCTATACGAGTTCCCAATTGAACATACAAATATAAATTTTCCAAGATGGGTTGATGGTTTGCCAGAAGATCATTGGTTAAAGGAAGAATTATATGATGAAATAAAAGAGGCTTTTAAAAATGTAAGAATATTAAAGCAGATAGATAATGGCATTACTAAGTTACAAAAGACTGACGTTATAGATACTACTGTTATAAATGCCATTCAATTAGGTACGGGGAGTATTAATATAACAATAAATCTATTAGATGATTTATTTTATAAAGTTCTTACAGAGATTTCTGGTGTTGAAATTTCGAATGAGGGAGAATTGTTCTCAACAATGATATCTTTTGCAAATGTTAAAAAGTCTTACGATAAAGTATCATATGCTTTGCAGGAGGTGAAAACAAAAGGATATGGTATTGTAAGTCCTAGCATAGATGAATTAATACTTGATGAACCAGAGATGGTAAAACAGGGTTCTCGCTATGGAGTAAAACTGAAAGCAAGGGCTCCATCTATACACATGATAAGAGCTGATATAGAAACAGAGGTTTCACCAATAGTTGGTAGTGAGAAACAATCTGAAGAATTAGTTGAGTATTTACTTTCTGAGTTTGAAAATGAACCAAAGAAGATATGGGAGTCTAATATATTTGGAAAGAGCTTACATGAGCTTGTGAATGAAGGGTTACAGAATAAGCTTTCTCATATGCCGGAAGATGCACAAGAGAAGTTACAGGAAACATTGGAGAGAATTGTAAACGAAGGAAGCGGAGGATTAATTTGTATAATTTTATAGGTGAGATATTAATCTTTTAGTTAAGTATAGCATATAAAGTTTATGTAGTGGGCGATTTTAATCGCTCATTATTTTGCCTAAATGGGAAAAAGCTGATTTACATGTTGTTAAAATTTGCTTGCGTATATTATAACATTGTGATAATATATACACATAAAAGTGAAAATTAAATATTATACAATATATAATAAAATTAGGAGGCACTATATGGATAATAAATATGAAGAGGCAGTTAAGTTATTACAAGAAAATAAACAAATGCGTCTGCTAAGAATTTTTGAATCATTGGATGAGGATAAAAAGGCAGATTTAGCAAAGCAAATACTTTCTATAAATTTTAATCAAATGAATAAATTATATGAAACTACAAAACATAAACCAGAAATTTTAGAGAAAAAGTTGGAACATTTAAAATATATTGATAAAAATAAATTATCTAATGTTGCCAAAGATGAATACACAAAATTAGGAGAGAATATAATAAAAAATAATCAATATGCAGTTGTTACTATGGCTGGTGGTCAAGGAACTAGACTTGGACATAAAGGACCTAAGGGTACTTTTAAGCTAGATGTGAAACCAGAGGCTAAGTATTTATTTCAAATATTTGCAGAGAATTTGATAAAAGCTAATGCAAAATACAACATTTCATTACCATGGTACATAATGACAAGTACAGAGAATAATGACGAAACAGAAGCTTTCTTTAAAGAGCATAATTACTTTGGATATAATAAGGATGATATAATGTTCTTTAAGCAAGGTAATTTACCTCTTATATCAGAAGATGGAGATTTATTATTAGATAAAAATTATTCTATAAAGCTAGCTTCAGATGGAAACGGAAGCATATACAAAGCAATGAAAATTGATGGAGTATTACAAGACATGGAAAATAGAGGCATAAAATGGGTTTTTATTGGCTCTGTTGATAATGCTCTTTTAAATATGGTTGATCCGATTTTATTAGGATTAACAATACATGATGGAAATCAAATAGCGTCAAAATCGATTTCTAAAAAAGATCCAACAGAAAGAGTTGGAGTATTTTGCAAATGCAATGGAGTTCCAGGTGTAATAGAGTATAGTGAACTTCCAAAAGAGTTATCAGAAGAAAGAGATGAGAATGGGGAATTATTATATGGAGAAGCACATATAATGTGTAATTTATTTGCAATAGATGCCATAAAGAAGATTGCAGAAGAAAAATTGGAATATCATGTTGCTCATAAAAAGGCAGATTACATAGATGAAAATGGTGAACTGATAGAAGCATCACAACCAAATGCATATAAATTTGAAGCTTTTATATTTGATGCATTCAATTATTTTAATGATATAACAATATTAAGAGGAAAGAGGGAAGAGGACTTTGCTCCTGTAAAAAATAAAGAAGGAAATGATAGCCCTCAAACTGCTATAGAATTATATAATAATTATAATAAATAATATTAATAAACTTGTTAAAGCTGAATAATATTATAAAATGGAGGTATGTAATATGGAAAAAATATCAGCATTGATAATGGCAGGAAAAAATGACAAAAGGATGAAATCTCACAAAACACAGTTTGCTCAAGTAATATATGGTAAAGAGGTAATAAAACGAGTTGTAGAATCTGTTAAAAAAGCAGGAATAGAAGATGTTGCTGTTGTTGTTGGACCTGAGACAAAAGATGAAATTCAAGAAATATTAAAAGAAGAAGTATCATACATATATCAAGAACAATGTTTAGGCAGTGGTCATGCTATAATGCAATCTGCAAAATATTTAGAACAAAAAGATGGAAAAGTTTTTATTATAAACGGAAATGTTCCATTAGTTAAACCAGAGACCATAAAAAAATTAATAAAGAAAGCTGAAAAAGAAGATAACACAGCTACAATATTAACAGCATTAACAGAGAAGCCAGAAGGCTATGGAAGAATTATAAGAGATGGAAATACTATATTAAAAATAGTTGAAGAAGAAGGATTAGAAGAATCTCAAAAAGATATTTTAGAAATTAATGCAGGTGTATATATTTTTGATGTTTCTACAATTTTAGATATAATCAAAAAACTTCAAAAAAATAAAACAGGTCTTTATTTTTTAACAGATGTTATAGGAATGATGAGAGCTTTGGATTTGAAAATTGGAGCGGTTTTATTAGAAGACAACACAGAAACATTACCAGCAAATAATAAATTACAATTAGAAATATTAAATAGAATATTAAGAATCAGAATAAATACAATGCATATGGAAAATGGTGTTACAATAGAAGATTTAAATAGCACATATATATATGATAATGTAAAGATTGGAATGGATACAATAATAAGGCCAAATACTACAATAAAATCTGGAGTTGTAATTGGAGAAAATTGTGATATTGGTCCAAATGCTTATATAAGAGAAAACTGTAAATTAGCTAATAAAGTAAAAGTTGGAAGCTTTGTTGAAATAAAAAAAGCAATAATTGGTGAAGGAACAAAGGTACCACATTTATCATATATGGGAGATTGCGAATTAGGTAAGAAGATAAATATAGGATGTGGAACAATAACATGTAATTATGATGGCGTTAACAAACACAAAACTATAATAGGAGATAATTCGTTTATAGGTTCAAATGTTAACTTAGTAGCTCCTGTTACTATAGGTGATAATGTATTAGTAGCTGCTGGTTCTACAATTACTGATGATGTTCCTACAGATAGTTTAGCAATTGCAAGAGAAAGACAAATTGTTAAAAAGGATTGGAATAAAAAATAATAATATAAAACATAATATAAAAATGTTGTATAGGAAAATTTAGATACTTTCTTATACAACATTTTTGTTTTTATCTAAAGAAAAAACAAATTTAATACATATAATCTTATTTATAAAGATTATAGTATACAACTATAAATTAAAAGGAAAGTTATACATTACTATTTCCTGGAATAAAGTAATCTACAACGCCATATATAAGAGCTCCAATTATAGCAGCTAACCATGAAATGGCATATCCAGCGACAAAGTATTGCGTTACATATAATACCACTGCAGCTAATACAAAGCCTACAAAACCTTTTCCAAAAGCACTTACATGTAAACCAGTAAATGTAACAATTAAATAGTCGATTATAGTTAAAACAACTGCAGCAAGAACTAAAGCCCATACATTACTTATTGTAAAACCAGGTGTGAAGAAAGCTGTTATTGCAAGTATTACTGCAGAAGTTACTAAACGCCAAACTATTTGACCAAAAGTACTTGTGCTGTTACTGCTATGTGTTTCTATACTATTATTGTCCATAATAAACCTCCTTATTAAATTTATAAAAATATTATTTGCAAAAAAACAATATTTATACATATTGAATAAAAAATACATTGATGGTTAAAATATACATGAAAAGATATAAAAAAATAATGTTTTAATTTAAAATGAATGGATAAGGATTGATATGATAATTACTTTTATAAGATCTATAATATTGTATTTAGTAGTGCTTGTTATAATGCGATTAATGGGAAAAAGAGAGATAGGACAACTACAGCCATTTGAGCTTGCTATTTCTATTATGATTTCAGAGCTAGCTTCTATACCAATGACAGATATAGGAATACCTTTAATTAATGGTATAATCCCTATCTTAGGGTTACTTTTAATGCATTTGCTAATTTCGTTTTTGAATTTAAAAAGTACAAAGCTTAGGGAGCTTGTGTGTGGAAAGCCTGCTATCCTTATTTACAGAGGCAGAATAGAAGAGAAGAAATTACGTAAGGAAAGATTTACATTAAATGAGTTAGAAGAAAAATTAAGAAGTAATAATGTTATGGATATTGGAGATGTTGAGTATGCAATTTTAGAAACTAGCGGAGATATATCTGTAATTCAAAAGCCAAACAAACGTACTACAACACCAGAAGATTTTGATATTATGCCAGATTATGAAGGTATAAGTTATGATTTGGTAATTGATGGAAAGATTTTATATGATAATTTACAAAAAATTGATAAAGATTATGATTGGCTTAAGAAACAGACTCAAAAGTTTCAGATTATGCCAGAGGAAGCTTTGATTGTTACTATAAATGGAAAGGGAAGTATCTTTTGCCAAAAGAAGGAAATCAAAAGAAAATAATACTTTAGAACGGAGATTGCTGTTATGCAAAAGGAGATTACTATTGTTAGTGTTATATTAGTAATTATGTTTATTTTAAATGGAGTTACTACAGCATATACTAATAAAGAAATAGATTATGTTGGAAGCGGATTAGAGGAGGTTGCTACATTGGCAATGAATGAGATGGATAAACAAAAGAAGGAAGAAGAAGCGGGGAGTAGAAATTCTGAGGGAGACAGTGGTAATGAAACTGAGGGAAAAAGTGATACAGAAGCGGATGATAATTCAAAAAAAGCAAAGGAAAAAATATCACAAATAAATGATGATTGGAATATGGCAAATAAAAAACTTGCGTATTATATTGAACATGATGAGCTAGAAAAGATTTCTACATCTATGGTTACAATAAAGGAATATATTAATTTAGAAAATTATGAAGAGGCTGTTCCAGAGATAAAAAAATGTGTGTTTATATTGGAGCATCTTGAAGAAAAAGGAACATTTTCTATAGTGAATTTATTCTAATAATAATTCAAAAAAGACATATAAATAAGTCCTATAAATATATATGTTATATTTATGGGACTTATGTTTTGATTATATTTATATACTGAAAATACATATTGCTAAAAATACATATGCGTATCTAAAAATCTTATTTTTGGTAAGTGCTTTTGAGTAGTAGTCTTTTGAGGATTTTAATGCACTGTATTTGTCTACAAGTGTTATAATAAATGTTTCTTTGTATTTAGGAAAATCTAAAAATGTAACTGGCCACATGTGTTTTACGATTATGTCTTTTTCTTTTTCGTTTAGTGTGCATAATTGTTCAGCATTTTTTAAAGCAATCTTGGGATGAATGAAAGCATGCCAACCTTCTAATTGTAATTTCTTTCTAGAGTGTCTCCAATCATATAGAAATAAGTCGTGTAATAATCCTGCTCTTGCTGCTGAAACGTAGTCAAGTCCAAGTTTTTTACATATTATGTATGATATGTATGATACTTCTAGGCAGTGCTCAAAACATGATGAGTTGTAGTGTTGTCTGAAGTTTTTCATCTTTTGTACTGTTGGATTATTTATTAGTTCTGATATTATTTTTACGAATTCAATATTGTCTTTTGTGTTTATGTTATAGTTTATCATCTATTGTGCTCCTTTTTTTATCAATTATAATTTTATTATAACACAATATATGCGGAGATTAAATAATTTGTGTGAATTTTGCTTAAAATGTATTGCTTTTGACGTCCGCTCATTTTGACTAATAATATGATGTGTCTCATATTTATTAGTCAATG
>OIYO01001493.1_pt1 | contig 12385 bp, 10 predicted proteins | sample 1588191 | NCBI WGS metagenome assembly OIYO01 (sample SAMN03283275) | human gut metagenome | biome: human-associated habitat; material: feces | host: Homo sapiens | place: Peru | collected 2012 | reverse complement strand
CTTGCATGTCTTATGTGCGCCGCCAGCGTTTATCCTGAGCCAGGATCAAACTCTCTTGTTTGTGGTATTTATATTTCATTCTTTCGAATGTTATAAATCTAAACTTAAGTGTTTTATCAAGCTCTTAAACTTCTTACTTTTTATTGAATAAAAACTTTTAAAAAATTTTAACTTTTTCGGTACTAATTTTTAGGTTTAAAAATCATACCGCTTCGGTTTATTCTCTAAAGGATTTACTGTTTACTTTTCAATGTACTTTTTGTTCTCCTCTTGTAGGTGAACAATTTGTATTATACTATAAATATTTTTACTTTGTCAAGTGTTTTTTTGAAGTTTTTTGTCAAAATAAAAATTAGTAATTTAAGTTTGTATTTTTTGTTTGTTTTATTACTAATTCTTTTGTTACTTCTTTTTTTATTCTCTTGCAAAGCACTTTATTTATATTAGCATATCTTGTCGATTATTGTCAATAGTTTTTTAAAAAATTTTTATTATTTTTTTTACTATTTTTATGTACTCGCCAAGTGCTTTTTTATATTAACATATTCAAATCATAATGTCAATACTTTTTTAAAAAATATTTTATAGAATTTTTTTCCAAAAGTTATAATTCACAGCAATTAAAATTTGTTATGCCTCGCAACGGGTAAGAATTATTAATTATACTTAGTTTGGTCCCTACGAGAACATCATTTAATTAATAACTATTACCCTGTTCGGACTTTCAGTTTTACTAGGATGTGAATTGTAACTTCCAAAATTATAGTTAAGTAAAATATTTGCAAATCTATTAAAAGGTTGAAAGTTATTCATTAATTATTCTATCTATAGATTCTTCTCTCATTTTCTTGATAATTCTGCAACTATTATTAAGCTTTTCTTGTTCCTCATTAGACAATTCAAGTGTTAGTAATTCTCTTACACCATTGCTATTAATTATTGCTGGTACACCAATAAAAATATCATCTTGTCCATACTGTCCATCTTTTAAATAAGTTGAAACTGTTAAAATAGAATTATCATTATCTAAAACTGATTTTACTATTTTACTTAAAGCCATTCCTATTCCATAATAAGTAGCTTTCTTTTTATTAATAATTTCATATGCTGCATTTACAACATTTTGATGTATTTTATTTAAATCTTCCATAGGATGATTTCCATCTTTCATAACATCTATCATTTTTTTGCATCCTACATAAGCATGGTTCCATGGCACAAATGATGAGTCTCCATGTTCTCCCATTATATATGCATGAATATTTTTGCTAGAAACCTTTAAATAGTCTGACATTATATAACGTAGTCTAGCAGTATCTAGAACTGTTCCTGAACCAAATACTTGATTTTTTGGTAGACCTGATACTTTTGAAACTACATATGTCATTAAATCAACTGGATTACTAGCTACTATAATAATTCCATTAAATCCACTAGCCATTATATTTTTTGTAATATCTTTCATTATCTTTGTATTTATTTCAGCAAGCTCTAATCTTGTCTGTCCTGGTTTTTGTGCAATTCCTGCTGTAATTACAACTACTTGAGCGTCTTTGCATTCATCATAGTCTCCTGCTTTTATTACCATTTTTTGTGGTGCAAATGGTAATCCATGAGATAAGTCCATTTCTTCTCCTACGGTTTTTTCTTTATCTATATCAATTAATATTAGTTCATTAACTCCCCCTCTGTTTAACATAGAGTATGCCATGCTCATTCCGACAAAACCCGTTCCTACAAGAACTACTTTTCCTTTTTTCATGTTTTATTCCTCCTTAACATCTTTTTACTATATTATATAACTGTTTTTCATTTTTTTAAACAGATTATTGTAAAAAAAATTTACTTTTTACATTTTTTGTGATATAATCCAAAAAGCAAAATGATGAGTAAAGCGAGCGAAAGGAGTGTTAAAAATGTCTAGTTCAGATAATACAACTACTTTGGCTGAAAATAAAGTTTTAATTTTATATATCTTAAATAAGATTTCAGCTGGCATATCAGAAGGTGGATTATATAAAATTATTTCTTCTATAAATAATGTTAATTACTTTTATTTTAAAGAAGTTTTAACTGATTTATTAGATTCCAAATTAGTTGGTATATTCACTAAAGATGAAGAAGAAGAATCTGTACTAAGAATAACAAGCGAAGGAAAAAACGCACTTTCTCTTACAGTTGATGTATTACCAGGAATATTAAAGTTAAAAGCTGATAATGTTTTTAAAGATGAATTTACTTCTATTGCTAATGAAACTTCTATTGTAGCTGAATTTATTCCTAGAAATGAAAACGATTATATAATTAAATGTAAGATTATTGAAAAAAACGAAACAATATTTGAAGTAAAAACTTTTGCAGGTTCTCGTGAAAGAGCAAAAAAAATTGTAGATAATTGGAATAAGAATGCTTCTAAAATATATCCTAAGATTTTGGGTATGCTATTAGAAAATTCTGAAGATTAAAAAAGTTGTCAAAAGGGACATACCTTTTTGACAACTTTTTTATTTCTTTCTTCTTATTATCCAACCATTTTCACATTGAATTGGCAATTTCATAAATACTTTTTGGCCTTTTACTCCAGGGCTTATACTATCTATTTCTTCTTCTGTTTCATAATCCCATAGTCTTTCAATTTTGAACACTTCTGGCTCTAGTCTATTTGGAATTATTATTTCCATAGTATCTCCTACCATTAATTTATTCTTTATTTCTATTGTAGATTTTTCTTCTTTGTACTCTAATATTTTTCCTCCAAACTCATATTGGTCATTATATTGTCTTCCACTTAAATCTTGTATATCTTTATTGTTTCTATCATTAAAATAAAATGTAGTAAATTCTCTTGTTTTTGCTTTTTCTATTTCTTTTAGATATTTTGTGTAATCGTAATGTTCTGGATCTTTCATATAATCATCAATTGCATTTCTATATACATTTATTACACTTGCTATATAATACTCTGTTTTTAATCTTCCTTCTATTTTCAAACTATCTATTCCCATATCTATTATTTCTGGAATTTCTTTTATTAAGCACAAGTCTTTTGAGGAGAATATACTTGTTCCATATTCACTTTCTTCTATTGGCATAAGCTGGCCTGGATTATTTTTTTCTTCAGCATATAAATTATATGACCATCTACAGCTTTGCGCACAGTCTCCTAAATTTGCACTTCTTCCACATAAGAAATCACTTAAAAAACATCTTCCTGAAAATGCAAAACAAATTGAGCCATGTCCAAACATTTCTACTTCTAAATCTTTTGGCTTGTTTTCCATTATATATTTTAATTGTTCTTTGTTTATTTCTCTTGCCATTATTACTCTTTTTGCCCCATTTTTATACCAGAAGTTGCAATCTCTTAAGCTTACTATATTGGCTTGTGTACTTACATGTATTGGTACATTTGGTGCATATTGTTTTAATGTTTCTATAACTCCTCCATCTGCTGCAATTATGGCATCTGGTTTTACTTCATTTAATATTTTTGCCATTTCTATTATTTCTTCGTATTTTTCATCCCATGCAAAAATGTTTAATGTTACATGTACCTTTTTTCCTATGCTATGTGCATATTCTATTGTTTTTATTAAGTCATTGTTATCCATATCGGCTCTTGTTCTTAATGATAATGATGATGTTCCGCAATAGACTGCGTCTGCTCCATATTTAAATGCTGTTTTTGCTTTTTCAAATGAGCCTGCTGGTGCTAATAATTCTATTTTTTTCATATATATTCCTCTTCTCTTATATAATTGTTCCTAATTATTATACTCATAAGACTTTAAGTTGTCAACAATTTGAATTTATGTTAATAATGTGTTATAATTATTTTATACATGTTTTAAAACTTTAGAAAGGAAGAAAAATATGAGTAAAAAAATTAATGTTGAAGAATTTTTATATTCTTCAACAAGTATACCGGAGCTGGTGAAAAAATATTCAGCTGCTCTGCGAAAAGCTAGCAGTGTAGATAATATGCTACATGCTACGAAGTTAGAAGAGTATCGGAATATTATAACCGATAAAAAACTTCTAGCATCAATTCGTAGAACTTTCAATGACTTGTATAAAGTTATTGAAAGTGCTGAACCGGATTTACGGTTCTATTTTGAAGGAAGGAGGAAATCATTTGTAAGTGCAGAGGCAAAAATTAATCTTTACTTAAGTCAAAATAAGTCTCTGGATGAATTACGTGATTTCCTAGCCTTTAGAATCATAACTTTTTGGGACGATTCCCCTTTAGTTATTAAAAAATGTTATAATTTAATGACTAAAATCATAGATTTTATGATTTCTAAAGGTTTTACGCCGTGTTCCTCAACTCCAGCTTTTGACACAGCTGGATTCGATAAAAGTAATTTTCCAAAAATCATTGTTCCGGAAAAATCACTTTTACCTAAAGAATATCAGCATTTGGTAAAAGACTATATCATGCATCCAAAAAAGAGTGGGTATCAGTCTTTGCACGTTATCTTCAAAGATCCATATGGCAGATGCTTTGAGGTTCAGATTCGAACCTTTGACATGCACATGCATGCCGAAAGCAGTTCAGCAGCTGGACATGATTCATATAAAAGTGCTAAATATTCAGAAACGGGCCTATCTTTTGATAGGACAAAAATAAATATGCCCGGATATGGCATTTTTAATGATGATGAAGTATTTGATTTTATAGGGCTTGAAAAAGCTTTGAAAATCATGCAACGTCAAAAAACTTTCTAAAAGTTAATCGCACCAATTTTATTTTGGTGCGATTTTTTATTTTATTCTACTAATTGCTAATCCATCTCCAACTTCTAAAATTTCAGTTTCAAGATTAGGATTTTCAGATACTTCTTTTATATATTCTCTTAAATTCCTTACAGCTGTTCTTTGCTTATGTTTATTATAATCACTCATAACATATCCTTTATATAAAATATTATCTGCAAATATTATTCCATTTGGATTTATCATTCTTAGTGATTCTTTTAAGAAAAATGGATATTTCCCTTTTGCTGCATCTATAAATACCATGTCATATTTTTCATTTAGAGTTGGTAATATTTCTACTGCATCACCTTCATATATGTTGATTTTATCTTCAACTCCAACGTTTTTGATATTTATTTTTGTTTTTTTTATTCTTTCTTCGTCTCTTTCAATTGTATCTATTTTTCCGTCTTCTGCTAAAAATTCTGAAAAACACATTGCTGAATATCCAACTGCTGTTCCTATTTCTAATATTCTTTTTGGCGGATTGTTTTTTAGTTCTTTTTCTATTACTTCTAATGTGTCATCCATTATTATTGGTATATGTTCTTCTAAAGCTTTTTGCTTTATTTTTTCTAATTCTTCTTTGTTCATTAATTAGGCTCCCTTTTGTTATCTGATATAATAATTTCTATTAGGATTTTTGTTTCTTAATTTTGCCCAATTTCTAATGCATTCTTTTATGTCAAGTCCATTTTTTTCAAGATATTCAAATTCTTTAATTACAGAATCTTTCATCATTTTGTCTAAAGCTTCTTCTTCAGATAATCCGTCTTTTTCTATATATTCAATCATTTTATTAATTACATATTTTCTATTAATACAATCTTGATTATATTTTTCTTTAGGTTTATTTTTTTTCTTTAAATATTGAGCTGTTCTTTCAACTGCAAGTCCTGGCATTACTCTGTTTTTTTTATTTTTAAAGTTACTTTCATATAGTCCGTTTCTTCTTACTAACATTTATTTCCTCCTATTTGTTTCTATTAGCTCTTTCTCTTTCTTTAGAATCTAATATTTTCTTTCTTAATCTAATAGATTTAGGTGTTATTTCAACTAATTCATCATCTTGAATAAATTCAATAGCTTTTTCAAGTGACATTTGAATTGGTGGAACTAGTCTTAATGCTTCATCAGAACCAGATGCTCTAGTGTTTGTTAAGTGTTTTTCTTTACATACATTTATTGCTAAGTCTTCTCCTCTAGAGTTTAATCCAACTATCATTCCTTCATAAACGTCTACACCAGGTCCAATAAATAAGTCTCCTTTATCTTGTGCATTATATAATCCATATGTTATTGATTTTCCTGCTTCAAATGCAACTATTGTTCCTCTAACACGTGCTTGAATATCTCCCTTGTATGGTTCATAGCAGTCGAATATATGGTTCATTGTTCCTTCACCTTTTGTGTCTGTAAGGAATTCTGTTCTATATCCAATTATTCCTCTTGCTGGAATTCTGAATTCTACTTTTGTATGTCCTGCTTCTGCTGGTTCCATATTAAGCATTTCTGCTTTTCTTCTTCCAAGTTTTTCAATAACAGTTCCAATTGATTCGTCTGGAACATTTACAACTAATTTTTCAATTGGTTCACATTTTACTCCATCAATTTCTTTAAAAATAACCTTTGGACGAGATACTAAAAGTTCAAAACCTTCTCTTCTCATTGTTTCGATTAATACAGAAAGATGTAATTCTCCACGTCCACAAACTTCAAAGCTATCTGCTGAATCAGTTTCTTTTACACGAAGACTAACATTTCTTTCTAATTCTTTTAATAATCTATCACGAATATGTCTTGATGTTACAAATTCTCCTTCTTTTCCTGCTAAAGGTCCATTGTTAACACTAAATGTCATAGAAACAGTTGGTTCATCAATATCTACAAAAGGAATTTTTTCCGGATTATTTAAATCACAAATTGTGTCACCAATATTAATATCTGGAATACCAGATAAAGCAACAATATCTCCTGCTTTTGCTTCTTCAACTTCTACTCTTTTTAGTCCCATATATGTAAATAATTTTGCGACTTTTCCTTGACCTGTTTTATCTGCTTTGCATATTGCAATTGGCATTCCAACTTTAATAGTTCCTCTTTCAACTCTACCAACAGCAATTCTTCCTAAATATTCATCATAATCTATATTTGATACAAGCATTTGCATATCTCCATCCATATCGCATTTTGGTGGATCAATATGTTCAATAATTGTGTCAAAAATGCAATGAACATTATCTGTTTCATCTTCTAATTTCATTTTAGCAATTCCATTTTTAGCTGACGCATAAATAACAGGAAAATCTAATTGCTCATCATTTGCATTAAGCTCTATAAATAGTTCTAGAACTTGATCTTCAACTTTTAGAGGATTAGCTCCTGGACGATCTATTTTATTAATTACAACAATTGGTTTTAGGTTTAATGCTAAAGATTTCTTTAATACTTCTCTTGTTTGAGGCATTGGTCCTTCAAAAGCATCTACTAATAGTAAAACACCATCTACCATTTTTAAAACACGTTCAACTTCTCCTCCAAAATCTGCATGTCCTGGTGTATCAACAATGTTTATTTTTACATCATTATACATAACTGAAGTATTTTTAGAAAGAATTGTAATACCTCTTTCTTTTTCAATATCTCCTGAATCCATTATTCTTTCTGATACTTGTTCATTTTCTCTAAATACATGACTTTGTCTTAGAAGTGCGTCAACCAAAGTTGTTTTTCCATGATCAACGTGTGCAATAATTGCAATATTTCTTATTTTATCATTATTCATTTTCTTTTCCCCTATTCTATTTTAATTTTCTTCTTTATACTCGTTACTTGTTCCTTCTAAATCTCTAATCGAAAGTTCAATTCTCTTATTTTCTTTATCAAATTCTATAATTTTCGCATTTACTTTTTGTCCAACTTTTAATTCTTCTTCTGGTTTTGCTATTTTTCTTTCGCAAATTTGAGAAATATGAACCAAGCCTTCGATTCCTTTTTCAAGTTGAACAAAAGCTCCAAAGTTCATTAATTTGACTACTTTGACAGTTACAACATCACCGATATGATATCTTTCCTCTGCTTTTTCCCACGGATTTGGACCCTTTTTACCATAAATTAATAATAGTCTTTTATTTTCCCTATCTGCATTTTTTATTTTTACTTCGATTTCTTGTCCGACTTTTAATATATCTTCTGGTTTCTGATTTCTCCCCCATGCCATTTCAGAAACATGAAGAAGTCCTTGAACTCCATCTACATCAACAAAAGCTCCATATGTACTAATACTGGTTACTGTTCCTTTGTAGCTTTTTCCTTCTTTTACATTATCCCAGAACTCTTTTAACTTCTTTTCTTTTTCTTCTTCTATTACGTCTTTAATTGAACCAATGATTTTATGTGTTTTATCATTATATTCAATTACTCTAAATCTTACTTCTTTTCCAATATAATCTTGTATATTTTCCTCTCTTGTAATTCCAGATAATGACAACGGAATAAAAATTCTAATTCCATTATAATTTACAATAAAGCCACTCTCATTTGCTTCTGCCACCTTATCTGTAAAAATACATTTATGATTTACTTTACTTTCAAATTCTTTTTTATTTATTCTTAATTTTGCTCTTTTATATGAAAGAAGTATATTACCCATACCATCATTCATTTTTAAAATATCAGCAGTAATTCTATCTCCTGGCTTAAATTCATTTGCTGGATTTACATTTTCATCATATGAAAATTCCTCTTTGGTTATAATTCCATCGGCCTTATAACCTATATCTACAAAAATTTCGCCATTTGCAGTAATACTGATAATTTTACCAGTTACAGTTTGTCCTTCCTTCATTTCTTTTAATGAATTATTTATAAATTCTTCAAACGTTATATTATCATTATAATTTCCCATAATCTACCACCTTAACGGTTTTTTATTATATATTATTTTTTCTGATTTGTCAACATAATTATGTTGTCCATGATCTCTTTTGTAACTTTTTCTAATACTTCTTTATTTTTTTCCTGTCCATAGTACATACTAAAGTCTAATGGTTTTCCATAATTTAGATAGACCTTTGTAAAAGGTTTAAAAGAACCTTGAATTCCAACCGGAATTACTTTTACTTTACTTCTTAAAGCCATAAAAGCTGCTCCATTTTTTGCTTTAAGATTTTTAGCCATTCCTTTTCTTGTTCCTTCCGGAAAAATTCCAAGTAATTCCTTATTCTTTAACGCTTTAATAGACCTCTTCATTGCCTCTATATCTTGCTTTTCTCTATTAATTGGTATTGCATCTACTATGTGTAATGCCCAGCTTATTACTGGCTTTTTAAACATATCATCTTTACATACGAAACGGATATTTCTTTTATTGCATACAACAACTGCTGCAGCATCAAGATAATTTAAATGATTAGCACAAATAATATAACTTTCATCATTTTTAATATCTTTTTCGCCAATTTCTTGAACGCGATAAACAATCCTATATAAAAAATATACGGTTGATTTTAAAATTGTTCTTACTATTTTTTTCCTGGCTGTTTCAGGTCTCTCATAATAAATTTTTTCTTTGATTTTTATTTCTTTTTGCTTTCTCTTTATTATATTTTGAATCTTAGATGTTACCTCATTTATTGACATATTAGTTGCATCTATCACAATTGCATCATTTGCTATTTTTAAAGCTCCATATTCTTTATTCTTATCATTTTCATCTCTTATTTGCATTTGTTTTAAAACTTCTTCATAACTACATTCTATATGTTTTTCTTGATTTTGTTTATATCTTCGTCTTGCTCTTTCTTCTACATCTGCATCTAAATAAATTTTTACATCTGCATTAGGAAATACAACAGTTGTAATGTCTCTTCCCTCTATAATAATGTCTTGTTTTGTTCCAATTTTTCTTTGCATTTCCACAAGTTTTTCTCGTACGGCCTTAATTGCTGAAACTTGTGATACCATTTTAGTTACTTCATTGCTTCTTATTTTTTCTGATACATCTTCACCATTTAATAAGACAATTTGTTTTTTATTTGTTTCATTTATTTCTATATTTATTGTGTTTAGCATTTCATTTATTTGTTTAGAATCGTTTAAATTGATATTTTTATTTAGAACTTCTAATGTAACAGAGCGATACATTGCTCCTGTATCAATATTATTTAATTTTAATTTTTGGGCTAATTTTTTTGTAATAGTCCCCTTTCCACTTCCGGCAGGTCCATCAATTGCTACTATAAAGGCCATTTGCTCCTCCTTATTTTTTAAAATTATTTTTTTATATCATTATTTATAACATTTAAGCCTTTTGCTAATATCTCTATCTTTTGAACATTCATACTAGTTAATCTTTCTATTTCTTTTTTCAGTTTTACTTTAAAATTTTGTAATTCATCTATAATGTTAGAGCCATAATTTAAAATTACTTCTAAATAAATTTCTGGTCCTTCTTCGCGTTTTTGTACTCTTATTTTTGAAATTCTATAAATTGAATTATTACGAAGAGCAATATGTTGTGTAATCTGTTTAAATACATTGTCTGATATTGTAAAATTTCCTAAATAACTAAAAGTTGGCCTGATTATTGATTTTTCTGAAATATACGGATCTTTCCCCTTTCCTTTTGTTTTAAATATTTGAAGAGGGTCGAGCATATAACCAGAGAAATCCTTTTTTATTTCAAAAGTCGGAACTGGAATAACGTGTTTTCCTTCTGTTACACGAATCCTTCTTGCTTTTTCCATTTCTTCTTCTGTTGCAACATCACTTATGTATATCGTTTTCTCTATATTGGGAAGTGCTAAATTTTGTGCAATTTTCTCTACCATACCATCTGACGTGCCTAAAATTAATATTCCTTCTGGCTTATACTTCTTTATAGTTTCTATTATTTCATTTTTTTCTTTTTCTTTTAAAAATAACGCATGTTTTACTGTTTCAATTTTAGTAGGAGCTTTTTTTGCAGAGCTACCTGCTATAACTTCATTATCTTTTATTAATAATCCATCATCAATAATAAATCTTATGTCGTTTTCACTTGCAACCATCTGTGCTCTGTAACTTTTCCCTGTACCGGATGGTCCAACAAATGCTAAAACTCTAATTTTATTCATTTTTTTTTCTCTCCTCTAAAAAACTTTTGCTTAAATTTTATTTTTTGTCTATTAAAGTAAAAGTATATTGATATCCTCTATATTCTGTTTCAAATTTTTTTTGATCTAAAATTTCTATTTCATATTTCTTCTTTACTTCATCTAAAATATCATAATTCACAGTATTTATAACCCATAATCTTCCCTTATAATTTTGTATAGCATCTAAATCATAAATTGTTTCCATATCTTTTCCAAATGCTTTATAAGCCTTTTCCACATTCCATTTTTCTTTATTCCAAAAATATTCTTTAACTTTCGGATAATTTGCTGAAACAACAAATCCACTAAATTGATTTTCATGTAAAATTGCATCTGTTTCCTTCATATTTTCAGAAAGATAATTTAATAGTTCATAGTTACTTTCTGCATAATTTTCTTTTGCTATTTTAACTAGAATAATACTTGATATTAAAACACAAATACAACAAATTATAATATTTATATTTTTATTTCCTCTTTTAACCATGGTATTGGCAAAGAAAAATATAAATAAACCTCCAACACAAAACATGTACCTTGCATAAATAATTGGTCTCCAAATAACTAGTGACACTATGCAAGCACCTAGTGCTACTAATAACCAAACTATTATTGCAAGTTTTCCAGGTTTTAATTCTTCTTCTTTTTTATTTTTTGCAAAAATAAATACCATATAAGCACACATAACTAATCCAAAAAGTATTGCCCATATTTTGCTTATGTATAATGTTCCTCCTAAATTTCCAGTAAATTGGAATGTAAAGAATTCAATTAATGTATCTGGGAACTTTATTCCTATCCAAAATCCTCCAGATACTTGATTTACTTGAAGTAATAAATATAATAGCCATGGAATATATAAAGCTACTTGTATTATAGCAATACTTAAAAACATTTTTAAATTATATGTTATTTTTTTAGTTTTTATTGACTCTATAATAAAACTTATAAATAACATTAAATTTATAATACCTGCAGCCATTAAGCCATAATAATGGGTATAAGCTGAAGCCAAACTAAATATTCCAAATAATATCCAATTTTTAATATTTACTTTTTCTCTTTGTTTATAAATTCTATATGCATAAATCCCCATTAATGTTACTAATAGCATTGCAAAAGTATACATTCTTATCTCTCCTGCATAAACTACATTCGTAGGGAAAAAATATGCAAAAAATGAAAATAATATTCCTGTTTCTTTTCCAAAATCTTTTCGTATATGTGTATATCCAAGTATGCCAAGTATTGCAATACATAATAATGAAAAAAGTCTATATGCTATAATTTTATTTCCAAATATTATATTTATAATATGTAAAACCCAATAATATAGCACGGGATGTACATCGTTTCCACCAATTGTCCATATTTCCTTAAAACCATGGTTTGCAATTCCAACAGAATAACTCTCGTCAAACCATAAATTTCCATGAAATACAGGAATTGATACAAAGAAAATGAGAAGACTTCTATTACTTGGAGTTTTT